>ENA-UOOA01007035-UOOA01007035.1-human-gut-metagenome-genome-assembly--contig:-P61old-NODE-7035-length-10399-cov-73.494103_pt1 | contig 10399 bp, 11 predicted proteins | sample MGYA00242467_ERZ724014 | MGnify/ENA metagenome assembly ERZ724014
CGCCAAACGATGCAGGATTTTGTGCAGAGCAAAAAGAGCGTTGTTCGCGTTTGCGCAGCAAAGCGGAGCAATGAAAGCCCCAGTGGGGCTTTTAAGCGACCGAACGGTCTTGCGTAAGCAAGATGGAGGGGCCCCGCCCCGACAAGTTCGCGTTTTGGTGTAAGAATCGGGCGTGTGGTGGATGGGTGTAGACCTGCAAAGGGCTGCATCACAAAGCGGATTCATGGATCTGCAAACGGACAGCTGAAACTTTCCACCGCAGAAGAAGTAAATGTGAAAAACATGGAGGCTTTCTTATGAACAAACTGCTTTCCTGCCGCTACAACATGGACACCAACCGGGTGGAAGTCCGGTTCGAGGATGGCACTACCCTTGCCATCGACTGCATCGCCGTGGAGGACGAATACGGCAACACCCCGGCACAGCGGGCAGAACTTGACTGGCTGCTGTACAATAAGCCGCTGGAGTATGCCCAGATGGTGCTGGGTGGGGAGATTGAGCACTACCTGTCACTTGGCTGTGACCATGGAAGATTGATTGACAAGGTTACATAACAGTTAACACAGCTTGCATTTGCCCTGCAATTTTTCAGAATGGAACGCCCCAAGGGCATCCGGTCTATATCCGGCAGATTTTTCATAAAGAATCTGCCGGGTATTTTTGTTTGTCATAAAGGAAGTCTTGCTTTTTATTGTAAAATTGGATACAATATAAAAAAGACATTTGCACGGAGGACTCTATGGAATATATCGGCATCCAGAAGAAAAACGGCGGTGTGGTGGAAGCCCTGCAGCAGGCCATTTTATCTGGGCAGATCCCGGCGGGCACTGAAATGACCCAGAACGAACTGGCAGAGAGTCTCGGTGTCTCTCGGATGCCGGTGCGGGAGGCCTTGATGATCCTTGAATATCAGGGTCTTATCATCCGCCTGCCCAACAATCGGATAAAAGCGGCAGATTTGACCGAAGAGACACTGCGCCAAATGCTGGCATTGGGGGCTCAGTTGGAACGGCAGGCGATGCGTGCGCTGCCGCAGGATGCGATGTTGGCAGGAGACGAGATGCTGCAGCACCGTACCCTGCGAACCGTCCTGCCATATCCGCTGCACCGCAAGCTGCTGGAGAGCATTCAGGAGACCTACATTGCCTTTGCCGTGAGCGCACGTCCTGCGCCGGTGAACGACCGGCTTGCCCGCCTGCTGATGCTGGACCGTCAGGGTTCCCCTGATGTGCTGGATGCATGGAACACCTATGAAGAAGAACTGCTGCATCTGATTTTAACGATAAGGAGTCAATATGCTGGGACTGAAACCCATTAAGCTGCTGCCTGCCCGCGAGCGGGTAGCTTCCGCTTTGCGGAAAGCCATTATCTCAAAAAGCATCCCGGAGGGCGCAGAACTCACGCTGGAAAACACCGCACAGGAACTGGGCGTGTCGGTCACGCCGGTGCGGGAGGCCTTTCAGATCCTTGCCCGTGACGGTCTGCTGGAAGTCAAGCAAAACAAGTGCGCCATTGTGCTGGGCGTAACGGAAAGGACCATCCGGGAGCACTACCAGCTGCGCGCTGCCTTGGAAGGGACAGCATGTATGCTCTGCTGCCAGAACAATGCCGATCTGTCCAAGATCAAAAACTGCGTGGATACTGCAGAGGAGGCTCTTTCTCATCAGCAGGCCGGAAATTATACTGACTACAACCAGTCCTTCCATTTTGAGATCTGGGAAGCTTCCGGCAATGAAAAAATGCGCAATCTTCTCTCGGAGCTGTGGAACGGCCTGTCCATTGGTGTGGAAATGAGCGAGTTGGACTATGCCCTCAACTCCCAGAGCGAGCATAAAAAGATCTATGCGGCGCTGGAAGCACGGGATGCGATGGCCGCACGGGCTGAAATGGAAAAGCACATCCTGCGCAGCATGGATGATGCGCTGACCTATTATTTATAAGATCAAGGAGGACAAGACAATGTATACCTGTGCGAACTGTACGGTTCTGGCCTGCGCCAACAACGAGCCGGAAAAGATGCCCAAAAACTGCCCTATGCGGAATGCTTCGGTGATGGAGGCCGCCCGCGCCGGCTATGATTTGCCTGAGAATCACGATTTCTACGTCAACTGTTCGGCCATTGAGGGGCTTGGCTACTGTCAATGGCCCCGCCTGAAGGAGACGGTGGAGTTCTGCAAGCGGATGGGCTACCACAAGCTGGGTCTTGCATTCTGCAAAGGTCTGCGGAAGGAAGCCCACATCGTGGCCGACCTGCTCCGTGCGCAGGGGTTTGAGGTGGTGTCGGTCATCTGCAAGACCGGTGGCATCTCCAAGGAAGAAGTGGGCATCCCGGAAGAGGTCAAGATCCACCCCGGCGAATTTGAGGCCATGTGCAACCCCATCGCACAGGCAAAGCTTCTGAACGAACAGCACACCGAGTTCAACATTGAGGTCGGACTTTGTGTGGGACACGACTCGATGTTTTATAAGTACTCGGACGCCATGGTCACAACGCTGGTGGCCAAGGATCGCGTTCTGGCGCATAATCCCTGTGGTGCCATTTACTGTGCCGAGGGGTATTTCAAAAAGCGGCTGGAATAAAAGAAGGATAAAACGTGCGTTCTCCAAAGCAGATGGAGAACGCACGTTTTTTTGCAGAAGGCGGCGGAGGGAGTTTTCTTGTATCCTACTGTTTGTCTGGCGTGCACAAAAATTGGTACATAATCCGTGCAATGCGACAAAACTCGAAAAAAGGGATTGACAAATCTCTGTTTCGGGTGTATTCTCGTGTCGTCAAGTGGATACATTATCAAAGATTAGATATAAAAATTTAAAAAAGATGCTGCCGAGATTCCCGGAATTCTAAGGTTCCGGGCAGATCCTTCCAGAACGAAAAAGGGCTGTGAGGGCACAGCACGGCGGCAAAGACTCTGCACAACGAGGTGCAGCTGGGGCGTTCCGAAAGTCAGGGCTGTTTTGCTCTGATAAAAATGGATACATTATATTTCATTAAAGGAGGATTCCCCGGTATGTCAGCAGCAACCATCACCCTACTCTTTCTTCTCTTCGCGGTCGTCATGTTCGTGTTTGAGAAGATCCCCCTCGGCGTAACGTCCATGATCGTCTGTATCGGCCTGGTCGTCACCGGCGTTCTGGACATCAAGACTGCTTTTGCAGGCTTCATCGACAGCAACGTCATCCTCTTTGTCGCCATGTTCATCGTCGGCGGTGCCCTATTTGAAACAGGTATGGCCAACAAGATCGGTGGCATCGTCACCCACTTTGCCAGATCCGAGCGCAGCCTCATCGTGGCCATCATGGTCATCGTTGGCCTGATGAGCGGCGTGCTCTCCAACACCGGCACCGCCGCCGTCCTGATTCCCGTGGTCATCGGCATTGCGGCAAAGTCCGGCTATGCCCGCTCCAAGCTGCTGATGCCGCTGGTATTTGCAGCGGCCATGGGCGGCAACCTTTCCCTCATCGGCGCACCGGGCAACCTCATCGCCCAGAGCGCTCTGGGTGAGATCGGGATGTCCTTCGGCTTCTTCGAGTACGCCATCGTGGGCCTGCCCATCCTCGCCGTCGGCATCCTCTTCTATGCCACCCTTGGCATGAAGCTTCTGCCCAACCACCCCGTCTCCGATGATGACTCCTTCGGCGGCGAGCAGGACTTCAGCAATGTTCCCAAGTGGAAACAGGTGCTCTCCCTTGTCATCCTCGTGCTCACCCTGCTGGGCATGATCTTTGAAAAGCAGATCGGCATCAAACTCTGCATCACCGGCTGTATCGGTGCGCTGGCTCTGATCCTCACCGGTGTCATCTCCGAGAAGGATGCCCTGAAGTCCATCGACCTCAAGACCATCTTCCTCTTCGGTGGTACGCTGTCTCTGGCCTCTGCACTGGATAAGACCGGGGCAGGCGCAGAGATTGCAAACATCGTCATTGGTGCTCTGGGCGAGAATCCCTCTCCCTACGTCCTGACTCTGGTGGTCTTCCTGCTCTGCTGCGTCATGACCAACTTCATGTCCAACACCGCAACCACCGCTCTGATGGTTCCCATCTGCCTGAGCATCGCACAGGGCATGGGTGCCGACCCCCGCGCCGTCCTGATGGCTTGTGTCATCGGCGGCTCCTGCGCTTACGCAACGCCCATCGGTATGCCCGCCAACACCATGGTGGTTTCCGCCGGCGGGTACACCTTCAAGGATTATGCCAAGGCTGGCCTGCCCCTCATCCTCATCGCAACCGTCGTCAGCATGGTGATCCTTCCCATCGCATTTCCGTTCTTCCCGCAGTAAAGCGGACAGGAACGTTGAATATGAGTGAACCAACGCGCAAAATGTACCAAAGCTAAGGAGGCATTGGAATGAACAAACAGGAACAGGTGCAGCAGATGACGACCTATATGGCCAACTTTGTGAGCCATATCGCCAAGGTGCTGCCGGACGACATCATCAAAAAGCTGGATGAGCTGGGCGCACAGGAGGATGCTCCTCTGTCCAAGGTCATCTACGAGACCATGAAGCGCAACCAGAAGCTGGCCAAGGAGCTGAACCGCCCCAGCTGCCAGGACACCGGCGTGCTGCAGTTCTGGGTAAAGTGCGGCGTGGACTTCCCCCTCATCGGCGAGGTGGAGGGTCTGCTGAAGGAGGCTGTGGTCAAGGCTACCTTTGAAGCACCTCTGCGCCACAACAGTGTTGAGACCTTCGATGAGTTCAATACCGGCCGCAACGTCGGCAAAGGCACCCCTACCGTCTGGTGGGACATCATCCCGAACAGCGACAAGTGTGAGATCTACGCTTATATGGCAGGCGGCGGCTGCACCCTGCCGGGCAAGGCCATGGTTCTGATGCCCGGTGCAGGTTACGAAGGTGTGACCAAGTTCGTCATGGATGTCATGACCAGCTACGGCATCAATGCCTGCCCTCCGCTGCTGGTGGGCGTGGGCGTTGCCACCTCTGTTGAGACCGCCGCTCTGCTGTCCAAGAAGGCTCTGATGCGTCCTCTGGGCAGCCACAATGAGAACGAGCGCGCAGCCTATATGGAGAAGCTGCTGGAGGACGGCATCAACTCCATCGGCCTTGGTCCTCAGGGCATGGGCGGCAAGTACTCCGTCATGGGCGTGCACATTGAGAACACTGCCCGCCATCCTTCTGCCATCGGCGTTGCCGTCAACGTGGGCTGCTGGAGCCATCGCCGCGGCCACATCATTTTTGATAAAGATCTGAACTACACCATTGATACTCATTCGGGGGTGACTTTGTAATGCTGACCATCAAAGACGGAAAGAAAATTCTCACGACTCCGGTCTCCGCAGAAGACCTGAAGGACATTCACATCGGTGATGTCGTTTACCTGAACGGCGACCTGACCACCTGCCGTGACGTGGCGCACCGCCGCCTCGTGGAAGAGGGCCGCCCGCTGCCTGTGGATGTCAAGGACGCAGCCATCTTCCACGCCGGCCCCATCATCCGCCCGCTGGAGAACGACAAGTTCGAGATGGTGTCTGTGGGCCCCACCACCTCCATGCGCATGGAGAAGTTCGAGTATGAGTTCGTGCAGAAGTCCGGTGTCCGCGTCATCGTGGGCAAGGGCGGCATGGGCCCCAACACCGAGCGCGCCTGCAAGGAGTTCGGTGCCATCCACTGTGTTTTCCCTGCCGGTAACGCCGTTGTGGCTGCCACCGAGGTGGAGGAGATCGTCGAGGCCCAGTGGCGTGACCTCGGTATGCCGGAAACTCTGTGGCACTGCCACGTCAACGAGTTCGGCCCCCTGATCGTTTCCATCGACGCTGAGGGCCGCAACCTGTTCGAAGAGAACAAGGTCATCTTCAATCAGCGCAAGGATAAAGCTGTCGAGGAAATTTGCAAACACGTTGGCTTCATCAAATAAGATCCAACTGCGAAGCCAGCGTTGCCTATACCCTGCGGAGAGCAACCATCCATCAAAAGCCTCTTCTCCTAAAATGAACTCACTATCACGTTAATTCTAACAACCATATTTGCTTTCACCGATCCAACAGACTTCTTATCGTTTACTTCTATCTTCATTACCCTGTTTATCCTGCTTCTCCGCAAAACACCCCGGATGCTGTCTGTAATATCGGCATCCGGGGTGTTGCTATTTGCGGTCAAATATAAAAATTCAAGTGCCACTGCTTTGCATCTGCAAGGTGGAAGTAATCCACAGGAGGACAACCCAAATGAGCCCATTGGAGATCACACTGGTCATCCTGCTTGTAACGATCATCGCCTTTGTATCCGGTAAAGTCCCGTTCTTGGTCATTTCTACCGGCATCATTCTGGCGCTGATCCTCACCGGCATCAAGACCCCTGCCGAGGCCTTTGGCGGCTTCATCAACACGAACGTGGTCATGTTCGTAGCCATGTTCGTCATCGGTGCAGGGCTGACCAAAACGCCCCTGATTGACAAAGCCCAGAGTCTGGTCATCCGCTACAAGGACAATATGCGGATGCTGATTTTTCTTTCCTGCGTGGCAGGTGCGTTTCTGGGAGCCATCACCAGTGCCACCGCAACTGCCGCTATCATGATCCCGCTACTGGTAGGCATTGCGAACGACATCGGCGTGAGCCGTAGCAAGCTGCTGTATCCTTCTATGGCCTGTGCCAACATTGCCACCCAGATGACCTTTCTCGGTCAGGGTGCTTCCAACATGGCATGGAACGATGTCATGATGCAGGCCGGCGCACCGACACCGCTGCACATCTGGGATTTCACCATTGCGCGCATCCCGATGCTGACCATTGCCATCCTGTACATGACCTTTGTTGGCTATAAGCTGATGCCGGATATTCCCAACGAGCAGTTTTCAGATGCAGCACATACGGCATCTGAGAGCGAAAAACTCAGCCCCTTCAAGCGAAAACTGGCTGTCCTGATCGTTCTGGTCTCCATTGCAATGATGCTGCTGGAAAATGTCATTGGTGTCAAGATGTATCTCACTTCCTGCATCGGCGCTGCCGCTCTGGTGCTGACGGGTGTGCTGACCGAGAGGGAAGCCCTCAACTCCATCCACCAGCCGACTATTTTCCTATTTGCCGGTGTGCTGGCTCTGTCGGACGCCATCCAGACCACCGGTGCAGGCGATGTGGTGGCAGACTGGATGATCCGCCTGCTGGGCGATACCACCAATCCGTACATCATTATGCTGGTGTTCTTCCTTGTTCCCTTCATTCTGACACAGGTCATGTCCAATCTGGCTACCCTGACCATCTTCATCCCACTGGTCACTTCCGCCTGTATCCGCATGGGCGTAGACCCCCGTGCTGCCGTGGTCGGCGTGATCACAGCCAGCTGTGTGTCCATCATGACCCCCATGGCAGCTCCCTGCCAGATCATGATCATCGAGCCGGGCGGATACACCTTGAAGGATTATCTCAAGTGTGGTACCCCGCTGGCGGTCATCCTCATTGTCGTGTCCGTATTTTTCCTGCCGACACTTTATCCTTTTGCCTGATTCTATTTTCCCACCGCAGTAGTATGCGCAGACTACATATCGTAAATATGCCGTTCTGTTCGGCGCTATTTTTGAAAACCGCAATAAAAGCAGCAGAAATTTTTGAGCATCTCATAATTCTGTCAAGAGGGCTGGCACCGTCCGGCCCTCTCTCTTTTTGCCAAAGTTTCCCTTGTGTTTTCTTGCAAGCTGCCGAAATCAGCGTGTTCTCAAAAGTTCGCGTTTGCGAAGCGTAGCGCAGCAATGAAAGCCCCAGTGGGGCTTTTAAGCGACAGAACGGTCTTGCGCAGCAAGATGGAGGGGCCTTGCCCCGACAAGTTCACGTTGACATGGCTCGATTTTTGTGGTAACCTATTCCAACAATTTAATATAACATATTTACTTAGAGTTCCAGCTCGGCTCCCGAAGGAGCCGGAGCAAGTTTTTGACTTTCTTATCGCTACATAGCAAACCCGAACCAAGGCCATCCCAGAAGGGATGGTCAGGTTCAGGTTGTTGTGTGGCGATTTTTTATTGCCAAATCCAGCACCGCACCTTGAAAACCGCATGACCGTCTGCATGGGATACCCGGCGATGACCCTGAGAAGGAGAGCCGGAAAACGCCGCCGGAAGGGGGCAGGAAAACCATGTGGGGAGAACGGCTAAACGTTGATTCCTCAGTTACCAGAAAACAATGTGGTCAAATTGACCACATTGTTTTTCTGTAACGCCAGTGAAAAGAGGGTCATCTCCATGTATATGACAAACGAAGAATGGGAGCAGAACAATCAGGATTATTTGAAAGAATCGTATGAGGAAACGGGTTTTACCGCCGGAGGATATTTCACCATGTCCACCCCCAAGACTGCCGCCGGTAAGCGGGCAATTCCGATCTTGCCCGAAGTGCGGAAGGCACTGGAGCAGGAACGCACCAACCAGCAGGAGCTGGAATTGGTATGCGAATACGAAATCGACGGAATCTCAGACTTCGTATTCCTGAACTGCTTCGGCCAGCCGCAGAACCCGCAGACGGTCAACCGCGCCATCAAGCGCATCAGCGTGGCATACAACGAAGCCGAACTGGAAAAGGCCGAAAAGGAAAAACGGGAGCCGCAGCTGCTGCCGCCTTTCTCCTGCCATAATCTCCGGCACACGTTCTGCACCCGGCTGTGCGAAAATGAGACCAACCTGAAGATCATTCAGGACATCATGGGACACAAGGACATCAGCACCACGATGGAGATTTACGCAGAAGCCACCAAGGAAGCCAAAGCCCATTCCTTTGCAAATCTGAACGGTAAACTGGGCATTTCGGTCTGAAATCCACTACACCAACTACTACACCACTTTTACACCAAATTGCCGGTAAGTTGTGGAGAGTTGCGTAGGGTGACGTACGGGAGCAGGAAAAAGGAAGCCGCATGGATAGGCTTATAAAGGAAAATAAAGCCATTTGTGCGCCTTCTTTGACCTGTCCCCACGATGAAGCCGATTGAGCAGTAAATTTCCAATTTAAGCAAAACAAAGCCTGAAACTTCTTGATGGTACGAGAAGTTTCAGGCTTTTTCTTTTGATGAATTTCCAGCGAAAACTACGCCATACGCCAATTTTACGCCAAACGATGTATGATTTTGTGCAGAGCAAAAAGAGCGTTGTTCGCATTTAGCGTAAAATTGGAGCGTGTGGTGGATGGGTGCAGACCTGCAAAGGGCTGCATCACAAAGCGGATTCATGAATCTGCAAACGGACAAGTCGGAACTTTCCACCGCAGAAGAAGCAAATGTGAAAAACATGGAGGTTTCCTTATGAACAAACGGCTTTCTTGCCGTTACAATATGGATACCAACCGAGTGGAAGCCCGGTTCGAGGGTGGCACCATCCTTGCCATCGACTGCATTGCCGTCGAGGACGAGTACGGCAACACCCCCGCACAGCGGGCAGAACTGGACTGGCTGCTCTACAACAAGCCCTTGGAGTATGCCCAGCTTGTGCTGGGTGGGGAGATCGAGCATTATCTCTCCCTCAGCTGTGACCACGGCAGACTGGAAGAACAATGACATAACAAACACAGCCCCGCTTTGGCGAAGGAGAAGCCAAAGCGGGGCTGTATTCAATGAAGGAGAAATGAAGGAAATATCAGATTACAGGTCCAGTTCAAACTGCTCCACCGTAACAGTTGCTTTGCCATCGGCAGCAAAGGTGATGCCGTCGGCAGACTGGGGGGTGTAGATCCATGCGGTCATGGTCTGCTCGCCATCGTTGGCGAAAACTTCGATGCTGTTTTTGTCCAGCAGGGTGCGGAGCTTGAGCGCACCGTTCTGGCTGCGTACTTTGCAGCTGCGGCTGTGAACGATGTCTGCACGGGAACCGGCATGGCTGCGGTCCAGCGTCAGTTCGGAGATGTAGGGGTCGTAGGTCAGGCTGGTGTGATGGTCTGCATCGGCGGCCAGCTTCAAGGTAAAGGAGCGGTATTCGCCGGGCTGCACCGTGACGGTCAGATCCGCCACACGGCCCTTGATGCCCTCCAGCGCTGTTTCGCTTTGCACCGTCACGTTTTCGTGCAGGGTGCGCTTACCGTGGACGGCATCCAGCTCCCGCACCGGGGTCTGAAGAATGCGTCCGTCCTTGATGTGCAGCTCCCGGGGGCAGATGGTCTGTCCGAACCACTTGCAGCCCTGAGGCTTATCCTCGGTGTCCGACCAGGTCTGCAGCCATGCGGTCATGAGCCGGCGGCCATCCGGGGCAAGGGTAGTCTGGGTAGCGTAGAAGTCGATGCCGCCGTCCATCTGCTGCACGTTTTCCCTGGTGAAGGTGTGGGTGGCTTCGTCGTAGCTGCCGATGAAAGCAATCACGTTGTGACCGTTGTGGAACTCGCCCTTGGGCAGCATCTCCATGGGTCCCAGCATCAGGACCTGCTTGCCGTCCAGCGGGAAGAAGTCCGGGCACTCCCACATTTTGCCGTAC
>ENA-UOOA01007039-UOOA01007039.1-human-gut-metagenome-genome-assembly--contig:-P61old-NODE-7039-length-10395-cov-5.069246_pt1 | contig 10395 bp, 8 predicted proteins | sample MGYA00242467_ERZ724014 | MGnify/ENA metagenome assembly ERZ724014
GCCGTCTGTCCACGCCCATTTGGCAAAGGCGCGTCGCAGGGTTTCCGTCATCCAAAATCAGCTGAACAAAGCGTCCCGTTCGGGCAACCACGCCCCGCGGCGCATCCGAGGTGCAGACCGCGACAATCGGATACCCTTCTATTTCAAAGTCTTCCGCACGCAGCTTTTCGCCTAGCACCGCGTCGCTGTATTCGATGGCAACAGCGGCAATCCGCGCCCCCGCGGAATTGGCTTCCACAAGGGTCGTGATCTCCATCATTTGCGGTTCTTTCATCGCGTTTTTCCTCACAGTCCGTTGATCTCTTTCGCACGGCAGCAGGAGACGAAATGCTTAGGCATCAGCTCGTGCAGTTCCTGCGGCTTGTGACACGCCTCGCAGACATACGGGCAGCGTGCCGCAAATCGGCACCCCGGCTTCGGGTCAATCGGCGAAGTGATTTCGCCCTTGAGGTGGATGCGCTCTTGCTTGCTGTGAATATCCGTGGAAGGAATCGCGGAAAGCAGCGCCTTGGTATACGGATGCAGCGGCGCGGCGAACAGCTCCTTTGCCGGCGAGGTTTCCACCAACTGCCCCAGATACATGACGCAGATGTCATCGGAAATATGGCGCACGACGGAAAGATCGTGCGTAACGAACATATACGTCAGCCCGCGCTGCTGCTGCAAATCCTGCAAGAGGTTAAGCACCTGCGCCTGAATGGAAACGTCCAACGCGGAAACCGGCTCGTCACAGACAATAAAATCAGGGCTGAGCGCCAGTGCCCGCGCAATGCCGACGCGCTGACGGCGGCCGCCATCCAGCTCGTGCGGATACGCAAGCCGCAGGCGTTCGTCAATGCCAACCAAACGCATCAGCTCTTCGGTCTTTTCATCCAGCTCAGCGCGTTTTTTATAGCGTCCCGAGAGCTTGAGCGGTTCCTTGATGATCTCCTCGACCGTCTGGCGCGGATTCAGCGAGGAATACGGATCCTGAAAGACGATCTGCATCTTTTCATTGATCTCGTGCATCTTTTTTCGATCTACACGCGTGATATCTTCGCCGTTCAGGAAAATCTGACCATCCGTGCTTTCCAGCAGATGGATGATGGTGCGCCCCAGCGTGCTCTTGCCGCATCCGGATTCGCCGACCACGCCCATCGTCTTGCCTTTGCCGATTTTGAAGGAGATATCGTCCACCGCATGGAGCAACCCTTTGGGCGTATCAAAATACTTTTTGAGGTGCTTGACCTCGATCATGGGCGTTTCCATCATTTTCCCTCCTTCGCAAGTTCATTGACGCGGCAGCATCGGCACAGATGGCCGCCGCCCATGTCGGTCAGCGGAATATGCGCCTGTTTGCAGGCTTCCGTCGCATACGGGCAGCGGGGATGGAACGCGCAGCCCTTCGGCAGATCGGCAGGGTTCGGCGGCAAACCCTCGATCGGGGAAAGCCGCTCGGCGTCGTCGTTCATATTAGGCAGCGAACCGAACAAGCCTTTGGTATACGGATAGAGCGGATGATCGAAAATCTGCTCTTTCGTGCCATATTCCATGATCTCGCCCGCATAGACCACCGCCACGCTGTCACAGACCTGCGCCACCACGCCGAGGTCATGGGTAATCATAATCATAGAGGTGTTGAGCCGCTCTTTCAGCTCATTAATCATATCCAGCACCTGCGCCTGAATGGTCACATCCAGCGCCGTCGTCGGCTCGTCCGCCAGCAGCAGATCGGGGGCGCACGCCAGCGCCATCGCGATGACCACGCGCTGCTTCATGCCGCCGGAAAACTGATGCGGATATTCATAATAACGTTCGCCGGGGATGCCGACCATCTCCAGCATTTCCTTCGCCTTTTGAACAGACTGTGCCTTTCCGCATTTTTCATGCAGGCGAATGACCTCGGCAATCTGTTCGCCGATGCGCATGATCGGGTTCAGCGCCGTCATCGGGTCTTGAAAGATCATGGAGATATTTTTGCCGCGGATTTTGCGCATCTCCTCTTCCTTCAGTCCCAGCAGCTCGCGCCCCTCAAACCAGATTTCACCGCTTTTCACTCGCGCAGGCGGCTCGGGCAGAATCCGCAGAATAGCCTTTGCAATCGATGTTTTGCCTGCGCCCGTTTCACCGACAAGACCGATGGTCTTGCCCTTTTCAAGTTCAAAGGAAACATCGTTGACCGCGTGGATGACCTCGCCCTCGGAGGTGTATTCCACGGTCAGGTGGCGCACGGAAAGCAGCGCATCCTTTTTGATTTTATCCATGGCGTTGACCTCCTTAATTCTTGAGTTTGGGATCCATCGCATCGCGCAGACCGTCGCCGAGCATGTTGAAGCTCAGCACGATCACCATGATGCAAAGACCGGGAAAAATGCACAGATGCGGATAGCGGGTGATCACCGCTTTGCCGGCGGAGAGCATCGCGCCCCATTCCGGGGTCGGCGGCTGCACGCCCAGACCGATGTAGCTCAGGCTTGCCGCCTGCAAAATCGTGTTGCCGATGCCCATCGTGACCGAAACAATCAGCGGCGCAATGGCGTTGGGCAGAATGTGGGCGGTGATGATTCGCAGTTTGCTGCAATTGATCTTTTCAGCCGCCTCAATGTATTCCTGCTTGCGGACGGTCAGAATCGAGCCGCGCAGCAGACGCACCGTCATCGGCACGCCGCCGATCGAAAGCGCGATAATCGTGTTGCCGAAGCCCGAACCCAGTGCCGCGGAAATCGCGATGGAAAGCAGCATGCCCGGAATGGCCTGCAGGATGTCAAGCAAACGCATGATTACCGTATCGACCTTGCCGCCGAAATAGCCGACGACCGACCCCAGCACCACGCCGATGGCGGTGGAAAGCAGCGTCGCCAGCAGACCGAGGCTCAGTGAAGCGCGAGAGCCGTAAAGCAACCGCGAGAAGATATCGCGTCCCAGCTCGTCGCATCCGAACCAGTGGGCTGCGCTGGGCGACGCATACTTATTCTTGATATCCATCTTCGTGTAATCGTAGGGCATGATCCACGGAGAAAGAATCGCCAGCACGATAAGCACCAGCACGATGCCAAGCCCCAGCATGGCGGCCTTGTTCTTGCGCAGCCGATGCATCACCTGCGCGAACTGCCCTTCCTTGCGGCGGCGGTTGATCACGTCGTTGGATTTACGCATGGCTCTTCCTCCTCTTCTTGCCTTCGTATTGCGCCTTGATGCGCGGATCGACAAAGGCATAGACCACATCCACCAGCAGCATAATCAGGCTGAAAATCAGACCCAGCAGAAGCACGCCGCCCATGACGATGGGATAATCGCGGCTGTTGATCGCACTGGTCATGTAGCTGCCGATACCGGGGATGGAGAACACGTTTTCGATGACGACCGTGCCGCCGAGCATCATGCCCATGCCGTTGCCGACGATGGTGATAATCGGAATCAGCGCATTGGGCAGCGCATGTTTGAGCAGCACTTCACGCTCGGAGAGTCCCTTCGCTTTCGCCGTGGTCACATAATCCGAACGAATGACCTCCAGCATGCTCGAACGCGTCTGTCTCGCCTGCGTTGCCACGCCCGCCAGACAGTTGGCCAGGCACGGCATGATGTAATACTTGAAGCCGCCCACGCCGAACGCCGGAAGCCAGCCCAGCTTAACGGAGAAGACGACAACCATCATCAGCGCCAGCCAAAATGCCGGAACGCTCACGCCCAGCATGGCGATAAACATACAAATTCGATCCGCGATGCCGTTTCGATGCGTCGCGGCGATAATGCCCAGCGGCGTACCGATGAAAATTTGCAGCAGCATACAGCTAATCGCGATGACCAGCGTGTATTTCATGCGCTCCATCAAGCCGTCGATTACGGGCGTGCCGTACATATAGCTCGTGCCCAAATCGAACCGCAGGAAAACATCGCGCAGGTAGCGCCCAAGGCGCACGATATACGGGTCGTTCAGCCCCAGCTCCTCGCGCTTGGCCTCGATCTGAACCTGCGTCGCTCCCGTGCCCAGCATAGACGCCGCCGGGTCGCCGGGACAGATATACATGATGGAAAAAATCAGGATGGCAATCCCCAGCATAACCGGGATCATCCACAGCAGACGCTTGAGAATATATCTTCCCATGTTGCCCTCTCTTCTTTCTTTTGCCGTTATGCCGGTTCATGTTGATGAAAGAAGGCGCCGCGACCCCGCTTGAAGCCGCAGCGCCTCCCGACAAGGGGCAAATGGATTAGTATTCGCAGGCGCCCGGCAGAACCTGACCACGGAAGCAGGTCTCCAACGTCTTGATGGTATCGGTGTGCGCCACGTTGCTCAGCTTCTGAACCAGACCAATGCCATAGCACTGTTCCTTCAGATACTGGTGGAACGCGTTCATCGTCTCGTCGTTGTGGGTCTTTTCGTTCATCGCCGCTTCGAGCAGGCTCTGGAGCTGATCATCCACAGCGTAGTTCAGCGCACCATCGTGGGTGTAGCCTTTGCTATCCCATGCAAGCTTATAAACGTTGGCAAGGTTAGTGGAAGAAGCCACTTCGTCCAGCATCAGATCCCACTGATCCGCGCCGTCGTACTTGTACTGGTTGAAGAGCTGAGAGTCATAGCCGCAAAGCTCGACGTTGATGCCCAACTCGGCGAGTTCAGCCTGAATGATGGTCGCCATCATCGCGGTTTCGTCGCTGGTGACATACATCAGCTTGAGGTTCAGATTGCTCGCGCCGGAAGCCGCGTACAGCTCCTTCGCCTTTTCGAAATCATACTCGTAATACGGTTCGTCGTTCCAGCTTTCCACATAGTCGGCGTACTTGGTGTTGCCGTAGGTCTTGACCGCGCGGGCGTCGCCGTTGTAAGCGCCCTCGGCAATCAGCTCGGAATCAATCGCATAGGCAATCGCCTTGCGCAGGTCGGGATTATGGGCGAACACGGACTGCTCGGAGCAGTTGAACAGGAACACCTCGGTCGTGTTTTCCGGCATCTGGGAAACGGTGAAGCCCGGCTGATCCTTGAAGTCGGCGATATCCGTCGCGGAGATCCACACGGAAACGTCAATCGCACGGGTCTTGAGCGCGTTGGTCAGCTGTGCGGTATCCGGAATGATGTCGATTTCAATGTTCTCAGCATTGTGCTTGGAGGTCATCGGCACAAGGCTGTCATCCGTCTGCCAATACTTGCCGGTATTCTTATACACGATCTTGGAACCGGAAACGTATTCCACCACCTGATAGGCACTGGTACTCACCGGATCGGTCGCCATCTGATCCGGGCTGGCTTCATAAGCCGCACGGGTCACGATCGGGCACTCCATCAGCAGCGCGTCAAGATCGCCGGCAGAAAGCTCGTTGAACACAAAACGCACGGTGTAATCGTCCTTCGCTTCAACGCTCGCAATCGCGGCAAGCTTGGGCAGGTTGCCGGAATCCATGCCGCTCTGGTAGCTCCATGCCACGTCGGCGGCGGTCAGCGGGTTGCCCGCCTGATCAACGATGTAATCGTAGATCTCGACGTCCACTGTCTTTTCGTCCACCTGCGTGATCTCTTTGGCGAGACAGTTAACGCGCTCTCCGTTGACCTTAGTCACCAGGAATTCATAAGTCGTAAACAGGATGCCGATACGACCCGCGCTCATGCCCTGGAACGGACCGATGTTGCCGGGGTCAATCGTGATGCCCACGACAACCTTGTCCGCTTCCGCAGAGGCGACCGCGCCGAAGCAGCAGGTCAGCGCCATTGCGAGAACCAACAGCATAGATAAGAATTCCTTCATTGTGTTTTCCACCTTTCTTTATTTGTTCAACGTTCTTTCGCCCGAACGTCAAATCCGTTTTTCAAGCAGCGCTCTGGCTGCCTCGGTCAGGCGCTCCGCCGCGCCCTTTCCGAAGGGAGAATTCATCGCCTCGTAGGTGATGCGATCATAGGATTCTGCGTCCGCCATGTACTTCGCGCCGCCGTCGAAGAGCGTCACCATCCGCGCCAGCGGATAGCCCGCCGTGATGGCCTGCGCCGTCACGCAGTTCAGTTCCGGCCTCACGCCGATCCACTGCGTTTCCCCGATGGTCAGCAGGCTGACCGGCTGTACACTCTCCCCGTCCGCTTCATACGGCGCGATTCGCGTCGGGTGCAGTTTATGCAGGTCGCGCTCCATCTTCTTTGCCGGAACGACAACTTCCGTTTCCGTTATCGCCAGCGTATCGGCTTTGATTGGCTGTTCGCTTGCGATGGCTTCAAGCGCCGCCTGTACCATTTCTTTTGCCAGTCTGCGCCCAACCTCGATGGCATCATCCTGTCTGTCCGTCCGCCGCAGTTCGCCGTTCTCTACGATAAAGCCGACGGCTTTTTCTCTGGGCGCCTGATCGCCTGCCGCGCCAATCAGGAACAATGCCGGGGCATTTGTCCGCGCCTCGACCTCCGCTGCCATCCATCCCGCCAAATCGCCGGAAACCACCTTGCCGCCTTCGCTAAGCTGCGAACCATCCAGCACAGAGGATTGAATCGGATAATGCAGCAGCGTCGCAATGCGCGTGCCTGCTTCATCCGTAAAGCCGATGGCCGTCATTCGATGATCGACCAAGCCGCCGCCATTTTTGTCAATCCACCAGCCCAGCGGCGTTTCTACGTCGCGAGCGGTGTTGACCGCGCATCGTGCTTCGCCGAAGGTGAGCCGCGCTTCCTTCATGCCTTGCGCAGCAACCCGAGCCGCTTCCCGCGCCGCGTTCTGCACAGCCTCGCGAAGCTGCTCTTTTTTCGCCCTGCCCGCTTCATCCAGCTGATGATCCGGCATGAAATGCGGCGCGGAAAAGGTGTGCGTCACGCAGACAAATGCTCGCTCTGCCCCGCTCACCGCGCAGGCAATCGCTTTCAGCGCCTTGATTTCCTCCGGCGGCAGGGAGGTCAGCTCCACCGCCAGCAGCGCCAGACGTCTTTCTTTCTCCAGCACCAACGCCCGGACGTGCAGCTCGTCGATCTGCCTTGCAAATCCCTCCGTCGGCAAAAAGCCATCCGGCAGGGTGATTTTACGCGTCGCCGCGCCGACCCTCATGTTTCCGCCTCCACATTTCTTCGATCTGATTTGTTCGATTTTGACGTATTGTTTTTCGTTCTCTCGTGAATCTGAATAAAATATAGCAGATTTTCTGTTGACAATCAAACCACTTTTGTTTATCATTTATGCAGAACGTGCAATAATTGGCGCTTCCCGCCGCCAAGCCAGTTCAAGAAGGGAGGCGTCCGCATGGACCTCAACTATATCCGTGAATTCGTCGTTCTTGCCAATACCTGCAACTACATGGAAGCCGCCGAGCAGCTGTTCATCTCGCAATCCGCGCTCTCCCGCCACATCAAAAATCTGGAAGAAGAGCTGGGCGTTTCGCTGTTTGATCGTTCAACGAGAAGCGTCACCCTCAACGCGTTCGGCATGCTGTTCCTGCCTTATGCCCGACAGATGGCGGCGCTTCATCACGAATACGCCACTGCGCTGGGCAACGCGCTCAACGCCGAGCACGGCAACATTCGCATCGGCTCCATTCCGATGATGTCTCACTACGGCATCACGGATGTGATGGTTCGCTTTCGAAAAGAAAACCCGCGCTTCACGCTGGACGTGATCGAGGGGGATTCCAACCAACTGACGAAAATGCTGCGTTCAAACCAATGTTCCCTTGCCTTTATCCGCGAGTGGGATGATCTGGATAACGAGTTTAACAAGGTGCGTTTCACGACGGATAACCTCGGCGCATTCCTGCCCAAATCGCATCCGCTTGCACGCGAAAAGGTGCTTCATCTCGACCAGCTCAAGGGCGAACCGCTGATTCTGCTGGGCAAGGATACGTTTATGTATTCGCTGTGTATGCAAAGCTGCAAGAACGCGGGCTTTGTGCCGAATGTCGTCTTTACCGGCTATCGTGCGGAAAACATCGTCGATTTGGTCTGCAAGGGCATGGGCATTGCGCTGCTGACCAAGAAGCCCACCCGGCCGCTGATGAACGATGCTCTCGTCGTGCTGGATATTGAGCCACGCATCGTCACACCGATCAGCCTTGCCTACTCTAAGACCCATCCGCTGGATGTCGGCAGCAAGCACTTTCTGGAGTTGGTGCGGACATTCGTCAAGTAAAATTGCATGCAAAAGCCCCGCATTCGAGCGAATGCGGGGCTTGCTCTGTTTAATTTTATTTCAACCGTTCCAATGCCGCGGCAGCTTCGTCATGCACGGTTTGTGCCGCCTGATTACCGGCAGCGTTTTCGAGCGCAAGATTTTCATCTGCCGCTTCCAACGCCTTTGTGTAGTATTCAATCGCCGTTTCGATATTCTGCTCTACACCGCGTCCGCTCTCATAGAATCGGCCAAGTGCCAAATAGGTCTGCGGGATACCCAACATGGTGGCGTGAACATTCTTATCCGAGATAGCCTTTTGATAGTATTCGACTGCCTTTGCGTCGTCCTGTGTCACGCCTTCGCGCCCTTCTTCATAATACACGCCGAGCTTATAGCAGGCCGTTCCGTCAAAAGTTCTGCCATTTCCCTGAGAAGCCAGAATATAGCACGCTTCCGCCTTTGCATAGTTCGGCGCTTCCACTGTTCCGTCGTCATGCGTATAGCCTGCGTCATAATAGTCCGCCAGATAACGTGGGCCCTTGAAATCCGCCTCTTTCAAACCTTCCGCTTCATAGGAAAGTCTGAAATACTCAATCGCCTGATCCGTGCTGTGTTCAATGCCGGGATATGTGCCATTCTCCGCCTGATACATCAAGCCAAGGCTGGTATATGCGTTGCCTTTTCCAAGCACCTTTGCGTTAAACTCGTAGATATCCATTGCCTTTTGAATATCTTGCTCCACACCATTTCCATCGCGAAGCAAGTCGCCCAGACTGCCAATACCACGCAGAAGCGGGTCTTCAAAGAAGAACGCATCATCGTAGAATGTCGCATACGCCTGATCGTAATTTCCAGCCTGCCCGGCAGAAACGCCCGAACGGAAGAAATCGAATACCTCTCCTTGTGCGTCTGGGCTGTTCTCCATAACCTCCTGCTTATGGGCTTCCAACGCCTCCAGTGCTGCCTCTGCTTCTGTGTTTCCCTCTGTCTGCGCCTGCTGATAATAGGCTTTCGCCATCGCATACCACTGCACGACGCCTTCGCCATTTTCATACTGTCTTCCCTTTTCCATCAGCTCATCCGCCGTCAGGCCTTCTGTCTGAACCTCCAGCGTAAAGGAATCTTTCAGCTCATCCAACGTCATCTCCGCGCAACCGAACGCCGTCACCGATACAGCCGCCGTCAAAGCAAATGCCGCCGTCCAAAACTTTTTCACGATGACATCCTCCTCTTACTTCGTTCCGCCCTTAAAGCCTTCGTCAATAAAGCTCTGCCACGGCCACTTGAGGTGATCCTCCCAGCTTGCACCCAGCGCAAAGCCCGGAAGCAGTTCAAGCCCGTCCAGTTCCGAAATCGCTTTGGGTAATGTCTCTGCCGTTGTATACGCCTTATTGAACGTAATGGTTTCGTTGCCGACCAGCTTCTCCGTCGTCTGATCATACAGGCGATCATAAGAGACGGTCTGCCCTACCAGACGTACACCACACTCCTCGTCGCAGTTGAACCAGATTGCTTCTTTTTCAGACTTGACCAGCATGCCGTTTCCGCTCGCATCTTCACCGTAATAGACAGTTTCGCCGTTTTCATCCGTCGTCATCAGCGTATAAGTTGCGGGCTTAAAGACCTGTGAAGCCTCCGTCAGATTCGCAAAGCCAAAATACGTCCAGCTCTGCGTGCCGGTCGGTCCGCCGGACATCACGGAATACGCATAGACGCTCGCAATCGCATAATCATGCGCAAACGTTTCCGCCTTCTCATACATCAGCTCGTCGCAGGTTACGTGGGCGTTGGAAATCTCCACGCGCATCGTCGTGTAAACCGGCGCATAAGCCCAGTAGATATAGCTCACGTCGATTTTCGTCTGCGCCCGATCTGCCTGTACGGTGAAATCCTTTTCTGCCTCCAGCGTCAGCTCGTCGCCGTATTCGCTCAGCAGACGAATCGAAACATCCTCCACCGTCACGCCGGAAGCATCATACCCGACCGGCCATTCCGCGCTGAACGTATCCGGGTAAGCGTCGCAAAGCACCGGAATCTCCGCGTCAGTCTTCCATTCCGGCTGCGTATTGCGGATGATGCTGCCACCGTCAACGGCAAACGTGCGACCAAAGGTATACAAATCCGTGCGGACAATCGCTTCCGAGAGCGGCAGACCGTTGTATTTCAGTCCGCTGATGCCGATGCGGAAACGATAGTGTCCGTTGCCGTCGCCGCCCTGCGGAGAGAATACGCCGCTCACATTGCCGAACCGATAGGTCGATTCGCCGTTTTGCCACTGCGCGTCCAACACACCCGGTTCAAACGTATACTGATAGGTATAATAGCCGTCGCCATCCAACAGCTCAAT
>ENA-UOOA01007042-UOOA01007042.1-human-gut-metagenome-genome-assembly--contig:-P61old-NODE-7042-length-10393-cov-4.892532_pt1 | contig 10393 bp, 7 predicted proteins | sample MGYA00242467_ERZ724014 | MGnify/ENA metagenome assembly ERZ724014
GGAGGGCAGGTAGTTGATGCACTTAGCGAGTATTCTTTCTATGAAAAAGGAATTGTTCAGCATCCGATTGTGTCAAGCAATCATATAAGTGTCTTTTTAAAGAATAAGGTGCCGCAACCATGGGTGTATTATTGCTGTGGGCAGTCTGTTACAGTACCGAATCGCTTTTTTGCAATGCCAAGCTGGCGAAATCGTATTATGGGAGTATTGATGTATCTTCATGGAATTAAGGGATTTTTACACTGGGGCTTTAATTTCTATAATTCGCAGTATTCGATTTCTCATATTGATCCATTTTTTAACACACATGCAAGTTATGCGTTTCCATCTGGTGATGCATTTTTGGTTTATCCAGGTCCAGATGAAAAACCGATGTCATCTATTCGTGCACAGGTGCAGCGAGAGGCTCTTGATGATTTAAATGCACTTACTACATTAGAATCGGTGGTTGGCAGAGAACGTGTTGTTGCACTGATCATGGAGAATGCTGAGGAACCGTTTGATTTTGAGCATTATCCTCACTTGGCAGATTATATTTTGCATCTTCGTGAGCGTATGGCAGAGATCTTCATACAGGAAGAACAAAAATATTAATTTTAAAGTGCACGTAATGAAAAAGAAAGGAATATGATCTATTTTAGGTTTTGAACAATGAATGCTACAGATATGACCAAGGGAAAACCAATGAAACTACTGTTTTTGTTTTCTCTTCCTTTGATGTTTGGCAACGTTTTTCAGCAGCTTTATACAGTAGTTGATACAATGATTGTAGGTCAGACGCTTGGTGTTTCTGCATTGGCAGCACTTGGCGCTGCAGAGTCTCTAGGCTGGATGAGCCTTGGAAGTATACAGGGATTGACACAGGGATTTTCCATTCGCATGGCACAGCAGTTTGGAGCGAAAGATGAAGATGGGCTTCATCAGGCAGTTGGACACAGTATTGTGCTGTCAGCCTTGCTTGCAGTTTTGCTTACTATAGTATTTCAGGCAGCTGTTCGTCCAGTACTTGCTATTTTACAAACCCCAGAGGATATTAAGCCAGATACGATTTTATATCTTCGTATTTTATTTGCTGGTATTCCCATTGTTGTTGCATATAATTTATTGGCATCTATGCTGCGCGCAATTGGAGACAGTAAGACACCTCTTATTGCAACAGCCATTGCTGCAGCCAGCAATATTGTATTAGATTTGCTTTTTGTATGTGTGTTTGGATGGGGCATTGCAGGGGCAGCAGAAGCGACACTTATTGCTCAGTTTATTTCAGTAGTATATTGTTTTTTCACAATAAGAAAGCTTACGCTCTTACATCCGCGCAGGAAAGATTTGCGCTTGGAAGTTGAATTGTCAGGCAAGCTTATGCTTCTTGGTCTTCCGATGGCTTTCCAAAATTTTATTATTGCCATTGGATCTATGATTGTACAGCGCTTGATTAATTCGTTTGGTGTTATTTTTATTGCAGGATTTACGGCAACGAATAAATTATATGGAGTATTAGAAATAGCGGCCACTTCATATGGCTTTGCCATGGTTACTTACACAGGACAAAATCTTGGCGCAAATCAGCCTAAACGCATTCGTGAAGGTTTAAAGGCAGGTGTAATTATTGCACTTATTACCTCGACAGTGTTAGGCGCCATTTTGATTCTTTTGGGAAAACCATTGCTTTCGTTGTTTATTTCAGGTACAGAAGAAGAAATTTCACAGACACTTGCGATTGCATATCATTATCTTTCTATTATGAGCGTATGCCTGCCAATTCTTTATGTTTTGTATGTATTGCGTTCTACTCTGCAGGGATTAGGTGATACAGTAAGTCCTATGCTGTCTGGTGTAGCAGAGTTTGCAATGAGAACTGGGTGTGTGCTTCTTCTTCCATTATGGCTTGAGGCAGAGGGCATTTTCTATGCAGAGGTTCTTGCATGGACAGGTGCAGATCTTGTATTGATTCCAAGCTGTATCTGGGCACTGCGTCATCGCTTGACTAAAAGTGACGACACTAAGAGAAATCTGTAAAATGACAGCAAAAGAACTGGTGATTTTAGAATAAAAATAGAGGAATAATAAAAATGAAGAAATTAAATTATATTGCGCTGCTCCCTATAGGGGTGTTTTTGGTTTTATATCTTGGACTAGGAATTTTATTTGAATATGTGATGAAAATTCCAATGGGATTTGATAATGTACCAATTGTGGTAGCATTTTTGGCGGCAATTCTTACGGCCTGTCTGCAAAATCCGAAGCTACACTTTGATCAGAAGCTTGAAATAATGGCACAGGGAGTTGGCGATAAGAATATCATTACGATGCTTTTGATTTTCTTATCAGCAGGATCTTTCGTAGGAATTGTAGGAAGAAGCAGTGCAGAAAGTGTTGCCTATTGTATGCTGTCATTGATTCCGGCGCGCTTTTCAGTAGCTGTTTTATTTGTAGTAGCTTGTTTTGTATCAGTTGCCATGGGAACATCAGTAGGTACAATTACGCTTCTTGTTCCAATTGCAGCGGCTGTCTCTAAGGCATCAGGTTTTGATTTGCCGTTTTGTGTTGGATCTGTTATGGGAGGAGCCATGTTTGGCGACAATTTGTCCTTTATTTCAGACACAACGATTGCTGCGTGCAATGGTCAGGGATGTAAGATGAAGGATAAATTTAGAGAAAATTTTGGAATTGCAATGCCAGCGGCAGCAGCAACGCTGATTGTGATTTTAATCTTGTCATTCCAGACAACAATCAAGGGACATGTGAGCCAGCCATATAATTTAATTCAGGTTATACCATATGTGCTTGTATTGATAGGCGGTGTGGTTGGAATTAATGTATTTTTAGTTTTGCTTATTGGAATTGGATCGGGTGCATTGATTATGCTGATTGGCGGCTATGTGGAGCCTGTGGAAATGCTCATACGTATGGGAAATGGTGTTTCTGGAATGTTTGAAACATGTATGGTTGCGATTCTGGTGGCGGCAATGTGTGCGCTGATAAGAGAATATGGCGGATTCGAGGCACTTTTAGGAATTATTAGAAAGGCATTTAGAGGAAGAAGAGGCGGTCAGCTTGGAATGGGACTTTTAGTTGGTGCTATGGATATTGCAACGGCCAATAATACAGTTGCAATTGTAATGGCTAATCCAATTGCAAAGGAAATGGCAGTTGAATATGGAATTACACCAAGAAAGGCAGCTTCCATTTTGGATACGTTTTCCTGCATTTTTCAGGGTGTAATACCATATGGTGCACAGATGCTTGTTGCTATTTCAGCAGTCAATGAGCTAGGCAGTCAGATTTCTGCTTTTCAGGTTATGCCAAGACTGTACTATCCAATGTTTCTTTTGATCAGTTCTCTGATTGCTATTGTTGGTGTAAAGGGATGCAGACGTCGTTACAGAAAAATAAGGTAATTAAGAAAGAGGAAGCATAATGGATTTTTTATCCTTTAGAGAAGAAATTACAAAATACATTTTTGCAGAAGATATGCTGCAAAAGGCTGATATAATATTGATTCCAGGAAATGCATATCCGCAAAATGCTGAGCGTGCGGCAGCATTATACAGACAAGGTTATGCACCATATATTTTGCCAAGCGGAAAATACAGTACACTAGTCGGACACTTTGCAGGTGTTTTGGACCGGGCAGATCGCTATAACAAGGAGTACAAGACAGAATGGGAATTTTTAAAAGATGTTCTTGTTCAAAATGGCGTGGATGAATCAGCAATTTTAAAAGAGGATCAGGCAACCTTCACATGGGAGAATGCCAAAAACTCAAGAATTGTCACAGATCAAAATAAACTAGTGATACAAAAGGCTATTTTGTGCTGCCGCAATGTACATGCAAGAAGAAGTCTTATGTATTATCAAAAATCTTTTCCAGAAGCGAAAATATTTGTCAGTCCATCGGTGATTGGAAATATTACAAAAGAAAACTGGTATACAACGAAAGATGGAATTGATGCAGTAAATGCAGAACTTTCCAGAATATTATATCAGTTTTCACTTCTCGTATAAAATAAAAAAAACTGCTAGTTTTTTGCTAGCAGGTTTTTTTTGTTCTATTAATTGCGAATTACCGGAAAATAGACTTGATAAGGTTCATATCCAATGTCGTAGATAGGGATGAAACGAATACCTGTTTCCTGATAGCGTGTGCGGAATGTGCGTTTCCAGTTTCCCCATTCACGTTCATTATCATGAAGCAAAAGTGTTTGAAGCTCATGACCGTGTGTGTGAAGCGAGCGCTCTTCACTGCAAAGGCCGGCAAGTGCGATTGGTCCAAAACGAAATGCAACAAGATCTGGATCATCGTCTGCAGCGACTGCAGTGATGCAAAGAGGAAGAATAAGGCGAAGTTCATCACCATTTTGCCAGTTGCGTTGAATGGTAAGAAATCCGTCTTTTGCATCAACAGGCATCTGTTTGCCGTTAAGTTCAAAGCAGACATCCTGAAATACGGCTGGATTTCCGGCGTAGGAATCGGTGCGTGCACATGCCCAATCTGGAATGCGAAGTTTTAATGAAAAATCAGCGCAAGGGGAATCCATTTCAATGCGCATGCAAATTGCCATACAGTCTGGCTGAATTGGATAACGCTGTGTGTTTTCATGAATTGCTTGTTCAGCAGAGCTTGTACTTGAAATGTGGAAGCTTCCGCTTAAGCTATCTTGCTTTTGGATTAAAGTAACATTTGTGCTGCCAATTGAAAAGCGTGCAGTGGAGTCGAAATATTGAGCAGCATATAAATTTGCACCATCCTGATAGTACAGATACTGGTTATGGGCAGCATTTGCCTGTACGACAGAGCCATGACAGCAGAAGAAGTCTTGTGTTTTGGAAGCCCATCCCTTGCGTGATCCAGCGCGCATTGGAAGAAAATATGTAAGAAGACCTTCTGATGGATAAGAAGATATCTGACCATTTGGAAGATCCTCCTTCCAGTAGGCTTGCGCAAGGATGCCATTGTACAGATTTTTTTCAATATAATCCAGATAGGAAACATCGCCAGTCCAGGTAAAAAGAATGTTGGCAAGACGAATCATATTGTATACACTGCAGTGCTCTTGATTTCGTTCTCCAAGGCGTGAGGCTTGGCGATGCTTTGGTGTCCAAATCTCACCATTTGTCTGACCGCCGGTAACGAAATAACCACGATCTGTAACAGCACATTTCCAGTAAGCAAGCACAATATCACGATAACGCGTAATTTTGGTTGCTTCATAAACAGCGGCACAGCCGATGATTTCTGGAATAGTTGTATTGGCATGCATATTTGTTAGTACGTCTTCTCCAGCTAAAAGAGGATCAAATAGGCGATGACGGTCATAACGCTCAATTAAGGTTAGATACATGCTATCTTTTGTAATATCATAAAGCTGAGCCCATATTTCAAGCATTCCACCAGTTTCAAAATCAAGAATGTCATCGAGCTGTTCTCTTGTACGATTGTCTGTGTAGCGAAGGAACCATTTGGAGAAATCAATTGCAATGGTGAGGGCTTCCTCATTTTTTGCATATAGATACATATCAAGAAGTCCCATAAAGGTTTTGTGTACGTTATAGTGAGGAGCCCAAACTTGCTTTTTGATAGCAATCCAATGAAAATATTTTTCTGGAATAGAAGCAGCCCATTCGCCGCCATTGTCAAGCTGACAAAGACGAAGCTCATGAACAATTTCATTTGCTTTGCCAAGCAGAGCCTGATTGCCAGTTTCATCATAGTGAATGGCAGCCGCGCTCAGCCAGTGACCAAGAAAGTGACCACGCAGCTGACAGGAGGGATCTTCCCAGCCGCCATGCTTAAGTTTTTTGTTTCCAAAATTTTGATAACGGCCAGCCTCTTGCGTAAAATTTTGCAGCAGAGCATCGCTTTCTAGCTCCATCAGATAGTCCATATTTTGCTGCTCTTTGTTAAGTAATAATTGATCCTGTAGTGTGACATCAAGTCCTGATAATTGTTTCATTATAATTATAATATCCTTTCTGGCAAATGCCTTTACGTTTTTATTTACTTATAGTATAATCGGAAATGAAATAAATAAAATGAAATTTATTCGGTATTTTTTATAAAATAATCGCATATAAAATTGTGTTTCGCGAATATATTTGAAGATTGGGGAGTGCAAAGCACGTAGCAATCCGGTATCAAACATCATAGTATGAAAGGAATAATATATGGAAAGCGAGTTACAAAAAAAACAGCTGCTTTTGGCAGCAGATGAAATGCCATTGCTTAGGGAATGTGCTTTTTTTAAAAGTGAAGATGGTTTTGTGCATCCTAATCGTGTATTAGATTTTGATGTGCTTATTTACGTTGTGAGTGGATCAGTGCAGGTTGTTGAGGATGATCAGGAATATTGTATTTTGCCAGGAGAATTATTATTTCTTAAACATGGTTGTCATCATTATGGAACGAAGAGAAATCCACCTATGACAAGCTGGTACTATTTTCACTTTTATCTTCCGGAAATTACGGCACAGACAAGATTTGATCCTTTTGAAAGTTTTACATATGCCCGCAGTTTAAACAAGGAAAATCATAGCTTTTTTTATCAATTGCCAAAGAAGATGAAACTGGAATCTTATTCAAATATAGCTCAGATGCAGGAAATTTGTGATTTATTTGAAAAGCGAAATCCACTGGAAAGATTATTGCAAAACACAATGCTTTGCAGCCTTTTATTGAATCTGTACCATGATAGTGAATCAGACAGAAAAGTAGCCCTAAGCAGACAAAGAACAGATCAGATGATTGCGTATCTGCAAAAACATTGTGAAGAGAAATTTTCTTCAGTTGACATTGAGACATATATGGGATTGTCATATAAGCATTTGAATGATGTATTTAAGAAAGAAACAGGAATGACACTTCAGAAATATCATTGTCAAATGCGCATGGAACGAGCAGCGAGACTGCTGCAGCAGACAGACTTAACTGTCACGCAGATTAGCGAAAGACTAGGCTTCGATGAAGTATTTTATTTTAGTAATGTTTTTAAAAAACAGATGAAGCTTTCGCCTATGAGCTATAGAAAAAAATGTGTAAGAATTTAAAAAATGCCTTGACATGATGTATATTATAATATACAATAAAGTTAGGAGGAATTAATGATGAATGAGAACAATATTCAAATAGAACAGCAGTCAGGAATAGAGCAGCAGTCAGAAGCACAGGCAAAGCGATTACTGGCATATTACAGCTACTTGAGAAAAAGTCAAAAAATGACTCAATCAGAATTAGAGCGCATTACTGGATTGTCAAGAATCGCAATTAACCGCTGTGAAAATGGAAAATTGATGCCGACGATTCGCTCCATGAATAAACTATTGGCACCACTTGGATATCAGCTTGGCATTGTGTCGCTTGATGAATCAGACAGTGGGGATTATAATGAAGAAATAAATGAACGGCAGAACGAGAAAAACGAGTTGGAAATCACGTATTTCACTGAGCTGGCAAAAGAGGAAGAGAGGTTCAGTAAGAAAAAGGCGGCAGAGCTGTTCAAAAACAAACTATTGGATACACTAGAGCCTGGCAGCTACGGTGCACTGCAGACCATTCATAAACATCTTTTTAGTGATATTTATGAGTTTGCCGGTCAGACACGAACAGTGAATTTTGCAAAAGGGAATTTACGATTTGTACCTGCTATGTATTTGGATGCGGCACTTGAAAGCATCGAGAAGATGCCACAGTCCACATTTGATGAGATTGTAGAAAAATATGTGGAGATGAATATTGCACATCCTTTTCAGAAAGGAAATGGACGAAGCATTCGTATCTGGCTGGATCAAATATTAAAAAAAGAGCTTGGAAAGGTTATTGACTGGAGTTTAGTTGATAAAGAAGAGTATTTGACAGCGATGAAGGTAAGTCCAATTAAAGATGTTGAAATCAAAATGCTCCTAAAAGCTGCATTGACAGATAAGATTAATAACAAAAAAATATTTATGAAAGGTGTTGACCAAAGCTATAGCTATGATGGCTACAGCAGCTATAAAACAAAGGAGTTTGCCCCTAAAACCTGTACAAAAGCAAAAACAAAAATACAGGAAGTGAGGGAACAGGATGAAGAAATGGAGCAATAAAAAAGCAGAATGGCTGTTAGTAATGTTAGCTGTATCACTAACGGCATCTGCTTCATGGACGATTACGGCAGAAGAAAAAAGCGAAGCTATAGATCGATATATTATAGTTGAACTAGAGACTCTTACTGCGCCAAACGTTGATGCAGAAGAGATGGAATTATCATCAGAATCAGAGCAGTCAACAGAAGAAACAGTTGAAGTAGAGTCTGAGCCTGAAGTTGTGCTGTTTTCACTTCAGGATAGCCTGGATTCAGAAGAGTACAGTGTAACCGGGATCAGCGTAGATGAACCAATCATTGCCCAGCTTCTGGAACAAACAGCGGACTATCAGAACTATGATACTATTGCCTTGTATGATATTACTTCTTATCAGCAGACAAATGATGAGTCATATGACTTTAATCTCCAGATTCCAGAGGATGCGGATATTACACTGTATCAGACAGTGGATGGGCAGCTTCAGGAAAATACTCTGGATGTAATGTGTACAGAGGATGAGTATAATCGTCTGCCGTTAGTCAGTTACCAGTCCGAGACAAATCACTGGTTGGTATTTTATCTGGGAGTAAAACAGACTAACGAAGCCGTGTCAGATTCGGACACAGAGGATGCAGTCAGAGAAACAGAAAGTACCGCAGAATCATTGGAAGGGAAAAATGAGTTGGAGATAGATGAAAGTCCATCTGCGAGTGAGGATGTAAAGAAACATTCTGCATCGAAAACGGAATCAGAGACAACAAAGCCAAGTCAGCAGACAACAAAGGAAACAGAAAGTACCAAAGTACCAGATACTAAGCCAGCGACACCGAGTATGGTTGCTCCGACAACAAGCACACCAACGACAAGCCCGAGTACGACAGCGCCAACCAAAGTACCTGAAACACAGCCGCAGACAACAGCACATACACATGCATGGGTTCCAGTGACATCTGTTGTCCATCATGATGCAACGTATAAGACTGTGTGGGTTCAGGACTTTGCAGCATGGGACGAGACAGTGATCATAAAAGCGGCATGGGATGAGCAGGTACTGGTTCAGGATGCGTATGATGAACCGGTTTATGCATGGGTTGGAATTTGCAATGAGTGTGGTCATAAGTTTTTAGATCCAAATGAAGATATTGATGTTCATATGGGTGCTGGCTGTTGGTCAAGCTGGCATGATGAATGGATGCAGGTTGGAACAACGCACCATGATGCTGTTTACCAAACAGTTCATCACGAGGCAACATATCAAACAGTTCATCACGAGGCAGAGACGACAATCGTCCATCATGATGCAACAGGTCACAACGAACAGGTAGTGGATCAGGCAGCATGGGATGAGACAGTAATTACTGGTTATACCTGCTCTGGCTGCGGAGCAGCAAAATGAAAGTAATATATCAAGATACCAGAGTCAAAAAGTAAGAAATCCGATGCAAGAGGATTTTTGATATTAATAAATAAATAACAATACATAAGAAAAAGCATCTGCATAACTTCTGAAAATAACAGGATTTATTGTTGGTGCTTTTTTCATGCTCTTTTTACATTGTGTTCAGTTTGGACATGCGAGAAAACACAGAATACTGTGTAAAGGTTGTGGCAGAGATGCCATGACCTTTTTTCGTGGAAGAAACAGAAAGGAAAACAGTTATGGATCGTCTAAGAGGACCGCCTGTTTTAAAGGCAGGCAATAAGCAACAAACAGATTCTGTCAGATTTTCTGACGGGATTTCCCATAAGAAAGGCATGACGATGAATTTAAAAAACAAAAAAGGAAAGAGATTGACTTCTACACTGATGGCAGTACTTATGAGCGTATCGACAACGCTGACACCAGTAAACACCATGGCATCAGAGCTTGAGACATCGTCCGTGGCAGTCGAAAGCACGCTTGAGGAAACAACTGCAGAGACACAGGTGCAGACCGTATCAGAGACGGCAGTAAGCAAGACGCAGGAACAGACCACATCAGAGACGGCAGCTAGTGAAGCACAGACGTCAGCATCAGAAATGCAGCCGGTGCCTGAAACGACAGAAGAAGTTTGTACAGAAGAAGTCCAGACCTCTGGAGAGGGTGCAGAAGAAACATCTGCAAATGAAACACGTGGACCGGATGACGAGGAAACAGCAGAGACTGCCCAGATCGAAACAGAAGTTGAGACCATGGCTGAGTCCGAGGCTGAGTCTACAAGTGAAATCGAAACTGAGGGCAGCACCGAGGTTGAGAAAGCTGATCCGTTTGCAGCATTAGATCCGTCTGCCGGATTTACTGAGGAAGCTCTTGCAGCAATTGATTTTTCCAGTAAGAGACTTTTGATAGCCGCAG
>ENA-UOOA01007045-UOOA01007045.1-human-gut-metagenome-genome-assembly--contig:-P61old-NODE-7045-length-10390-cov-11.713595_pt1 | contig 10390 bp, 11 predicted proteins | sample MGYA00242467_ERZ724014 | MGnify/ENA metagenome assembly ERZ724014
GTGGGTTGTAGAGCTTGGGCTTGGAAGTGGCTGACATGAATACTGTACAAATGCACAGTATTCGCCAGGGCCTGGAAATACTGCGCCGAGTCGATCTCGTCGGCCCTGCAAAATTCATCTCGCGGCGCCGACGAGAAGCGCCGGACGTGTAAGAGTAGCGAGTCGACTCGCCGACGCTGCGAGCGCTGACAGCAGCCAAAGCGAGCGCAAAAAGGCTGGAGCAATGCCCCGCCGGGCGATGGCACGCAGCAGCCAGCGGATGTCGAAGCCGGCTGCGCACAACACCGCATGCAGCGCGTCACCCTCAGCGCCCTTGAGCCAGCAGCGCTTCATGCCGTGATCGTGCTTGGCATGCCCGATGGCCGGCTCGACCGCCTGACGCCGCTTCAGCCAGCGCCGCTGGCTGCGCGTGAGCGAGCGGCTCTTGCCGCGATGGATCAATGTCACCCCGCCAATGTCGGCATCCGCCCCCCGGTAGCCCAGGTCGACGATGGCCGTGTGCGGCTTGACGCCCAGCTCCTGCAGCAAGACGGTGGTCTGCTCCAGTTGCTCGGCCAGCGTGTGGCCGTCGTAGGGGTTGCCCGGCAGGCTGCGCGCACCGACCATCAAGCCCTGCCTGGCCGTGACGGCCACGCTGACCTTCACGCCGAACTCGTAGGGCTGGCGGGCCTTGCCCTTGCCGATGCACTCGACCTCCGGCGCATGCAGCGCGTACAGCTTGTGCTTGTCCTTGGGGCGCTGCGAGCGGATGCGCTCGGCGCGCTCCAGCCATGGCTGCAGGCGATCACGCACGTCTTGCGGCGCCTCCAGCAGGCGGCGTTGCACGTCGCGCAGCACGCGCCCGAGCACGGTGCGCTGGCGCTTGAGCACCCGGCGCAGCCGCTTGAACTGCTTGGCGTGCGCATAGCCGCCGGCACGCCGGCGCAGGCTGCGGCCCTCGCGCTCGAAGGTCTGCTTCAGCCGCAGCCCGGCGCGCTGCGCCAGTTGCACCACCTTGGCCCGCGCCACTTCCAGCAGCCGACTGTCGGTGGGATAGGCCACCGCCTTCTCCTGCACCGTGGTGTCCACGATCACACGCTGCAGTTCGCTCTTGCGCACCGCCTGCATCTGCACGGCCGCCTCGATCGTCTTGGCCAGCAACTCCTCCACGCCGGCCTCGCCCAGCACCCGCCTGAAGCGCCCGATCTGCGTGGCATCGCACGGCAGGCGTGGCTCGTAGTACTCCTGCCCGCTGAAGAACTGCCACACCACGTTCTCGGCCCAGCGCTCGACCACGGCCTCGTCGCTCAGGCCATAGGCATGCTTCAGGTACAGCAGCGACACCATCAATTGGATCGCCAGGCGCGGGCGCCCCGCGGCGCTCACGCCTGCGCCGACCACCTGCAGCGTGGGGCCGAACAGGTCTGCACCTTCGATGCTGCGCCCGCGCCGGTCCTTGCGCGCCAGCAGCGGCGCCACGCTCGCTTCGATCTGCTGCCACGGCATGCGTGTGGCCAGCACCGCCAGCGGGTGGCGCAGGTCGATCATCTGGTCCAGTCGGGCGCGGAAAAAGTCCGGCGTGCTCATCGAAATCCCTCTCCAAACTCCCAGAAATTCGCATCGAGCCGATTCATCTTCGGGAGTTCCAACCCCGCAACATCACCTCACCAACTCAGTGTCCATGCGGCTTCAGGGCGTTTTGCAGGGCCGACGATCTCGCCCCAGGCGCCGCCGATGCCCTCGACCACGCGGGCGTTGTTGCTCATGTTCTGCGCCTTGAACGGCGCCACCTTCAGGCCCCGGTTGCTGTAGTAGCGGCACAGCGCGGTGGTGAGCCAGCTTTTGCCGGCGCCACTGGTGGTGCCAAGCACCATGACGCAGCGGGCCGGGCGCGTATTTGCGGTGACGTGAGTGATTTTTGCCATGGGCGCAACGATACCCGTTACACCCGAGGCGTCGCGCTATCAGCGCACGCAATGGTTTCGCGGCTCATGCGTGAAGGCGACGCATTTTGTCGCAGCACTGAAGAGAATGGTTGCCGCACTCCTCTTCCACACAAGCGCCAGCCCAGTCCAGGCAGGGCCCAGCAGAAACGGAGCAAACCATGTGGCTACTGATTGACGACGTTCGCGACCTTAACGCCGACGCCATTGCCCGCACGCCCGAAGCGGGGCTTGCGTGTGACCCTCACCCAGCACCGCGCCGTCCGCACCGGTGATGACACAACCCACCCGGGGTTTGGGCGGCGTCAGAAACAGGGCGCGCTCGGCCAACTCCAGGGCGCGAGCCAACACTTCAGCGCCAGCAGTTGGCCACGGTATCGGCCCCGGAGACCGCCTTGACACCCTGATGATTGAGGGAAAGCGTCGCGCATCGGGTATCGCCGGTCTGGGGCCCTTGGGGTGCGGCCTCGATGGTGAAAGTCGAGGCGGTCGGTTGGCCGCTGGCGAAGGCGAACTGATAAATCCCGGCGAGTTCGTTCGCGCACGCCGGGGTCGGCAGCGTGTTGGGCGTGCTGTAGCTCATGGAGGTGCTGTAGCGCCGCTCCATGTGCTGGGCCATCTCTTGCAGACATGCCGCGGCGTTGGCGCGCCGGGTTCGCTGGATGTGACTTTGGTAGCTCGGATACGCGATCGCAGTGATGATCGCGACAATCGCCAACACGATCATCAACTCGATCAGCGTGAAGCCCTTCAGGCGACGAGGCGCCATTAACGAACGTGTCATGTCTTCAGTCCCTGATGATTTCGCGCCAAGAAACGCGTCCTTTGAAACTCGCAGACCCCAGCCCGACGATGTGTTTGATCAAAGCGCCCGAAGTGGAACTGGTACCAGAGCCGCCCACGAAGATCAAGACGCGGGAGCCGGCTGCTTGATATCATGGCTCGATTCCGGCTGGCTTTAAGGGGCGAGGGGTGATGCGGTGACGACTTCATCGAGGACGAGCATTTTTAACCGGCCATCGCGGCTAGACTGAAAGGACAGGGGTCGGCCCCGGAACTTGGCGAGGCGTCCCGCCAGGTCACTCAGCTGCCCTGCGGGCAGTTGCAGCTTGCGCATTCCCTGTCCGGAAATGACGATGACCTGCGTGGCGACGGGGTCGATGCGGTAGGAGCGCCCCTGGATGTTGAGCCTCATGGTAGCCGGGTCGAAGTCGTTCAGGTTTCCTCCCTCCTCGAGCAGGAGAGGCCGCGGGCGTTCCGGCTCTTCGGCCTGGACGCAGGGTAGGGCCAGCAGAGAAAGCGCCCCTACAAAGGCCGCAAGTTTCGTGATCGGTGAAGACTTCATTTGGATGAACTCCATAAACATCAATCAATGATGATCTCGCGCCAACTAACACGTCCTTTGAATGTGCTGCCAAGATTGATTCGCACGCGTCCAAGATTACCGGTTGAGCCTGTAACGAAGCACTGGTTACCGATGCACATCGGATCAGTGGGCATGCCCACGCGCAGGTCGATCGAGGCGATGGAATCGCCGCTGCGTTGATCGGCGGTGTTGAATACCCCGTCGTCGTTGACATCGAAAAAGATGAAATCAAGGTTTGCGCCCGTGAAGGGGTCGATGGCATTGAGGTAGCCGCGTCCGCCTGGGGTGCAGGTATCTCCTTCCGGGATGCGGCTGCTGGCCATCAAGACGGGTTTGATGGCTTGCAAGAAGGTTTGCGTGCCGATCATGCGTTCACCTTCGGCGACGTTGTTGGTCAAAAGGTCCGCATACCAGCCCTGCTTACCCGCCATGTCGTTGGCGCTGGCTTTCGAGAAGGTACGGACCAGTTTGCCGCTCTGCGTTGTTGCCATGCCGATCGTACGTTGGCGCAACTGGGAGCGCCCGCCAATTGGCGATCCTTCATCGATCAGCCCGTACCAGCTCTGCACGCTCTTGTCATTGGGGTCAGCGTTGGTCAAATACCGCCCGGTGCCGAAGAAGACGAATGTCTTGCCAAAATGCGGGTCGCCTGCCTTGGTGTTCTTGATCGCCAAGGGTGGGCCGCTGATCGGCTGGCTCTGACCGCTGCCATTCTTGGCCACGAACAACGGCTGGCCGCTCAGGGCGAGGCTGCGGTTGGTAAGATCGAATTTCCACAAATTGCCCAGCTGGTCGCCAGCATAGGCAACATCCATGTCTCCATCGCCATCCACATCGTAGGCCGCCGGACTGGACAGGCCGTTACTTTGCGTGGATGAGCCCGCGCCTGTATCGATCTTGGCGTCGATGGCGCCCGTTGCCGGGTCGATGATGTAAAGCACGGCCCGCTCGTTGTTGCTGTTGACGCCGTTGCCGGTGATGATGCGCCAGCCCATGCCATCCACCTTGGCGATGACCGGTTTGCCGAGAATGAAGCCCATGTCGAGGTCGCCAGCATCAACGGTGCGATCCCAGAGCACGTCTGTTTTCTGGAAGCTGCCAGGGTTGGTGACATCCAGCCCGAACAGACCCTTGCCGCCGCGCCCCAAAGTCGCCACCAGGTAAGCATGGCCGCCTGTCTTGGTGGGGTCGCTGACGGCAATCTCGCCATCCACGAAATACCTGTGGCCATAGTTCGGGTCGGAAAGCTGCTTCAGATAGGGGTAAGCCCCCAGGGGAACATAGGCAAAACGTTCTACCCCGGTGCTGGCGTCGAAGGCGTGCAACATGCCGTCGTTGGCCCCCACGAACAGGGTATCCGTGGCCTTGACGTAGGCCGGCGACGAATCGACGATGTCGCCCAGTCGCCCTTCGCGGTTACGGAAGCTGCCCCCTTGGTTCTGCTCCTGGCTCTGGTTGCCGCGCAGATAGTCGAGCACGGCCGGTGACGTCAGTTGGGTCTGCTGCGTACTGTCCAGCTGGCTCCAGGTGAATTCGATCTTCGTCCCGCCGGGGGTCATCGAGAAGATGTTACGAAGGTTGGCGGCGGGCAGCAGGCTGGCGGCGTTCCAGCTCGGCGTGGGGGCTATACCAGTCGGCGTGACCGCATAGGCCAAAAGCTCGCCGGTCCACACGCCGGACTTGTAGCGGGCCTGATACAACATGCTGTCGGTATCGATCTTGGTGCTGTTCCCGGCCACGTTGGACGCTGCTGCAACCCGGTTTGAGATGGAGCCGAGCGTTTTCTTCAGGCCCTCGGCAAATTCCTGCGGGTCTTGCGCCGCGACGAATTCCCCATGGCCATTGACCGTGGCATGCCAGAGGTCGTCCGACTTGGCGGCATTGGAGCTGGTCGGCTCGGGCCAGCTCTTTGCACCGGAGGTCAAGGCGGGCAGGTCGGTCTGGGGGTCGAGGCTGCCGTTCACCCCCAGGGAGAGGGCATAGGTGGTCATGTGCTGCCAGAAGGCCGGGTCGGCCGTGGTGGTTGCCACATCGTTCTTGAGGTCGGTGCGCAGGTCGCGCTTCCAGTATTTCATGGCGACGTCGGCGAGGGTGTCGCTCCAGTCATCCTTGAAGGGCCGGCTGGCCGTGTATTGATAGGTGGTATGACCGTCGGCATGGGTGAAGATGCTGCCATTGGTGTTGTCCTGGTTGCCCACCGACCCGCCGTTGATGTTGTCATCGTTCCAGTAGCCATCCGTGGTCAGGATGGCGAAGTTCTGCCGACAGGAGAGTGCGGGATCGGGGCGGAAATAATCGGGGTTGGTCTCGATCTGCTTGCCGATGGCATCCAAGCCCGAGCGCAGAGGGGTACCGGACGTGTCGATCGGCGTCTGGAACAGGCGGGTGTAGAAGTCCTGCCGCTCGGCGGCGTTGAAGCCATTGTTGTTGGGCGGGGGGTGTTTCCAGCCGGTTTGGTGGATGGTGGCGAAGCCGACGCGGTAATTGTCGCCGAGGGTGCTGAAGGCAAGACTGGTGCCCGCGCGCACGGCGAGGATGCGGGAGCGGTAGTAGGTAAACCAGTTGGCGTAGTTCTGGAGCTCTGCCGCGACGCTCCGGCCCCAGGGCAGCGTGGAGACAAGCGTTTCCGTAGCTATTCCTTGGGCCAAGTCCCACTTATACATCTTGCCATTGCGATATTGGTAGCGGATGTAACTGGTCTTTTGAAGCTTGTTTCCCGTACCCTTGTAGACGTAGTAGGTGACGGGCGAAAAGGTGTGCGTTGTCCAACTGCCATTGTTCCAGTTCCAGTAAGCCGATCGGGTTTGTTCTGCCGTGAGGTCGAGGCTGCCCCGGCCTGGCTCATAGGGGTTGAAATAGGCATTGGATGGCGACGCGTTGGGGTAGCTCGTGCCATCCGGCTTGGCCCACGGAACGTAGTTTTGTTGCGGGTTGTAATAGACGACGTTGACCGTCGATGAGCGCAAATAGACAGCCTCGTCCGTGTCTGTGTCAAATTTCATGACGATATAGGGGTACATGCTTCCGCCATAGACGTGGGCGCCCCCATAACCCGTTCCCTGCCCTTCGCCCGCAGGGGGGAACATGTAATAGGCGTAAAGATAGTTTTCCGGCATGATCTCCCATTGCATGCTGCCAGAGTCATCCAGCATATAGAACAGGTTGGGCGCAACCGCCGAACCCGTCTGGAGGGGGACGGCGGGGATGCTCAGGGCGCTGTGGGCAACAATGGGAGAGTGGCTCAGGCTGAGGGCCAAGACGAGGGGGAAGAGGCGGAATTTCATGATGTGGCTCCTTCAATTTGCCAGGAAAACCGACTGCAGCATAATGCTCGCGCATCGCGGTCCCGGATTGCTGCGCGCCGTGATGCGGTAGTTCGAGCAATTCCTGGGGCTGTCGATATCCCGTGGCGTGCACGGAAAGTCATTGCCGAGGTATTCGACGAAATACTGGGGCGTGCCCGCGACGTCGTTGATTTTGGGGGCATTGACCCGAAGGCCGAAGCCCGGATTGAGCCAGCGAGACATAATTCGGTGATCTTTATCTGGCGCCAGCATCACCATCGGTTTGACGCTTTGCTGCACCGACAAGGGGATATTGGGAATGGTGACCGCTTGCGAGGCCAGCGCATGAGTCGCTGTCAACGCGAACAAGCCGTGGCGAACCGAGACACCGGATGACGGAAAGGCGTACATGGTGGACTCCGCAAAGATGATCCGATCGAACGGGCGGTTTGGCCGGGCTCAGGGACCGGTCGCATAGACGGACTGCAGCATGACCTGCGCACGTCCCGCCTCACCAACGCGCGCCGTCACCCGGTACCGCAGGCAGGTGCAGGGCTGGCTGCTGCAGTCTGGGTTGGTGCTGCAAGGGAATGTGTCGCCGAGGTACTCGACGAAGTAGGTGGGCGTGACCGTCAAGCTGCCAGAACTGACCGCCGTCGCGGCCACCCAGCCGGTAAAGCTGCTGTCGAGCCACCTGGGTGTATCCGTAGCCGCAGGGGCGGCGCATACACGGACCGTATCGGGCGACACGGTGAAATCGCTGCAGCCGCTCGTCGGCTGCGGCTTGATGGTTTCAACCAGCGCTTCTGCTTGTCGAAGTGCCGCTTCCGCGCCCTGCAGGGCCAGGGCGCGGTCGTAGGTGTAACCGGCCATGCGCTCGTCGCCGGAAATGTTGCGCACGACCAAGAGGCCAAAAAGCGTCATGACCACCAAAAGGATGAGGCCGATGACCAATGCGACACCACGCTGGGCGCGCGGGCGGTGGAGGGGGCGCGGGAAGCTCATACAGGTTTAAATTTCACGGTTGCGGATCGACCCCAGAATCACGAAGGTGCGCGTGAGCGGGACGTTACCTTCGCCGACGGCTTCAGTGCTGCGCAGGGTCAGTTTCACCCGCGCGGCGACGACCTCTGCAGTCGTGCTCGTCCATCCGCCGCCGGTAAAGGCCGACGCTGCGACCCAATCCGTCGCAAGCACGTTGTCGTTGTCGCGATTGCGGGTGAGGTAATCGATCTGCATGTTCTCGACATCGGGCACCATTTCCTGCACGTCGTTTTCGACGGCGCCAGTTGAACTGTTGAGTTTGATACCCACGCGGTAGAGCGACTTGGTGCCCCGGGCGTTGTGACCGATGTACCAGAAGGCTGGGTCCCAGCGGGTGAGTTGCGCCCCGGCATCAAAAGTGCGCGGGGTGGTCGTTGCGCAGGCTGCATCGGCGCTGCCGAGATTCATGCTGCAGTTGTAGGTGCCTGTGCCGTAGTCGTACTCGCCAAGGCTGACGCTGGCAGCGCCGATTTGCAGGAGTGCGGCGCTTTTGCCATCGCACACCAGCGCGGGGCGCGAGTCGTAGCGCGACTTGACCGCGGTGGAAATGACGCTGGCATCCGTAAAGCTGTTCTCAGCCGGGTCATGGCTGGCCAGGCGACGAAGGTCGGCCTCGTCCGAGGAGGGACGAAGAATCAGCAGCGCGTCGGTGCCACCGACACGGTCTGCTGTGCTCGCGCCAAATCCCTTGATCGCTGTGGAGTTCTGACCATCGTCGAAGCCGCGCACCATGCCGTCGTAGGTGCTGGCCCACCAAGGTACCGAGCCGCCGCTGCCGCGAAGCACGTTGGCCGACAGTGTGGAGCCACAGGGCACCATGCCTGCCTCGCGGATTTCACGGCTGAACATTTCAATGGCAAACCGGGCATTCTCATGCACGCGAGAGAGGTTCTGGTTCACGCGCAAGGTTTGGCCGCTGGTCAGGAACACATTGATCACGCCGCCAATGAGCACAAGGCCCAGAAGCAGGGCCACCATGAGCTCCACCATCGTGAAACCACGCTGGCTGCCTCTCGCCGCGGGACAGCCGATCGGTTGGGTACGCACGGTATTCATACGCGGGAGCTCAAAACGACCGACTGCGCCGACAGGCCGCCAGCGCGGCTGTCGTCCCACAAGATCGTGACGGTGCAGTTGTAGGCGTCGCACTGCACACGAACGCAGGTACTGGCATCGTCCGGCCGTCCCATGGTTTGCTTGACCAGCGTCAGCCACTGCTTGCGTGCATTGTCAGCGAGCGTGGTCGGTGAAGTGCCGAAGGCATTGGGATTGCAGATGGCGCTGGAGCCGGTGTTGTAGTCGCCACCGCGGGCATGCTCGCGATCGACTCGCAGCACATCGAGCATGTACTGCGCATGAAAGGTCGCCTGGGTGCGCTGCTCGGCAGAGATGCTGCCCTTGACCGCACGGGCCTGGAGTGCGGCCATCCCCAGAAAGCCGAAACTCAGAATGAGCACGGCGACGAGGATTTCAATGAGCGTTGCACCGGCTTGTCCGCGAATCGCTCGACGAGGACCTTGCGGACGCTGGCTTGGTGGATGGAGCGTCATGTTCGGCAAGCCGAAGAGGGGGGCGCACTGCAACTCGCAGAGACGCCGGTTGGGGTGGTCAAAACGGCGCGCCCCGTGCTGGAAATGCACAGATCGCGCGCCCGCTGGTCGTCATTGAGTGCTGCCGATGGGCTGCAAATACGGATTTTCCCGGCCAGAAACGCTCCGGTCATGGTTTTGGATCGCCCGTCTGCCGCATAGGAAACATAATTTGCCAGGTCACCATTGCCCAGAATCCTGACGCCGTTGAACGCGCCGACCTGGAAGGTGACGGTTTCGCCAGAATCGACGCTTGGTGTGGCAGCCGTGCGCGTCGGATCGATGAAGGTGATCCACCCGGTTTCCCAGCCCGCGCTGCCCGTGTCGCAGGTGGCGCCGTTGCTGCTTTTGCAAACCGTGACGCGCTGCCCGAGACGGATGGCTTCGGTACGCGCTCTCGCAGTCGCCAGCAACAGCTCATTGGACGCCTCCGAGAGTCGCGCCGCAGCGATCTGGCGTTGAAAACTGGGAACCGCCAGCGTGGCAAGAATGGCGAGCACACTGAGCGTGACCATGAGCTCGATGAGCGTCAGACCACGGTCAATGCGTATGGAATCGGAATGGATAGACATGGGGATGGTCCATTGACCATTTCAGTGTAGATGCGCGAACGCGGCACTCCAACGCCTTTTGTCGCCCAGCGACAGCCGCTCGTCGGCGGCGCGCAGCCGCGGTGAGCTTGTCCTTACTTGCGCACCTCGTCCACCAGCGCCCGGAAGTCGTCCACGTCCTCGAAGCTGCGGTAGACGCTGGCGAAGCGCACGTAGGCGACTTTGTCGAGCTTCTTGAGCTCGCGCATGACGAGTTCGCCCAGGCGGGCGGAGGGGGTTTCGCGGGCGCCGGAGGCGAGCAGCTTTTCCTCGATGCGCTCGATGGCCGCGTCAACCTGCTCGGTGCTGACCGGGCGTTTGCGCAACGCCAGCATGAGCGAGCCGCGCAGCTTGGCGCGGTCGTAGTCGGTGCGGCGGCCGTCCTTCTTGACGATGGCGGGGAAGCTGACGTCGGGCCGCTCGTAGGTGGTGAAGCGCTTGCCGCAGTGCGCGCACTGGCGGCGGCGGATGAAGTCCCCGTACGGATAGGAAATTCAACCGCATGAGGCCAAGTATGGCACGCGTTTTGGGCCTCGAAATACGTTCGGCCAAGGAAGGTTGAGCGCTCGCTTGCCGCTCAATGGCAAGAGCTTGG
>ENA-UOOA01007061-UOOA01007061.1-human-gut-metagenome-genome-assembly--contig:-P61old-NODE-7061-length-10365-cov-5.005432_pt1 | contig 10365 bp, 5 predicted proteins | sample MGYA00242467_ERZ724014 | MGnify/ENA metagenome assembly ERZ724014
ATAGGCGCAGTATCCGTCCGGAACTTTCGTTTCCACGAGCACATAGTGCTTGAGGCCGTGCAGATCGGAGATCGTCGCAGTCGGGTTCGTCATGTTGAACGACTCAACCTGTTCAAGCGTGCCGTCCTTCACTTCATAGAGCGTCATCGTCGCGCCCGTCAGCGGATACTCCGGCGCGTTGCCGCGCTCCAGCTCATATTCCTTCCGGTAGTTCAGGCTGACGTTGAGAGCGGCCTTCGGCTCATTTTCAAACGTCAGCGTCTGGCTGGCATTTTCGTCCAGCTTGAACTGCTGCCCGTCTTCCGCCTTGAAATACCTCTGCGCCGCCTGCTCCTGCTTCACCGTGTACGTCAGCGCCGTGGTTTTGTCGTTCGGATCGCCGTAAATCGGCAGGCTGGACAGCTTAAACGCCTGGCTTGCGCCCTTTCCGCCCGTGTAAACCAGCGTGTTCGTCGTTTCGTCGAGCACAAAGCCGGTTTTCAGCAGCGCCCGATAGGCATAGCTGTCCTTCGCGAGGTTCGACGCGCCCACCGAGACCGTGAACTTCGCCAGATCCGCCGCGTTCACATAATCGATGGCCGCGGGCTGCGTGCCCAGCTTTTCCTTCTTCTCGTCGCACAGCTCAACCGTCAGGCTGCCGACGTTCGCCTTGTTGGGAACAGTCGGATTGTCCGCCCGATTCGTCTCGCTATACGTCAGCGGCCCAAAGACGCTGTCGTTGAGCATCATGTCGCCGGAAACCGCCGTTTCCCTGACAAAGTACGTGCCGTAAGCCGGGATGGTGAACACGCCGACCGCCTGATCCGGCTTGCGCACCGTGACCGGCTCACCGACCTGCCGCATGTTCTCGTCGTACAGGGTAAACGTCGCAAAGCTGCCGTTCGCCACCTTGTCGGGGAAATCTTTGGTCACCTCAAGCTGATACTTCCGCAGGTCAACCTGTCCGGCCTTCCGGCTGTCGTTGCCCGCCTCAACCGTCAGCTGAACGAGTTCCGTATTCAAATAGTAGTTCTCCGGTGCTTCCAGCTCCTGCAAATAATAGGAAGTTCCTTCCTCCACCGGGAGCACCAGTTCGATTCTGCCGTCCGCGTCCGTCGTGAAACGATACGCGTCCGCCACCTTTTCGGGCTGGGTCAAGCGACCCGCTTCATCCACGATGGCCGCCGTCTTTTCCGTCAGCACGCCGTCCGTCAGCGTCCGCCCGACCAGATAGGTCGTGCCATCCGCTTTCCGGGTCAGCACGGCATAAACCGCGCCGGGCAGTGTCGCGTTGTCGCTGCCTTCTTTGGTGAAGGTCGTCTTGCCGACCTGACGCGTGTTGGTGACGATGATTGTCTTGCCCGTACCGTCGTCCAGCTTCACGCTCTTCTCGCTGTACGTCACCGCATAGCCTTCTGCCGCCGCTTCGACGACGGTATAGGTCACCACATGGCCGTTTTCGTCCCAGCCGCGCAGCGAAAGGGTCTGGCTTGCCTCGTTCTGTTCGCCGTCGGTCGTCAGTTCAACCGTCCGGCTCGGCAGCGCGTCGCCCGCTTCGCAGGCAGCCTGAACCGTGATCGTCCACGTTTGTTCTTTGTTCAGGCCGCTCACATCGACAAGCCGCTTCGTGATGGTTAGCTCCTGCTGCTTGATGAAGAAATAGTCGGCGTTCTGGATTCTCGCGTCGTCCGTAAAGGTGATCTGAATCTCCGCTTCAGGCTTCTCCCCCTCGCCGTTCTTCCTGCTCGCGTAAAACAGACCGTCCGTCTGTTCGTTGCTCTCCACCTTCACGCGGTAGGTGATGAGGCGCCCGTCCCCGTCGAATCTCGGCAGATAGACGGATTCCGCCTCATCCAGCGTCGTCTGCTTCACCGGCTCCGTCTCGCCGTCGCGCGTGATGATCACCGTGTAATGGCTTTGATCCGCTTCCAGATTGGCACCCTGCTCATACTCGCGCAGATAGGCTTTCAGGTTCAGCAGACCATTCGTCGAATAGTTCTTCACGGCGTTGTCGTCCGTCATCCGCGTCTGACTGCCCGCCTCGATGAGGACAATCCTGTCGGCCGCCTTGACAAAACCGTCGGATACGCCCGTTTCTTTCATCGTATAGGTATCCGCGGGCAGATAAACCGTGGTCGGTTTTCCGTTTTCGACCTTCACCGTGTAGGTGCGGCCATTCTGCCCGGTCAGCGTAAACTCCGCGGAAAGGCTGGAGTTTGTATCTTGCGTGCCGTCCGGCGCATAGAACATCTTTTCGAGGATAAACTGGCCGTTCTGCGCGTTGTAATCCTCGAACTCGGCTTCCACCGCGTTTTCTTCCGTTCCGGCCGTCACCGTCACAAGCTGATACGGATAGAACGCCTCGCCGATTTTGATCGTCTGGTCGCCCGGCTTGTCGTTGGTATAGCCCGCTTCCATCCCCGTGCGCACCACATAGTAGTCGCCTTCGGGCAGTTCCCGGCTCGTCTCAAACGCGCCGATCCGGTCGGAAAGCTTCGCGTTCTCGCCAAGCACCAGCTCGTCCTTTTCGTTGCGCGTCACTTCGCTGGCCTTATAAATCGCAAAGACCGCGTCGCTGCCCGAATAGGCCGTTCTGTCCGCTACATCTGCCGCCAGCTTCACATACTGTTCCGGCAGGATGTAGCCGCCCTGACGCACGAAATGATAATACAGCGTTTTGCTGTCGTCGGCCGTCTTTTCGTCGCCGTCGCCGTAAACCGTGTAGTTCAGCGTCGAATCCAGCGTGACGCCCAAGCCCTTAAAGGCGGCGTCATCCAACCGTTCGTCGTCGCAGTCCAGCTCAAAGTCCGCCCTGTCATAGATCAGGTTGACCGTGTAATTGTTGTACGCATAGACCGACGGATGAACGGTATTATCGCCGTCCAGCGCCGCCGTGTTGTGGATCGTGTTTCCTTCGTTTGCGGGCATTACGAGGCTGCGCGTGCCATCCCCGTTTTCCACAATATCGCAGGTGTAGGCGCTGTCTCCAAGTGTCACCGTGGCCTGCTTCGGATAGACCTTCGCGCCATTCTTTCCCGCAACCGGCTGAATCGTTTCCTGGAGCGTATAGCTGGAAAGATCGAGTACGCCATTGTCCACGTAGTCGCTGTTCTGGCGCAGAATCTCACCCTGCGTTCCCAGCGCGCCCGTGCGCACCTGATAGGTGAAGGTTACCTCGTCGCCGTTTACCGTGTGCGTCACGGCCTCGTTCTGCACATCCCACGTCTTTGCTTCCGCCGCATTCCGGAAAGCGTTCGTGTGGATCGTTGCCTGATAGTCAATCGGCGTACCGGCGTAATCGTTCAGTTCGCCGTTTTTGTCATAGTAGCGCATCTTCGGCGTGATCGACGCGGAGAGTGAAACCGTCGGCGTGATGAGATCGCCGTCGGCATGTTCACCGTTATCGATCATGCGGCCAAAGAACGTATAATTCAGCGTCACGGCGTTGCTGCCGTCCGCGCGAACGACGCTTTGGACGTTGTCAACGTTCAGGGTATCCGTCCACCCTCCGTTATCGGTCGCGGAAATCCGCAGATTGCCGGGCGCGCTGATTTGCAGCCTGATATCGTCGTAGGAATCGAACGGGCGATATCGAATGTACTCGTCGAACGTCATCGAATACAGGTCAAACGCCCTGTATTCGGTCAGGTTCGTGGCGAGCTGGAAGGTCATGCTCAATGTAAAGGGAACGACCTCGCCCGTCTTCCACTGCGCCGCGTTCTGCGCCGGACGCAGGTTCGCGTAAATCAAGGTATCTTTTCCATTCTTTTCGACATCCTGAACGCGGTCGGCGAAAGACATGTGCGTTTCGTCCGTCGTCGTTTCAAACTCGGCTTCATAGGCTTCCTTCAAAGAGCCATACGTTTCGCCGCTTCTGAGGGTCTGCGCAACCGGCTTCTGCACCTGGCTGACCACTTCTTCGGCAATCGCCGTCGTCGGGCAAGAGCTGACGAGCATCGCGGCCGTCATCACCCAAGCCATAACCCTTTTCAGATGGTTCATCCTTTCCATCCTGTCCTCCAAAAACATGTCGCTCAGTCTTCAACCGATACCACAAAGCGCCAGTAATATTGCGCGTTGATTTTGTCGAGCTTTACCGCATAGCGCATCTCGTTTGCGCCTTCAACGTCTTCAAAGTGTTCGCCGTCCTGGCTGTACTGCCAGCGGATCGACCACTTCGCATCCGTCGGCTGGACGTTGACCACGGCAGTCATTTCCAGCGTGTCGCCATAAGCCAGGCCGTCGCTTCCGTTGCTGATCAGTTCCGTCTCAATCTGCACCGGCTGCCGGACGACCTTCGCATCCCAATGCGCCTGCAATTTGATTCTGCCGTCGCCTCTGTTGCGCAGATCCAGCTCGTTGCCGTCGCCGTCCAGCGCCGCAAGGGTGAGCATCGTTTCCGCATCGCCGTTTCGGCTCAGCGTCAGCGTCAGCCGACGGCCGCCGCAAAGCACCTCGCCGCCCTGCGCCACGCCGTCGTAGACCCACAGAACGATTTCGCCGTTTTCCCAACTGAGGGAAGCGCCGTCCATCCAGAAATCATCCGCCTGCCACGCGTCCGTGTCGCCGCCGATGGCTACCGCAAACGGCTCCAGCCGCACGCCGTCCGCGTTGTTCACACCGATCACCAGCCGCGCCGAATCGCCGTTCCCGTCCAGTCTGAGCTGCGCCCAGTCGATTGTTTCGATTTGCTCCTCCGGCTCAGGCGTGGACGTGGGTTCGGGCGTCACTGTCGGCTCAACCGTCGCCGTAGGTTCAGGCGTTACCGTAGGTTCAGGCGTTGCCGTCGGCTCAACCGTTGCCGTGGGTTCAGGCGTTGCCGTATCTTCCGGCTCCTCCGTCGCTTCTGGTTCCTCCGTGGCTTCCGGCTCTTCCACGACTTCCGGTTCTTCCGTGGCTTCCGGCTCTTCCACGACTTCCGGTTCCTCCGTGGCTTCCGGCTCTTCCACGACTTCCGGTTCCTCCGTCGCTTCCGGCTCTTCCACGACTTCCGGTTCCTCCGTCGCTTCCGGCTCTTCCACGACTTCCGGTTCCTCCGTCGCTTCCGGTTCTTCCACAACTTCCGGCTCTTCCGTGGCTTCCGGCTCTTCTTCAGCCTCTTCCGTCTCAATCGGCGTTTCCGTCTCGCTGTAAACTTCAGATTCCGCTTCAGCTTCGGTGTATTCGGGCTTTCCGCCTTCTTCATACAAAACGATTCCTTCGCTCTGCTGCTCATCCTCCGCGTTCACGCGCATCGGAGACGCTGCGCCCAGCAACACCAGGCACAGCATCCATGCAAAAATTCTTCTTTTATTTTTCATATCGACATGCCCCTTTCGCCGATCTTTTTTGTCATCTTTCCATTGAAAGCCGCATATACTTCCCATAGTGGAAGATATATACCAATTTCTTCTCTATTTTATTCTACCATTCTTCCTTGTTTTTTTCAACTTACCAATGCACAAAGGAAACGTTTTAGATCTAATAAAAATGATAGATTTTTCTTTTATCCCAGCTCATATATAACGACGCCGCCAATTCTATATAATTCCCAGCGGATTACTTTCAATTTTTCTCTTGACAAGCCGCGCTGCATCCTGTATAATGATCTTGTTGTTAGTGATAGATAACACCTCCCTGAACAAAATGTCGGATGAGGTTTGACGCGCCTCTCCGCAGCCTTGCAGGCTTGACGCACCTGCCAGGTGTGCGCCCCGCTTGAGCGCAACCCAATCGAGCGAGGATCACTCCTCCCCCCTATTTTCTCCCTGTTTCTTAACAGAAAGACCCTGTCGGGCATTGGACGCCGCCCGGCAGGGTCTTTCGCATGTTTACGGCTGAACCGTGATCTTCTGTCCGTCCGAATAGAGCGTCATCACGCCGTTTTCCTTCGCGGCGTAAACCGTCGCCCCGGCCTTTTGCAGCCGAATGCGCACGCTGTTGGCGGGGTTTTTCCCCGTGACAAACGCAACGCCCGGCTTGGCGGCCTCCACCCATTCGGTGCAGGTTGCCGCTTCGCTGCCCCCGCGCGAGGCAATCAGCGCGTCGCACTTGACCGCCGCGCCGGAGGCGACGATCTCCTTTTCGCCGCTCGCGGTGATGCAGCCCGTCACCACGGCGCTCGTCTCCCCGTAGTCGATGCGCAGCGTCAGCCCGTCGTCGCGGCTGTCCGTATGCTGGGTCCGCGCCGGGCCGATGAATGTCACGCGCGCCCGCCCGAGGGTAAAGGCCATGTTCTGCGTCGCGGAGACGATCTGCGTCCCCCGCTTTTCCGCCGCGTCGATCATCTGCGCGTAGGCCTTGCCCTTCGTCTGCGTCGGCGGCACAAAGAGATAATCCGGCCGCGTCAGCCCCAGCGCCATTTTCATCGCGCCGAGCTGTTCGTCCTCCGAGCCCATCGCGACCGCCGCGCTCAGGTGGTTCACGCCGCAAAGCAGAAGCTGGCCGCAGAGCGCCGCGCCCGTTCCGCTGCCCGCGCCGACGAGCATGGTGTATCCGTCCGCGCAGACAAAAACCGCCTCGCCGTCGCCCGCGCGCAGCGTCTTGATCGTCAGCCCGTTGGGGTTCACGCCGTATGCCCACTTGGGCAGCTTCTCCGTCAGCTTCGAAACGTCCGGCAGCTCGATTTTGCTCAGATCAAAGTCGCCGAGCTTGATTTCCGGCAGATTGTCAAAGCGGAGCGTCGGCGCGCCCGTCTGCGGATCGCTCTTCACAAAGCCCAGCACATGCGCGCCGACAAACAGCAGCGCCGCCACGCCGAGCACGAGCAGCAGATTCGTCAGGCAGCCAACCAGACAGCCCTTTTTTCTCTTGCGTACATGAGATCGCCCCTCGCGCGCCATCAGGCCATCGCCTCCAGCGCGGAGACGAGCTTCTCGCAATCCTCCGCCGTCGTCGCCCAGCTTGTCACAAAGCGGACGGCCACGCGCCCGTCATCCAGCGTTGCCCAGCGCTCATAGGCAAAATCCAGTTCCAGCGCGGCGTTCTGCTCCTCCGTCAGCACGGCGAAAATCTGGTTGGTCGTCGTCCGCTGGAAGAAGGGAATCCCCGCGCGCTCCATGCCCGCACGGATGATATCGGCCATCTCGTTGGCATGTCTGGCCCACGCGAAATAATCGTCGTGCTCCAGTGCCGCCAAAAACATCACGCCGCCGAGCCGTCCCTTGGCGATCATGCCGCCGTTATGCTTGATCATATAGCGGAAATCCTTTTGCAGCGCCGGGTTGACGATCACCATCGCCTCGCCGAAGAGCAGGCCGTTCTTCGTGCCGCCGATGTAGAAGCAATCCGCCAGCGCGGCCAAATCTTTGAGCGTCATGTCGCATTCCGCGCTGGTCAGCCCGCTTCCCAGCCGCGCGCCGTCCACAAAGAGGATCAGCCCGTGCGCGTCGCAGACCCTGCGCAGCGCCTTCAGCTCGTCCAGATGGTAGACGGTGCCGATTTCCGTCGGCTGGCTGATGTAGAGCAGTCTCGGCGCGACCATGTGCTCGTCCGTGTGCAGCGCGCAAACGGCCTCCACGCCCTCCGGCGTCACCTTGCCGTCCTTCGCCGCGCAGGGGAGCACCTTGTGCCCCGTCGCCTCCACCGCGCCGGTTTCGTGCACGTTGATGTGCCCCGTCGGCGCGCAGATTGCCGCCTCGTAGGGGCGCAGGAACGCCGCAATCGCGATGCTGTTGGCCGATGTGCCGCCGACCATGATGTGCACCGCCGCCCCCGGCTGGCCGCATTTCTCGCGGATCACGTCCGCCGCGCGCAGGCTGTAATCATCCAGCCCGTAGCCGCAGGTGTGCTCCATGTTGGTTTCAAGGAGCCGCTGCATCACAATCGGATGCGCGCCCTCGCCGTAGTCATTCATAAAAAACGTCTTCACGATTCTTCCTCCCGTTTGATGGTGCCGACGATCATCGTCTCGTCAACGGTGATCTCCGTCACGCCGCTCAGGTCAAGGCTCTCCGCGTCGATGTTGGCAAGCATCGGGGTCATTTTCGCCAGATGCAGCGCCAGCGCCCCGCTGACCGGCATCGTATAGGTGATCGTCCTCTGTTCCAGCACGTTCAGATGCGCGTGCGCGTAATCCGAAACGGGCGCGCCGTCGTAGGCCGCCAGCCGTCCGCCCGCCGCCTCGCGGAGCTGGCGCAGATAGTCCGGCCTCGGCGCGAGCTTGATGAGCACGCCGTCCTTTTTGAGGATGCGCCCGAACTGCGCGTAGTTCGCCGGCGTAAACACGTCGAGCACCGCGTCGCAGCAGCCGTCCGCCAATGGTATGTTGGCCAAATCGCCGACGAAATACGTCGAGCGCCTGTCGCCCTTCGCTGCCAGCAGAACGGCCTCCTTCGACAGATCAAACCCGATTCGGATCATGTCCCGCTCCGGGCAGACGCTCCGCAGATAGTATCCCTCGCCGCATCCCGCGTCCGCCACGACGGGGCGCTCGGCGCACACATATTTTTCCAGCGCCTCGCCGACGGCGGCGGCAACCGGCGCAAAAACGCCCGCCTCAAACGCCCTCGCGCGGCTCTCGAACAGCTCCTTTTTGTAGAAGGACGGCTTGGCGTTCGGCGCGAAATTGACGTGCCCCTGCTTGGCGATGTCGTAGCAATGGCGCTTGCCGCAGAGCAGGCTTTTGCCCTCCTGATGAAAACTGCCCGAACAGATCGGGCAGCGAAGAAGCGCGACCGCTTCGTTTTGCATGGTTGTAACGCCTCACTCTTAGAAATAATCCGAGAAATACGGCTGCTCGATAGGGATGATATCCTCCAAAATGCGCACGGCGGTGTCGTTGGCCTGCAGCCGCTCGACGCGCTTGAGGTAGGTCGGCCGCTTGTAGCCGTAGAACATCGCCGTCAGCGTCTGAATGTCGCAGCGAACGGTTTCGCCGCGCGTGCCGCCGCGTTCCAAGATGGTGTCGCCCGCCGCGTCCCAGCGGAGGGAAAAATCGCCGCAGTTGCATTCCATAATCGGATCGTCGATGATGAAATGCAGGTCGTCGTGAATGGAGATGATATCAAACGGATACTGCCGGATAAACTCCTCGAAATCGACGATGCGCGCCATGATATACGGCTCGATTTCCTCCTGAATTTCGCTGTCCTCCAGCAAAAACGCCATCGGCTCGTTGGTGTAGTTGTTGCCGACCACCTTTTCGATCATCGAAAAGTGCGCGGAGATATAGTTCCACAGGCCGTGGCGCGCCTCCTGATTGACGTACACCAGCTCCTTGATGCGGAACACGTCGTTGGCGATGTAGTAGACGAGGTAGCCGGTCGGCTTCTCGTTCGCGTCGTAATACACGGCGACGAGCACGTCGTCGGCCTCCCACCGCCAGTATTCCTCCCACTCCAGCTCGTTGCGCTTGAGCGCGCCGTGGCGCATCGCGGAGAATGCATCGTGCACCCGGTGCACATCCTCGCTGTCGATGTCCACGCGCTCGACCATACCGCCGACCTTGCGGTGCTTGGGCAGCTGCGTATCCTTGATGGTGTAGGTCATCTTATCCGAAACGATTTCCCAGCCCTTTTTGCGGTAATACGGAATCAGGTACGGGAAGAGCATCGACACGCACTGGTGGTTTTCGCGCATGTTATCAAGCGCTTTTTTCATCAGGTGCGCCATCAGCCCGTGCCCCATGTATTCCGGATAGGTCGCCACGCCGGTCACGCCGCCCATGTTGTACATCGTGCCGAACAGATTGACCTGCATCGGGTAGACGCTGATCTGCGAAGCCAGCTTTTCCCCGTCAAACCAGCCGAACGACTCCGTCTTTTTGAGCACGGGTTTTTTGCTGCGCTCCATTTCCTTCTGGTTCCAGCCGAGCGAGGCCAGCTCGCTGTCCGTCACCTGAAACGCATAACGGAGCAGCGCGTTATACTGCGCGGTATCGTCCACCGTCAGCCTGCGCATCTGCAATCGGTCTTCCAGCTTTTCCTGCTTCATGGTATCCTTCCTGTTCGTCTCGTCGTTTCAAAGTCTGTCAAAATCGTATATAGTATAGCATGAAACCCGCCTTGATTTCAAGGCGGGTTCTTTTTGCTTATTCCTCGTCGTCGAGGTTCGGCAGATCGTCCATGCCGTCGTCCGTCGGCCTCTCGTCGTCGTCCGCCGCGCTCTGCACGACGGGCGCATCCTTGCCCATCAGCTCGGCGCGAACGAGCTTGTCGATTTCCGCGGCGATTTCCGCGTTCTCCTTGAGGAACTTGCGGGTGTTCTCGCGGCCCTGACCGATGCGCTGGTCGCCGTAGGAGAACCACGCGCCGGATTTGTGGATGATATCCAGCGCAACCGCGCTGTCCAGCAGGCTGCCTTCCTTGCTGATGCCCTCGCCGTAGAGAATATCGAACTCCGCGGTTCTGAACGGCGGCGCGACCTTGTTCTTGACGATCTTCGCCTTCGTGCGGTTGCCCACGACGG
>ENA-UOOA01007068-UOOA01007068.1-human-gut-metagenome-genome-assembly--contig:-P61old-NODE-7068-length-10356-cov-34.570236_pt1 | contig 10356 bp, 9 predicted proteins | sample MGYA00242467_ERZ724014 | MGnify/ENA metagenome assembly ERZ724014
GACACTCTGCAAACACGCAGGACTGATATTTCCAGAAGGGGCGATGAAAGCGGCAAGTACGGCATTCCGGTATAATGCCCTCGCAGCCGCTATCGAAATGGGAATACGGCGTTTCCTGCATCAAGGCGTCAAATGCCTTGGCAGAATCTCTTGTGTTCATTGCTTTGACCTCCAATTTGACAAAAAAATAAGCCCCGTTATTGTTCTGCTATGCGCAGTGCAATAACGGGGCTTTGCTATACGAATTATTCTGTTGTATCAAGTCTATCAAGAAAACTTTTGATGAGCAGCGTGTGCTTCCAAGTTTTTCGTGTAATGTCGAAGCTGTACTGAGAAACGAGGAAATCTACAAGGCTGATCTTTGGTATAAGGAACTTTCCGGAGATATTGAATGATTTGAGCTTCTTGGCGTTGCACCAGCGATGAAGAGAAGTATCGCAGTAGCCGATTGCCTCAGCCACTTCAACGACGGTCAGCAGATCGCCGTACTGACAAAACTCGTCTTCCATATATTTTCGGAAGTTGGCTCGTTCCTCTTCGGACAGCTTCGTCAGCTCATTCCGATATGTGACACGCGAATTGTAATGACCTGACCGTTCCTGATACCAGCGATCCGGTGCGCGGTAGACCTCCGGGTGAAGCTCCCGGTCAATCAAATAGAAGATTATATCGTCGGTGCGGATTGTGTACCGGCGGGTTTTCTTGCCCGTATCTTTGCATGGGACTAAACCGTTTTGCAGAAGGTGCAGAGCGGTTGCTTTGCTGATATGGGCGATTTGGTAGAACTGATCCTTCGAGACCGTCTCAGGGTATTTGCGACGGATGGATTCGTAATATTTCATGCTTTCAGTCATGCGGATAACCACCTTGATTTTGATGTTCGGTATCGGTAGGTATCATCTGCATTGGACTGTGATTTCTCCCCGAGTTCTCCCCATCTTCTCCCCAACGGGCTTTTTTCTCCCCAAAATCAGATTTCTTTCGAACTCCTTGCTCTGTCTGGGCTTTCGGGATTTTCAACCTTCAAGGGCGGAAAAATGCTGATTTTTCAAGGGTTTGCAAACTCTCGCATTGTCCGTGAGTTTCCGCCGTTTTCCTTCAAAGTCCGGATAGCGACTCTAACTCGAAATCCATCGTGCGATTCGTTCGCCCGTGGGTTCAAATCCCACCCACTCCGCCAAAAGCCCGGCAGCCCCAAGCTTTCCGGGCTTTCTTTTTGCTGCGGAAAGCCTCGTTCAAATCAACAAAATGTACATTCCTGACGCACATGGTCTTTTATGAAAGAGGATTTGAAAAACACTTTCAGCCATTGTATAATGCAAATCGGTATCATCGCGGATGGGAACATTCGGATAAGAAACGAAAAAACATTCAAACACTTACTCAACTTGATCTATTGCTTGGTAACGCATAACAGCAAATCATACGGTGAAGTTATGGAATTTATGAACGCATACAAACGGCTGGAAAAACTGTGCAGCGATATGTATGGCACAGTGCACGGCATTTCCGCCTATATTGACGATATGGTCAACTGTCCCTGCGGGGCACGCATTGTGCCCGACTGGGCGCATGACTTAAAGCAGCTAAAACACTATCGCTGGGTCAGAAATCAGATCGTACACGAACCGGACTGCACGGAAGAAGAATTATGCACACCGGCTGATACCCGGTGGCTGGATGCTTTTTATGACCGGATCTTACGCCGAAAGGATCCGCTGGCCGTGTATAGAGAACGAACCGGCGCACGCAAGGCCGTAAGCTCGGCGCAAGACGGCACGCCGTCTAAACGGAAAAGCCGCCCCGCTGGGTCATCCCATCTCTCTCAAATCATACTGTACGGCGGAATCACCATCGGCCTTATTCTCATTATGCTTGCCATTCTGCTGTTTATATTTCAAGGCAGTTTGACCGGATTTTGATCTGTTTAGCCCCTGCTTTGCCCGGTGCAAGGCGGGGGTTTTTGTCCGTTATTTCAAATAGAGAAGATCGGAATGACCGCTTGTGCCAAAAGCGTTGATTTGGCCGCAAAAAGAGCAAGTCAAACAGACTTGCTCTTTTTCATTTCTATATTGTTGAATTGGCTTTTACCCCTCCCGGCGCAGCGCTTTCAGCTCCGTGCGCAGATCGTAAGGCGCGTCATAGCAGCCAAAGGTCTCCGTAGACTTGCCACCGGCAATATTGGCCAGCTGAATGCACTCTGCCACAGAGCAGCCGTGGTACACGCCAAACACCAGCCCGGCCAGGAAATTATCCCCTGCCCCGGTCTTATCCACCGGCGTGGCCTCCCCTGCCGGGAAGTGCTCCGTCTTGCCGTGAATGCGGGTAATACAGCCGTCCTTACCCACCTTAACAATGGGCTGGGCGGTGTAGTTGCACAAGGCGTCCAGCGCCGCCTGGGGGCTGTCCGTGCCGGTTAGGAGCATGGCCTCTTTGTCATTGGGGGTAAAGAAATCCGCCAACCGCAAAATGGGCAGGTGGTCCTCCAGGGTCTGCCCCTCCTCCCAGTGGGTATCGTACACGATCTTGGTGCCCTCCCGGGCCAATTTCTTCACTACATCCGGCCGCCGAGGCGCAAAGCACACATCCGCTCCGTGGAGAAAGTCATACACCTGGGCGTCCGTAAGCAAATTCTCGCCCAGCCCAGCGTCAAAGGTCATAATGGACCGATCGGAGGGAAAAGAGAACACGGAACTGAAGATCACCGGCTCCCCGTCGCCGTCATAAAAATTGTGCAGGTTCTGCACCTTGTACTTTTGCAACAGGGTCTCCGCCGTTTTGCTGAGCAAGCCCTGCCCCAAAAAGGTGCCGTACCGCACCGGAACGCCCATATTCCCCAGCCGCACCGGGGTCACGCAGGCACCCCCGCCCAGGGTCATAGAGAACCGATCCGTATAAAGCTCTTCCCCCGCTCCCGGGAACCCGGCCATGCCGGAGAAAATACAATCAATGGTCACCCGGTCAATGACAGCCACACCGTTCATTCCAAACACTCCTTTACGCACTTTTCTCTATTATACCGAACCCCCGGCCGGATTGCAAGCGCCGCCCACCCGGCGGCACAAAATCCAATGCAGTGGCACCAAAAGGCACAGAATGGGCGCCTTGCCCCATTTAAGCATACAAAAAGGCACACGCCGATCAGCGTGTGCCTTTGCAATTTTGATATGGCTTACTCAGCCTTGGCCTCTGCCTTATTGTCCTTAGTGGACTTTACATCCGCAGCGGACTGCTTGGAGAAGTCGTAGTCCTTGCCGGGGAAGATGGCGTTCAGGATAATACCGGCCAGCGCAGCCACAGCCAGCGCAGACAGGTTAATGTCGAACTGCCCGATATGGAAGCTTACACCGTCACCCAAGCCCAGTGCGCACACCAGGATTACAGCGGCGATGATGGTGTTTCTCGGCTTGGAGAAATCTACCTTATTCTCTACCACATTGCGGATACCGATGGCGGAGATCATGCCGTACAGCACAAAGGAGATACCGCCAACAATGGCTGCGGGCATAGAGTCAATCAGCGCAGCAAACTTGGGAGAGAAGGAGAACAGAATGGCGAAGTACGCAGCGATACGAATGACTCTGGGGTCATACACTTTAGACAGCGCCAGCACGCCGGTGTTCTCACCGTAAGTGGTATTGGCGGGGCCGCCGAACAACGCAGACATGGTGGTGGCCAAGCCGTCACCGGCCAAAGAACGGTGCAAACCGGGATCGGCAATATAATTCTTGCCGCAGGTGGCGCCGATGGCGGAAATATCACCGATGTGTTCCATCATGGTTGCCAGTGCGATAGGCATAATGGCAATGATGGCAGTTACGGCCTTACCGGTATCATGCACACCGCCGAACACAGTAGAGCTCCAGTGAATGGGCAGACCCACCCAGGCCGCTTCCTTAACAGAAGAAAAGTCAATAGCAAAGCTTTCCACGCCAAAGCCGTTACCGACGATACCGGCCACTGCATAGGCGCCGAGAATACCAATGAGAATGGGAATGATCTTGGCCATGCCCTTACCGAACACATTCACCACGATCACAATACCCAAAGCAATCAGCGCCAACCACCAGTTATTTTTGCAGTTGGAAATAGCGGTGGGTGCCAGGCCCAAACCGATAGCCACAATGATGGGGCCGGTTACAACCGGCGGGAAGAAACGCATCACCTTATCGATACCGATAATCTTGATGATGGTGGCCAACACCAGATACAGCAAACCGGCGCAAGCCACGCCCAAGCAGGCATAGGGCAGCATTTCCGTGTTGGCAATGGTCAGCTCGCCGTTGGCGTCCGGCAGCTTGGGCGCTACCGTGGCATAACCGCCCAAGAATGCAAAAGAGCTGCCCAGGAAAGCAGGCACCTTAAATTTGGTGAACACATGGAACAGCAGGGTACCCAGACCGGCCATCAGCAAGGTGGTGGCAATATCCAACCCGGTAATCAACGGCACCAGCACGGTGGCGCCGAACATAGCAAACATGTGCTGGAAACCCAGCAGCAGCATCCGCGGCGTACCCAGCTGGCGCGCATCGTAAATGCCCTTAGAAAAATCGACTTTGTTTTTTGACATATAAATTAAATTCCCTTCTTTTCAACAGATCACTTCTTATTTGGTGCCGAAGATACGGTCGCCGGCATCGCCCAAACCGGGAACAATGTAGCCGTTCTCGTTCAGATGATCGTCCATACCTGCGCAGAAAATATCCACATCCGGATGCGCCTTCTTCAGGGCCTCCAGACCCTCCGGCGCAGCGATAATGCACAGGAACTTTACACTGCGGGGGTGACGCTTTTTGATCTGGCCGATGGCATCAATGGCGCTGCCGCCGGTTGCCAGCATGGGATCCAGTACAAACACATCTCGCTGACCGATGTCGCCCGGCAGCTTGCAGTAATACTCTACCGGCTCCAGAGTCTCCTCGTTACGATACAGACCGATGTGACCCACACGAGCGGCGGGCACCAGGCGCAAAGCACCGTCTACCATACCCAGACCGGCACGGAGAATGGGCACAAACGCCAGCTTACGACCGGCAAGCACCTTACAGTCGGCCACGCCGCAGGGGGTGGTCACCTGCTTGTCCTCCAAAGGCAGATCACGGGTGGCGTCATACATCATCAGCATGGCGATCTCGTTGACCAGCTCACGGAACTCCATGGTGCTGGTGTCCACATCACGCAGAATGCTCAACTTGTGCTGGATCAGCGGGTGATCCATAATGACTACTTTTCTGTCCATTGCGGTTCCTCCTAAAAATATAATAAATTATTTTTCGTAAACAGAGCGTTTCAACTGACCGATATACGGCAAGTTGCGGTAGCGCTGGTCAAAATCCAGGCCGTAGCCCACCACAAACTCGTCCGGCACACTGGTGCCCACATAATCCGCCTTTAAGTCTACCACGCGGCGCTCCGGTTTATCCAGCAAAGTAGCCACGCGAATACTGGCCGGGTGGCGGGTACGCAGCATATCGCAAACATAGGAGAGGGTGCGCCCGCTGTCCAGAATATCCTCTACCAGCAGCACATCGTAGTCCTCCAATTCAATATCAATGTCCTTCACAATCTTTACCACGCCGCTGGAGCGGGTGTCGCCGCCGTAGCTGGACACGGCTAAAAAGTCCAGCTTACAAGGCAGCTGTATCTCACGGATCAGGTCCGCCATAAACAGCACGGAGCCTTTCAAAATACCCACCACCAACAGATTTTTGCCGGCGTAGTCCGCAGTAATCTGGGCGCCCAGACGGGCATTGATTTGGTGCAGCTCTTCTTCAGACACCAGCACCCGTTCAATATTCTCGTGCATCAGCGTTCCTCCCGGAAATAGGACAGACCAAGGGCGGCCGGTCCCTGATTTTCTTTCTTCTTGCGCATAGAGGTAACGATCAATACCAGGATCGTCACCACATAGGGCAACATCTTAAACAGCTCCTGCTTGCTCAGATCCAGGCCGGGGATAAACAGATACACAATATACAGGAACCCGAACAGGATAGAGCCGAAGATAGCCAGGTTGGGGCGCCAAATGGCGAAAATCACCAAAGCGATAGCCAGCCAGCCACGGTCACCGAAGCCGTCGTTGGACCACACGCCGCAGGCGTAGTCCATTACATAATACAGACCGCCCAGCCCGGCGATCATACTGCCGATGCAGGTAGCCATATACTTGGAGCGCTCCACATTGATACCCGCAGCGTCTGCGGTGGCCGGGTTTTCGCCCACGGCACGCAGGTGCAGGCCGCCCCGGGTGCGCTTTAAGAACACGGCGCACACAATGGCGATCACAATGGAAACATAGGCGAGAAAACCGTAGCTCAAGAACATCTCGCCAAAGGCGCCCATTTTCTCTGCAATAGGCAGATGGGCGCGGAAGTAGGTGCTGGTGCGGGTCAGGGCAACAGACGGGATGTCACTGCCGGTGAGCTGCACCATAGAGGCACCGAAAAAGTTACCGAATCCAACGCCAAAGGTGGTGATGGCCAAACCGGTTACATTCTGGTTGGCCCGCAGGGTCACGGTCAAGAAACAATACAGCAGCCCCATCAGCAGGGAGCCGAAGAGTGTGCAAATCAACGGGATCAGCACAGCCAAAAACGGATTAAGCTCCGTTACATGCTGCTCATACAGAAACGAGCCGATCACGCCGCTGATACCGCCCACATACATAATACCGGGAATACCCAGGTTCAGGTTGCCGGATTTCTCCGTCAAGATCTCGCCGGTGGCGCCGAACAGAATCGGCACGCCCTGTATCACGGCACGCTGGAACAGCGTGACCCAAGTCGCTAAACTAAACATCAGGCGGCCTCCTTCCGATTGCGGCGGAACTTCAGCTCATAATTGATAAAGAACTCGCTGCCGATAATAAAGAACAGGATAATACCCGTAATAATTTCTGAGAACGATTGGTCCAGCATAAAAACGGTAGAGATCTCATCTGCGCCCTTTTGCAGGAACACCAGCAGGAACGAGGTGAGGATCATATACGCCGGGCTGAACTTGGCCAGCCAAGACACCATAATAGCAGTAAAGCCCCGGTTGTCTGCGGTGGTGGTGGTAATGGTGTGATCCGTGCCGCCCACCAGCAGCAGGCCTGCAATGCCGCACACGGCGCCGGACAGCGCCATGGTGCGCAGAATCACTTTCTTAACATTGATACCAATATAGCGGGCGGTGTTTACACTCTCGCCCACCACGGAGATCTCATAACCGTGCTTGCTGTACTTTAAGTAAATCGACATAAAGACGGTCAGCGCCAGCACAATGAGAATATTCAGCAAATAGTCGTGCTCGCCGAGCACCGGCAACCAACCGGCGCGGGTGGTCTGGTTGATAATACCGATCTTGCCGGAGCCCTTGGGCACCTCCCAGCGAATGACGAAATACGCCACCAGCTGAATGGCAACATAGTTCATCATCAGGGTGAATAAGGTCTCGTTGGTATTATACTGCGCCTTAAAAAATGCGGGAATCAGCGCCCAAATGGCACCGGCCAGCATACTGGCTACGATCATCGTCAATATCAGCAGCGCATTGGGGATCTTGCCACCCAGGCAGATCATACACGCCGCCGTTGCCAGACCGCCGATCAGCACCTGACCCTCGCCGCCGATGTTCCAAAACCGCATTTTGAACGCAGGGGTCAACGCCAGGGACACACACAGCAGCATAGCCAAACTTTGCAGCAGGTTCCATATCCGGCGGGGGGTGCTAAAGGCACCACGAAACATGGTGGCATACACCTGGAACGGATTTTCATGGGTCAAAAACACAGTCAGCGCCGCACATGCCACCAGCGCCAGTACAATGGCACCGATGCGAATGGCCCAGGACAGATACCAGGGCAGTGCCGCCCGCTTGGCAATGTGAAAGAGCGGCTCTTTTGTCTTGTTCTTATGCATGGGTCTCGCCCTCCTCCTTCACACGCTTGGTCATCAGGATACCCAGTTCCTCCTTGGTGGCGGACGGACCGTCCACAATGCCGGTAATCCGACCGGAGTTCAGTACCATAATGCGATCACACAGTTCCACCAGCACATCCAGATCCTCGCCCACGAAGATCACGGACACGCCGCTTTCCTTCTGCTTTTGCAGCAGATTATAGATCATATAAGAGGAGTTGATGTCCAACCCACGCACGGGATAGGCCACCATCAGCACCGTGGGGTGCTGGGCGATCTCTCGGCCCACCAACACCTTTTGCACATTACCGCCGGACAGGCGACGCACCGGGGTGTTGGCATCCGGGGTGACAATCTCCAGACTTTTAATGATATTCTCCGCCAGGTCCTTAGGACGCTTGCGCTCCAGAAAAGCCGTATGGCCGCGCTTATAGCTGCGCAGCATCATGTTGTCCACAATATCCATATTGCCCACCAGGCCCATACCCAGTCGGTCCTCAGGCACAAAGGACAAAGCGATACCCAAACTGCGAATGGCCTTGGGGCTTTTGCCTACCAGGTTCACCGCCTGGCCGTCTGACGGCTTATACACAATGCTGGAGCCTTTTTCACTGGCTTGTAAACCGGCAATGGCCTCCAGCAGCTCCTTTTGGCCGCAGCCGGAGATACCGGCAATGCCCAAAATCTCGCCGCCGTTGGCGGTAAAGTTCACATCCTCCAGCACATGGGCACCCTCTTTGTTGCGCACGGTCAGGTGCTCCACTCGCAGCCGCTCCTGTGGGTCCTTGGGCGCGGTGCGCTCAATGTGCAAATCGATTTTTTCGCCCACCATCATTTCGGTCAGGGACTGCTCCGTGGCGTCCTTGGTGGCTACATTGCCCACATTCTTGCCCTTGCGCAAAATCACCACCCGGTCGGAAATTTCCAATACCTCGTGAAGTTTATGGGTGATGATGATAATGGACTTGCCGTCCTCCCGCATACGCCGCAACACATCAAACAGCCGCCGGGTCTCCTGTGGGGTCAATACAGCGGTGGGCTCGTCCAAAATCAGAATATTGGCGCCGCGATACAGCACCTTTATAATCTCGACCGTCTGCTTCTCAGAAACAGACATCTCGTATATTTTCTTTTTCAAATCCACGGCAAAGCCGTAACGCTCGGTGATCTGCCGCACTTTTTTCTCAGCCTCAGCCAAGTTAAATTTTTCTTCATCGTGCATGCCCAGCACGATATTTTCCGTGGCCGTAAACACATCCACAAGCTTAAAATGCTGGTGGATCATACCAATATTGTACTTAAATGCGTCTTTGGGAGAGCGGATCACCACTTCTTCCCCGTTGACAAAGATCTGCCCGGCATCCGGAAAATAAATACCGGCCAGCATATTCATTAAGGTGGTCTTGCCGCTGCCGTTCTCACCCAGGACAGAGAGGATCTCGCCCTTCTCTACCGTCAGGGAGCAGTCGGAATTGGCAACGATGGAGCCGAATGTTTTGGTAATTCCCTTCAGCTCAACAGCAGGTACGCCCATGGTCTACCTCCGCAAAATAAAGTTCCTATATACAACACTACCGTGACCGCAAAAATTGCGGTCACGGGTGTTTGTAAACTGTGCTGTTTTAGATTACTGCTTCTTGTCCAGCAGCTTGATGCCGTCGATCTGCACATCAAAGTAGGGGGCAGAACGAGCAGTAGACTCAGCGAAGTAGCCGTCCTTAACAACCTCGGTGTCCGGGGTATACTTGGCATCGGTGTCTACATCCGCCTTATAGGAATTCAGCTTCTTGCCGTTTACGGTGAAGGCAGAGGTGTCAAACACATGAAGAGAACCGTCTTCCAGCTTCTTCTTGGCGGCGTCAATGGCCTCCTGGGTGCCGGCAGCGGCAGCCTTGGTGTTTACATCGGTCAGTTCCACAGAGCCGGTGGACAGAGTACCGGTCCAGTCTGCGTCAATGGTCTTGCCCTCAGCCACGCATTTGATGGCATACTCATAGTACGGCTCCCAGTTGATACGGGAAGATACGATGAAGGTGTTGGGGCAAGCGGAGATGGTGCTGCCGTTGTAAGACACATTGGGAACACCGGCGGACTCACAAGCAGTGGGTGCGCCCATAGAGTCGGCGTGCTGGCTGATCAGCTTGCAGCCGTCCTTAATCAGCTTGTTGGCAGCTTCCTTCTCAGCAGCCTCGTCATACCAAGAACCGGTAAAGGTGACTTCCATGGTAACGGAGGGGCATACGGAGCGTGCGCCCAGGAAGAAGGAGGTGTAGCCGGAGATCACTTCAGCATAGGTGAAGGCGCCTACATAGCCCATCTTAGCCTCGTCCTTTTTGAACTCGCCCTTCTCGATCATCTCGTTGAGCTTCATACCGGCGGCAATACCTGCCAGGTAACGGCCCTCATAGATGGAGGCAAAAGCGTTGTGGTAGTTGGCCAGACCCTCGGTGTGAGC
>ENA-UOOA01007074-UOOA01007074.1-human-gut-metagenome-genome-assembly--contig:-P61old-NODE-7074-length-10351-cov-5.707168_pt1 | contig 10351 bp, 9 predicted proteins | sample MGYA00242467_ERZ724014 | MGnify/ENA metagenome assembly ERZ724014
TTTCGGCGACGAATTTGAAGTAGCCGTAAATCTCGACGGCGAGTTGCGCGATTATGTTTTACACTTTCCGTTGTATTCGAGCGTGGCTTCCCTTGCGATCGAGCTGGACGGCGACGCGTATCTCGGCGAAGGGGCGGGCTATAAAAACGTGCCGCCCGTGCTGTATTACGGTTCTTCGATTACGCAGGGCGGATGCGCTTCGCGGGCGGATACTTCTTACGAAGATCTCATTTGCGAGCGGACGGGTGCGGACTATATCAATCTCGGTTTTTCGGGCAACGGCAAGGCGGAAGACAATATGGTAGATTATCTGCGCGGGATAGATTGCAGCGTGTTCGTGTGCGATTACGATTACAACGCGCCTACGCCCGAATATCTTGCTAAGACGCACGAGCGGCTTTATAAACGTTACCGCGAAGTGAAAAAAGATACTCCGATTGTGTTTGTAACGCGCCCCGAAGCGCGGCGGGATTGCGCCGACGCGCGGCAACGGGCGGATATTATTTACGCCACGTACGAAAACGCTTTGAAAAACGGCGATAAAAACGTGTATTTCGTAGACGGCAGGGAATTTTTTCCGGTAGACTTGCGCGAGCGGTGTCAGGTGGACGGATGTCATCCGACGGATCTCGGGTTTTACTATATGGCGGAAAAAATCGGCGGGGTAGTGGCGGAAATACTGCAAACAAGCGCCGCGAATAAAGCGGACGGACAAGAGGGAGACTGAACATGCTGCATATCGTGCTGGTTGAGCCGGAAATTCCGCAGAACGCGGGAAATATCGCGAGAACGTGCGCCGCGACGGGGTGCGTTTTACACATGGTGCGCCCGCTCGGCTTCGAAGTTTCGGATAAGTATTTAAAGCGCGCCGGGCTGGATTACTGGAATCTCGTGGACGTGAAATATTACGATTCGTTTGACGAGGTGCAGGAGGAAGCGGCGCGCGGGAATCCCGCCGCGAAATTTTATTTTTTTACGACAAAGGCGAAGCACGCCCACACCGAGGCAAGCTACAAAAACGGCGATTATCTCGTTTTCGGCAAGGAAACGAAGGGGTTGCCCGAAGAGCTGCTTGTCGATCACGAGGAAACGTGCGTGCGGATTCCGATGAGAAGCGAGGCGCGGTCTTTAAATCTTTCCAACTCCGTGGCGGTGGCGGTGTACGAAGCGCTCAGGCAGCTTGATTTTGCCGGTCTTTCGGAAGAGGGCGAGCTGCACAGACTGCATTGGAAAAACACGGACGGCGCGATTGGCGCGGGCGCGGACGTAAAGACGGGCAAGGGGGATTGAAAAAATGCTGATTTCTACGAAAGGACGGTATGCGGTGCGGGTGATGCTTTCGCTTGCGGCGCACGAAAAGGAAGAGTATCTCACGCTGAACGCGATTGCGGCGGAACAGGCGATTTCCGAAAAATATCTGGAAAGCATCGTTTCTTTGCTGGCGAAAGCGGGACTCGTGGAAGGCGTGCGCGGCAAGGGCGGCGGATACCGCCTGGCGCGCGAGCCGAAAGAGTATAACCTTCTGGAAATTTTGTCCGTTTCCGAAGGTTCGATTTCGCCCGTTTCGTGCCTGGAATGTAAGCCCAACCCGTGCGCAAACGCGGGCGCGTGCAAAACTTTGCCCGTCTGGGAAAAATTGCAGACGGTGATCGACGACTTTTTGCGCGGCGTGACGCTGGAAAGCGTGCTTGCGGACGGCGCGACGGCGGAAAAAAACTGCGACGGCGACGTTTTTGACGATCAACGCGGCGAAAACGACAAAAATGCCGGCGCGTGCTATGCGTCAAGAAAAAATTTATAAAAATTTTTCTTTTCGCAGTATAAACCTATTGACAAGGTATGTTTTACGTGCTATAATATAGGCGCAATGAACGCGGAGGGTATAGATAATGAAAATTTATGCTGCGGCGGACGAACTGATCGGCAGAACGCCGCTTCTCGAATTGAAAAAAATCGAAAAAGAATTTGATCTGAAAGCGCGGCTTTTAGGGAAACTCGAATATTTCAACCTGACGGGATCGGTGAAAGATCGCGTGGCGAGAGAAATTTTAGACGACGCTAAGCGGCGCGGTGCGCTTACGGAAAATTCCGTGATTATCGAGCCGACGAGCGGAAATACGGGCATCGGTCTGGCTGCGGTGGGCGCGGCGCGCGGATATAAAGTGATGATCGTGATGCCGGAAACGATGTCGGTTGAGCGTAGAAAATTGATGAAAGCGTATGGCGCGGAACTTGTGCTGACGGACGGCAAGAAGGGCATGAAGGGGGCGATCGAGAAGGCGGGAGAGCTGGCGAAAGAAATTCCCGGCGCGTTTATCGCGGGGCAGTTTGTGAATCCCGCCAACCCCGAGGCGCACAGAAAGACGACTGCCGAAGAAATCTGGGCGGATACGGACGGAGAAGTGGACGTTTTCGTGGCAGGCGTAGGCACGGGCGGCACGGTGACGGGCGTGGGCGAAGTGCTGAAAGCTAAAAAACCCGGGGTGTACGTGGCGGCGGTAGAGCCGGCGGAATCGCCCGTGCTTTCCGAAGGGCGCAGCGGCGCGCATAAGATTCAGGGCATCGGCGCGGGGTTTGTGCCGAAGGTATTGGATACGGGCGTGTATAATGAGGTGATTCCGGTGACGGGCGACGACGCGTTTACCTTTGCACGACTGATGGGCAAAAAAGAGGGCGTGCTGGTGGGCATCAGCTCGGGCGCGGCGCTTGCGGCGGCGGTGCGGCTTGCGCAGCGCAAAGAAAATGCGGGCAAGACGATCGTGGCGCTTCTTCCCGACGGCGGCGACAGATACTTATCTACTGCGCTTTACGAGGAGTAAGCGGGCGGCGGAGCGCGTTTTTGCGCGGATGTGCGTGGAGCGTGCGATGAAGAAGATACGCGAGGAGAAACGGACTGTGTGTAAAGTTTATGCGGACAATGCGGCGACGACGAGAATGAGCGACGCGGCGGTGAGGGCAATGTTGCCCTTTTTGCAGGACAATTTTTACAATGCTTCGAGCTTGTACGGCGCGGGGCAGGGCGCGAAAGAGGCGTTGACGGCGGCGCGCGAACAAATCGCGAAGCTGATCAATGCCGATCCGAACGAAATTTATTTCACTTCGGGCGGCAGCGAGGCGGATAATCAGGCGATTTTGTCGGCGGCGGCGTTCGGCGCACGCAAGGGCAAAAAACACATTATTTCTACGGCGTTTGAGCATCACGCGGTGCTGCACACCCTGAAAAAGCTGGAAAGAGAGGGCTTTGAAATCGAGCTTTTGCCCGTGGGAACGGCGGGGAATATCACGGCGGAACAGGTGAAAAAAGCGATTCGCGAAGATACCTGCCTTGTGACGACGATGTACGCAAATAACGAAATCGGATCGATTCTGCCGATTGAAAAAATCGGGGCGGTGTGCCGCGAAAAAGGCGTAACTTTTCATACGGACGCAGTGCAGGCGACGGGGCATCTGCCGATCGACGTGAAGAAAGAAAATATCGACATGCTTTCGATGAGCGCGCATAAATTTCACGGTCCGAAAGGGATCGGCGCGCTGTATTGCCGGCGCGGAGTGTATCTGCAATCTCTGATCGAGGGCGGCGCGCAGGAACGCGGTAAACGTGCCGGCACGGAAAACGTGGGCGCGGCTTGCGGAATGGCGGCGGCACTTAAAGAGGCCTGCGACAATATGTGTGACAACACGGCGAAGCTTTTAAAATTGCGCGACGAGCTGATTGCGGGGCTTGAAAAGATACCGCACGGCGCGCTGAACGGAACGAAAGAAAACCGTCTGCCCGGGAACGTGAGTTTCTGTTTCGAGGGGGTAGAGGGCGAAAGTCTGCTGCTTTTGCTGGACGATAAGGGCGTTTGCGCTTCGTCCGGCTCGGCGTGTACCTCGGGTTCGCTCGATCCTTCGCACGTGCTTTTAGCGATCGGCAGACCGCACGAGGTGGCGCACGGTTCGCTGCGGCTTTCGCTTTGCGAGGACAACACGGAAGAGGATGTGCAGTATATGATTGAAGTGATTCCCGAAATCATTGAGTATCTGCGCAGTTTCTCGCCGCTGTGGAAAGAAAAAGTAAGCGGCAAAAAGCCGTTTGTGATTTAAGCTTTGCGATTTTAGCTTTGCGGACGGGCAACCGCGGCGCGGGGCAAAAGGAGAAAAAATTATGGCATTATACAGCGAAAAAGTGATGGATCATTTCAGAAATCCGAGAAACGTGGGCAGCATCGAGAACGCGGACGGCGTGGGCGAAGTGGGCAACGCGAAGTGCGGGGATATTATGAAAATCTACCTGAAAATCGATAACGACATTATCACGGACGTGAAGTTTGAAACGTTCGGGTGCGGCTCGGCGATCGCTTCTTCTTCGATGGCGACGGAAATGATTAAAGGCAAGCCGCTTTCCGAGGCGCTCACGCTTACGAATAAGGCGGTGGCGGAGGCGTTGGACGGGTTGCCTGCGTATAAAATGCATTGCTCGGTGCTTGCCGAGGAAGCGATTAAGCGTGCGATTAAGGATTATTACGATAAGCACGGGATAGAGTACGATAAATCGCAGTTTCCCGCGGATGAGGATTGCGAGCATTGCGCGATGGTGTAAGGGAAAAGAAATAAGCTATGCCGCTTGATTTTCAGAAATTTCTTCCGAAATATTCAAAAAAATCAAAAATGGGCTACGCATAATATGCTACGCCCCTCATCCGTCCAAAGCTTCGCTGTGTCCACCTTCCCCCCAAGGGGAAGGCTATAACAAAGGCAGAAATTTTAAATTTATGCGATTTGCAACAGTCCGTTACGAAACACCCTGTGGGTGCGTTATGAAACGGGCGATGCCCGCCCCCCAAGGGGAAGGCTATATCAAAGGCAGAAATTTTAAATTTATGCGATTTGCAACAGTCCGTTACGAAACACCCTGCGGGTGCGTTACGAAACGGGCAATGCCCCCGAGAGGAAGCCACGAAGTGGTTGAAGATTTTTTGCCGAAGAAAATTTTGCAATTAAATTTTCAGCAGGCAAGGGGAAGGCTTTATCAAATTTAATGTTTTTAAATAGTCCGTATTATAATGCGGGGCGGTGTGGATAAGATCCACGCCGCCCCGAGATTTTTTATTTTATGCTTAATTTTTAAAATTCTTCGTTTCGCCCGATCTGATACATACGATTTCGCCGTTGTACTCTAAATAAATATCTGTCAATGCGGGATTGTACGCGAGCGTTTCTTCCGCGTTCCATTCAAGGCTTTCGTACGCTTTCGTATAGTCGTAAATTTCACCGTTTGTGGCAAACCATATATCGCCCTTTTCGTCCGCGCTGCTTTTCGCTTCGGCGCAGAATTTTTCAAGAAGATCCCAATTCTTATTGTTCGCAAACTCGAAACTATGCCCCCACAAATAAAACAGTTTCGGCGTGTGCGCCGAGCAATATCCTTCGTTCGGGTTCAGCTTTAAAAATTTATCGAGATACGCGAAAAGCTCGGGGTTGGTGTGGTGCGCCGTGGGCAGCCAATTGTACCAGTCCGCGGGAAGATCGAAACGATCGTTGTCCGCGCCGAGTGAACGCGAATATTTAATGCCTAAGCCTTTTAAGTACCCGCGCAGCTCTTCGTACGGTGCGGAGGCGGGCGCAAATCGCGTGACGCCGCTATCGGGGTACGCCATGCCGCGGATAATTCTGCCGAGCTTTTCTTCAAGCGTTTTGCGGCAGGATAAAATATCTTCGATAACGGCGACGGGCGAGCAAAGTCCCGGGGCTTTGTGCAGCGCGCCGTGGACGGCGATTTCGTGCGGCGAGTTTTTTAAAATCTCCTGCCACTTCGCGTAAGAAATGTGCCAGTCGTCGTTTTTTGTATCGGGAATCAGCGCCGAGTTTAAATTCAGCGTGGCTTTCAAGCCGTATTTATCGATAATTTCAAGCAACTTAAGATCGGCGGTGCAGCCGTCGTCGTAACTCAGCGTGATCGCTTTGGACTTGCCGCCCGGAAAGCGCATAAATTTATACTGCATTCTTTTTTACCTCGATTTTTTTATGATACATTTATTATAGGCGTTAAAAAATATTTTGTCAAGTGAACGTATAAAAATTTTGTAACCGGGCGATAAAATATCTGTCGTTTTATCGGTGCTTTCAAAAGCGGCTTTTATGCACCGATACGGCGGGAGGTTTTTATATGAAAAAAAATTGCATAACTTTTGTGGTTTCAATCATAATAATTTTGTCGGCACTCGTTTGCACCGCGCTGTTTACGAGCGCGATCGGCGGATCGGAATCGGGGTTCGGCTCGGGTGCGGGCGGCAAGGCGGGCATGAACGGCGTAACGGCAGAATACCTGCGTATTCACATTCGCGCGGATTCGAACGAGGACGCGGCGCAGAGCGTGAAATACGAGATCCGCGACGAGGTGGTGGATTTTTTAATTCCCGTGCTGGCTACGGCGCGCGATAAAGAAGCGGCGAAAGCGGCGATCCGCGAAAATTTCGGCGGAATCGAGAAGGCGGCGAATAAGGTGCTGATTTCGCACGGGTTTTCGTATCTTGCGAAAGCCGAATTAAAAGCGGAATACTTTCCTTCGCGGGTGTACGACGGCGTAACCCTTCCCGCGGGCGAATACGAGGCGTTGATTTTAAAACTCGGCAGCGGCGAGGGGAATAACTGGTGGTGCGTGGCATATCCGCCGCTGTGCTTTTCTACGGCGGGCGGCAAAAACGTGGCGTACAAAAGCCTGATACTTGAAAGAATTGCCGAATGGAAGGCGCGCAGAAAATAAGGGCGGCGGCTAAGGGCGGCGGCGTGAAAACGGCTGTGCGGCGGAACGAAAACGGCTGTGCGGCGGCGTGAAAAAATTAAATAAGATGCGAATAAAAGCGGCAATCTTTTTACATACTGATAGAGCGCGTTACCCCTGACGCTGAAAGCATCTTTTGGTATATTTTTCGCATAACTGTGTTGCTTGTCGGTTGAATACGTTGGTGTATTCGCCCGCCTCGCGCCTTGTTCTGCAAAAAATCTATTCAAAATCTGCAAACAGGGCAGGGGGAAACGTGCTCTATCAAACCGACGGACGGGGAACGAACGTCAAGGAGAGAAAAGGATGAAGAAAATGAAAAGGATAGCGGTGGCGGCAGCGGGATTATTCGTGTATTGTTCGGCTGCGGCGATTGCCGCGCCGAGAGCGAAAGCGCAGAATGCGGCGACGTATGCGGCGGAATGCAATGCGGACGAGGTGGCCGTTTCCGCCGTGGCGGTGCTGCGGAAAGGCTCGAAAGGGAACGAAGTGAAGGAAGTGCAGCGCCGGCTGAAACAATGGGGGTACTATTCGGGCAGCGTGGACGGCGTTTTCGGCGCGGGAACGCGCGCGGCGGTGATTGCGTTTCAGAAGAAGAACGGTCTGACGGCGGACGGCGTGGTGGGGAAAGCCACGTACAAGGCGCTTGGAATGACGGCTTCTTACAACGTGCTTGCGGGCGGCGGCAGCGGCGGATCTACGTACACGAGTTCGGATTTGTACCTTCTGGCGAAAACCATTTACGCCGAGGGCAGAGGCGAGCCGTATGCGGGTCAGGTGGCGATCGGCGCGGTGATTTTAAACCGCGTGAGAAATTCGTCGTTTCCGAACAGCGTTTCGGGCGTGGTGTATCAGAAAGGCGCGTTTACGGCGGTTTCGGACGGGCAGATCAATCTTTCGCCCGATAACACGGCGATGAGTGCGGCGCAGGACGCGATAAACGGATGGGATCCGACGGGCGGCGCGATTTACTACTACAACCCCGCCATGGCGACGAGCGCGTGGATTTTTTCGCGGAAAACCGTGACGGTGATCGGCAAGCACGTGTTTGCGATTTGAATTCGCGGCGACAATCGTTTGCAGCGATAGCCGTTTGCGACGACAACCGCTTGAATTTTTGAAAAAGGAGAGAAAACGATGCAGGAAACTAAATTAGGGAAAAACACTTCCTCGGGAGAGGAAAAAGTGGAAAACGTGGCGAAAGAAAAAGCGCGGGAAACGCCCGGAAAAAAGTCGGGCGCGAAAGCGGCGAAAAAAGCCGTTGCAGCCGAAAACGATGGGGGTAGAGGCGGATCGAACGCGAAAAACGCGGTGAAAAAGCAAGCCGGAAAGGACAAGAAACAGAGCGAAAAATCGGCTGCGAAAAAACGTGTGGAACTGGCTTTGAAAAAGGAAGAACGCAAGGCGGAAAAGCAGAAAGCGAAGTCCGAACGGGCGAAAAAACGTGCGGAAGCACGGGCGGCGAGAAAGGAAAAGCGGCTTGCGGCAAAGGAAGAGCGCAGAAAGAAACGTCTGGAAGGGAAGCAACACAGAAAAGAACGCGAAATCGCGATGAAAGAGAAGCGGGCGGCGGCGAAAGCCGAACGCAAGGCGATGCAGGCGAAACGGCGCGCGGAAAGAGAAAAACGGCGCGCTATGCTGAAATCGGAAACGCGCGAGGCGCGCGCGAAGCGGCTTGCCAAGGAAAAAGAAGCGCGCATTGCGGCGAAAAAAGAACGCCGCGAAAAGCGGTATCGGCTGAAACTTCAACGGCGCGACGCGGCTTTGAAGAGAAAGCAGCAGCGGCTTGAAGCGCGCGAACGCAGGCGCAGCGAAAACCATGCGCCGGGATTCGGCGGCTGGCTGGCGGCGGTGATTTCGCTCGGCGTGGTGACTCTTGCGCTCGGTACGGTGGTGACTATGGGCGCGGTGAGAATGAATCAGGCGGACATGGCGCTTTCCACGGGGTATCGCGGCGCGCTGTATGAGCTGACGGGTACGATTTCGGATGTGGACGGCGATCTTGCGAAGGCGCGCGTGGCTTCGGGCAGACAGACGCAGAGCGAACTTTTTACCGATTTGCTTGTGAAAACGCGTCTGGCGGAAAGCACGCTTGAAAAATTCCCCGTGGATCAGGAAACGGATATGAACATGACGGCGTTTTTAAACCGCACGGGCGACGTGGCTCAGAAAATTCTGGAAAAGCTGCGTGCGGGTGAAAAACTGACGGAGAACGACTATAAGACGATTGAAAATCTGTACGCCGTAAACCAAAAGATCCTTGCCGAGCTTACCGCGCTTACGGAAGAGTTGAGCGATAAGGATATGGCGATGTTTATGAAGGATAAGGCGGGTAACAAGGTGTACGAACACTTCCGCAATATCGAAGATTATGCGCTGGAAGGAGGCGCAAATGAGGGAAACGAGGGGGGTATAGCCGCGACGAACGGCTATCCCTCGGGAAAATCTTCGAAAAAACACGGCGCGAAACAGGGCGTTTCTTCCGCGCAGGCGGAGGAAGCTTGCCGCAAGTATTTCGCGGATTACAACATAGCGGAAATTATGTACGCGGGGGAAACCGAGTCGGAAGAAATCGACGCGTTTAACTTCTCGATGACGGACGCGCAGGGCAAAAGACTGTATGCGGAAATCGCGAAAGAGAACGGCGCGCTTGTGGGGTTCGATTACTTCGCGGACTGTTCCGCAAAAAATTTCGATCTTGAAAACGCGCTGACGATCGCCGAGAATTATCTCGACTTTCTCGGCTACGAAAATATGACGGCGGTGTGGGTGAGCGAAAGCGGCGTGAACGCTACTTTCCTTTTCGTGTATGAAAACGACGGCGTGGCGTACTACCCGGACAGCGTGAGCGTGAAGGTGTGCGAAGAGCGGGGCAAAGCCGTGGGATTTACCGCGGTGAATTACCTGAATAACCATGTGAGGCGCGGAGAATTGCCCGCTTTAACGGCTGCCGCAGAGACGGACGGCGCGCCGGAAGGAGCGGCTGACGGCGCGGAAGTTTTGACGACTGCGAAAAAACAAGCGAAAATCGCGAAGTCGGCTAAACCCGAAAAACCAGAAAAGCCCGCAAAGCCCGAAATTGTGAGCGAAGAAACGGCGGAAAAGGCGTTGAATAACAAGCTGACGGTGATTTCTTCGCGTAAGGCGGTAATTAAAAAAGGCGATCGCGAAAGATTGTGCTACGAATTTGCGTGCAACTTTGGCGAGGACGGGTACTTTATTTATGTGGACGCGTTCTCGGGAGAGGAAATTCAGGTGAATCGCGTGCTGACTACGGCGCAGGGGCAGTATTTAAGATAAAGGAAAATTTTGAAAAAAATTTTTGAATGGAAAAAGGCGCGGAAGGGGACTTCCGCGCCTGAAAATTTATAATGTTGTAAGTGGAACTACCCCTTGATTTTCAAAAATTTCTTTCGGAATATTTAGAAAACCAAAAATGGGCTACGCATAAATATGCTACGCCCCTTGATTTTCAAAAATTTCTTATCGAAAATATTCAGAAAACCAAAAATGGGCTGCCCCCTTTGTTTGAAAAATTTTTGCAAGGCAATTTTTCAAACAAAAAAGAAAAGTGAGCTTTTCTTCATC
>ENA-UOOA01007076-UOOA01007076.1-human-gut-metagenome-genome-assembly--contig:-P61old-NODE-7076-length-10347-cov-8.792849_pt1 | contig 10347 bp, 6 predicted proteins | sample MGYA00242467_ERZ724014 | MGnify/ENA metagenome assembly ERZ724014
GCTTCTGCGCTGCGGCGAATGCGGCGACTATATGCGCCCGAAGCTGACCAACCGCAAGAATGCGGACGGCGAGCTGATCTACACCTACATGTGCTCCACCAAGGAGCGCAGCCACGGCACGGTCTGCTCTATGAAAAACTGCAACGGCAACACGCTGGACGCCAAGATCATCGAGGAGATCCGCAAGCTGTCCGCCGACAAGGAGACCCTTACCCGGCTGCTGGCGCAGACCAAGAAGGTCATCAGCGGCAGCAAGGAGGGCTACGACGCAGAGCTTGCGCTGCTCCGGGAAAAACACGCCGAAACGGAAGACCGCATCAAGCGGCTGGTGGAGTCCCTGTCCGTTGCCAGCGACACCTCAGCAAAGTACGTCATGGAGCAGATCGACGCGCTCCATCAGGAGAGCGAGACCCAGCAGCTGCGCCTTGCCGAGCTGGAAGCCCTCACCGAGCAGAGCCGGATGCTCCATCAGGAGTTCGCCTTCCATCAGGAGATGATCGAATCCTTCGCCAGCGCGGTGGATTCTGCCACGCTGGAGGAAAAACGCCGCCTGCTGCGCACCATCGTCAAAAAGGTGGTCTGGGACGGCAAAAATGCCTATGTTTACCTCTTTGCGGAGGATGGAGAGGCGAATTTGCCACCCATTGACCAACCTATGTATCCGTTGGGAGAGGATAGCGAATGAGATCCTCATGTACTTCCGCTCCCAGCGGAAGCTGCAGGGGGAGGTGTCCCTGTCCGATGCCATCGACACGGATAAGGAGGGGGGCTCGCTGTATCTGCTGGACGTGGTGGGGATCGATGACACCATGCTGTCGGATCTGCAGGATCGGGAGGAGCAGCTGCTGCTGCGGCGTCTGGTGCGGGACTGCCTGACGGAGCGGGAGGCGGACATCATCCGGAGGCGGTACGGGCTGGAGGGGCATCCGTCCCAAACCCAGCGGCAGGTGGCGGCGGTATACGGCATCAGCCGCAGCTATGTCTCCCGCATCGAGAAGCGGGCGCTGGAGAAGCTGGAAAAGGAACTGCGAAAGGGGTAGGAGGATAGCGAAAGGGCTTGTCTTTGGGGCGGGAACATGGTAAGATGATAAAAAACACCTATGCGGCAGCCTGTGGAAATGAGCGGAGATAACATGAGAAAGTTTTTCAGAGGAATATGCGGCGTACTGGCGACGCTTTTGACCCTGTGCATCCTATTGATGGCGGCGGGGCTCATGGGGGTGCGGGCCTTCGGCATCACGCCTTATGTGGTACCGGCGGACATGGAGGGGCTTCCGTGGTCCGCCGGGGCGCTGCTGTACGTGCGGCAGGAGCAGCCGGAGACGCTGCAGCCGGGGGATACCATCGCCTACGTCACGGACAGTGACCTATCGCTGGAGGGGGGCGTCATCGGTTCCGTGGACACAGAGCGGCGCTTCTTCTATGTGGAGGGAGCCCCGGTCTACTGGGACAATGTACTGGGGCAGCCCCTGTGGGGCATCGATGGGCTGGGCTATGTGTCCGGCTATATCAGCCGGCCGCCGGGACTGTATCTGATGCTGGGGGCTGCTGTGGTGCTGGCGTTGCTGTGCATCTTCCCCCTGCGACGCCGAAAGGGAGAGAAAACGGAAGAATCCCCCACCGGGAGATGTATGGCAACGAATGCGGGAGAGAAAGCTCCCACCGAATCGGTGCAGGCTGCGGCGATGGAGGAGGAAGCCCCCACCTTGACGGAAAAGCCTGCGTCTGCGGAGGTATCTGAGCCTGTGGCTGTGAAGGCGCCTAAGCCTGCGACGGAGGTACAGCGGCCTGCAGAGACCGGGCGGCGGCAGACCTCTGGCAAGCGGGACGAGGCGGTGGCCCGTCACGGCGGCAAGCGCCTTCAGCGCTGATGGAATCGAGCAAAAAGAAGGCCCCAAAGGCAGAGCCTTTGGGGCCTTCTTTTTAGAATGGAGCGTTATGAAAGTGTATCGGGCTGGGCCTCGCCGGGGCGGTCAGTCAGCACCAGCTGCACCTGACGCCGCCGCAGGAATACCGTCAGCCAGCAAACCGCCATGGCGATCAAGCCGCAGATGGTCATGCAGAGCCGATAGTCCAGTACCTCGCCCAAAGCACCGATGGCCAGCGACAGCACCGCTCCCGCCGCCGTGCAGAGCATGGACTCATAGGCATTGAGCCGAGCCCGCAGCCGGTCGGGGATGTAGCGCTGCACCGCCGCCTGCCGGATGGTGGCACTCTGGATGCCCAGAAAGCCGCAGACGGCTCGGTTCACCAGCATCAGGGGATACGGCAGCCACAGAAGGCAGGCGTCCATCAGTTCGTAGGTCTGATACACCCCGAACAGGAAGCCGAATCGCTTTCGCTCCGGCAGGGAGTAGCGGTAGCGGACGGCGCCGCCGATGGTGCGCCCGGCGAACTCCGCCACGGAGAAGAAGGAGTACATGGCGGTGGTGAAGCCCGGCGCTGTGCGAAAGAAGGCGATGAGCAGGGGAGAATAGCCCATGGCCATGCCGTTGGTGACGGCCATGTACTCATAGAGGCCGTGGAGGCCGTGCTCCTGCCGAAGATAGGCGGCGGCCTCCCGGATGTCCCGCCACCAGGTTTTCAGGGACAGCAGCGGCTCTTGATCCCGGCGGCTCTCCTGCACATGGATGCGGTTTTCGATGAGGGCGGCCAGCACCGACAGTGCGCCTTGGATCAGCAGCAGCCGTCCCACGCCTAAGGTGTCGTACAGCAGCGCCGCCAGCGGCATCATGAGGACCTTCAGAATGGGATAGAGCATGGCGGAGACGGTGTAGGCCCGCTCCTCCTGTCCCTCCGGCAGCAGCAGGGGGTAGAAGCTGTTGTAGGCCAGCTCATCGAAGGCTGCAAGGCACGATACCAGCAGGGAAAAGGCCAGATAGGCGGTGTAGGAGAAGGCACTGCGCAGCAGGAACAGTCCCGCCCCGGCGTAGCATATGCCGTTGAGCAGGTCGCCCCACACCAGAAAGGGCTTGCGGGGCAGGCGGTCCATCATGGGGGCGACGACCAGCGGCAGCAGCACCATGGGGATCAGCTGAATGGCCACCACCAGCGCCGAGGCCAGAGTGCTGCCTGTCTCGTCAAAGACCAGAAAGGACAGGGCGAATTGACTGATGATGCCGCCGGCAGCGCCCAGCGTCGTGGCGGCGGTGATGCGGGTAAAATTCCGTGTCCAGAGAGTTTGTTTCATGGCGTTCACCTCACTGCTATGATTATCCCACAGTTGCTTACAAAAGAAAAGAGGGTCATCGTGGGAAAGTTATTCCCGTGATGACCCTCTTAATGGGGCAAAAATGCTATTTTACAGGAAACTCCTCCAACAGGCGGCAGGCTTGACGGTACTGACGGTTGGCCTTGTACCACGCCAGCACCCACGGCAGGTGGAAGCGGGTGAAGCCCATAGGATATGTGTCTCGCAGACGCTGGAAGCAGTCCAGAAGTTGGGTACCGTAGGTATCGTCGTGGAGGTAGTCCGGGTGCTCCAGCCGATAGCGCACCAGCGCCAGCATCCGCTGCTCCATTTCGCCGGAGGCCATAGGCTCCGCCTGCTGGACGGCGGCCAGCGCCTGCTCCCGATGGCCCAACTGCTCGTGGCAGATGGCCAGCTTGTGCAGGTCCAGAAAGCCGGGGCGGGGGAGGGAGGCAAAGTAAGGCAGGGCCTTTTCCGGTTGACCCAGCTCCAGTTGAGTGGAGGCAACATTGTAGCGGAGGGCAGACAAGCTGCCGGTATCCCTCAAGGCTTCTGCCAGACGCTCCGCTACAGAGTAGTGGGTCAGCATCTCCTCCATGCGGCCCAGATCCGAGTAGCAGTTGCCCATCCACAGGCGGCAGGACAGCATCAGGTAGGGGTAGCCGGCGTCCGATGCCGAGCGGTAGGCGTCCCGCAGCACCTCGATGGCGGCGGTGTATTCGCCCTCGGCGTAGAGGAACTCTCCGTGGTGGGCAGCCAGCAGCGGCAGCGGCTCCAGCCGTACTGCCTCCTCCCACCGGCCCTGAAGGCCCCGGTGCAGGGCCAGCTGCCGGGTGGAGAGAAAGGGCTCCCACTCCACCGGCAGAGGGCGCATCTCGTCGGCGTAAAAGGCATCCAGCAGCAGGGCGTCCGCTGCCAGCGGACTGAATGCAAGAATCTCCCGCCGGGGCTGCACCAGCTGTTCATAGAGGGAATCGAAATTCGGGCTGCCGGAGAGCAGGGCCTTCCAGCAGGGCGCTAAGCCCTCCGGCTCCGGAGTCCAGACAAGACCCAGCCGGTGCAGCAGCAGCTCCGTCACCTCCGGGGAGGGGGCGGCCTTGCCCTGCTCGATCTTGGACAGATAGGAGGGGGCGCAGATGCCACGGCACAGACCTTCCTGACTCCAGTCCCGCTGAAGGCGGGCCTGCCGGATCAGCAGTCCGGCGATGTCGCCGCCCCTCATCCGATGAGGTCCCGCACAATGGCGCCGGCCAGCAGGATACCGGCGGTGGAGGGGACCCATGGCACACTGGCAGGGACGCTGCGGCGACCAGGGGAGGGGGCCTCCAGCTGGGTAGTAGCGGCGGGCTGCTCCGGGCTGAACACCACCTTCAGGTGGCGGATGCCACGGCTGCGCAGTTCCTTCCGCATGACACGGGCCAGCGGGCAGCCGCTGGTCTGAGAGATATCCGTTACCCGCAGCAGGGTGGGGTCCAGCTTGTTGCCGGTCCCCAGCGCCGACAGGATGGGGATCCTTCGGTCCGTGGCCTGCTGGATCAGGTCCAGCTTACAGGTCACCAGATCGATGCAGTCGGCAATGTAGTCATATCGGGCGGAGAAGAAATCCTCCCGATGGGCGGCGTCGTAGGTGGCGCAGATGGGGTGGATGACGGCGCTGGGGGAGATGTCCCGGCAACGGCGGGCGGTGACCTCCGCCTTGGACTGGCCCACGGTGGAGTGGAGGGCGCAGAGCTGGCGGTTGATGTTGGTGACACTGACGGTGTCCTGATCCACCAGCGTCAGCTCGCCTACGCCGGAGCGGGCCAGGATCTCGGCGGCATAGCTGCCCACGCCGCCAAGACCGAACACGGCCACATGGGCGCTTTGCAGGCGCTCCAGCGCCGGCTGGCCCAGCACCATCTCGGTGCGCAAAAACTGTTCGTGCATAAATAGGCTCCTTTGCTTCCAGACGGTATCAAAAAAGACCGGCCTCGGCCGGTCTTTTTCGGAAATTCATCAGACGAGGTACTTCATACCGGAGGCCTCGGTGGCGGTGATGTCCTTCACGAGAGCGTTGTTCCACTGGGTGTAGTCGGCGTTCTTCATGGCATTGCGGACCTGCACCTGCCAATAGGGGGCATCAGTGCCCACAAAGTATATGACATGGTAGCCGGTGTAGCTGCCCTCGTTGTAGACGATGCCGGTGTCGCCGGGCTGACGGGACTCGTCGAAGCACCAGTCATTGAACTCGGTGACCATCTGGCCCTTATACACCTCGGTATACAGGCCGCCTTTGGTGTTGGAGCCGGTATCGGCGGAGAGCTCATTGGCCAGCTCGGCAAAGCTGTCCTCGGTGCGGGCGCCCTCCTCCCACTTCTTCAGAGCGGCCTCGGCGGCCTCCTTCTGCTCGGCCTTGCGGGCATCCAGCTTCTCCTGATAGTCGTCAGCCTTGCTGTCCAGATCGGAGGTATCCACCCTGAACAGAATGTGGCGCACGTCCACGGTGTTGTAGTCGTTGCGGCCACGGCTGTGGAACAGGACCACATAGTAGTTGTCGCCGCTCTCGATGAGGGTCAGATCGCCCTCCTGACGCTCCTCGTTGAACACCCACTCGGTGACGGCGTCGCCGCTGTAGGTACCGGTGGGACGGTCGGTGTAGGTGCCGTTATCGTAGTTGTCGGCGGCCTTCTCCATCAGAAGACCGTTGCGGACGGCCTCCAGAGCGGCGTTGGCATTAGCGGAGGCAGCCTCCTTGGCGGCGGCGTTCTCCTCGTCGGTGGGCTGCACGGTGTTGCCGTCGGCATCCTTGGTGGAGTCGGCAGTACCCTTGAAGTAGATGTACTCGTAGTCGGCCACGTCGAAGTTGTTCTTGTGCTCGTTATAGTAGGTCTCCACTTCCTCGTCGGTGTAGGTGAGGCTGTCGATGTAGTCCTGCTGATAGTGGGAGGCCAGAACGGTGTCCTTCAGAATGCTCTTGAAGGTGGACATCGTCATGTTGTTGCCGTACATCAGCTTCAGGTAAGCGCTGGTGGAGTAGCCGGCTTTCTTAGCATAGGTGGAGAAGGTCTCCAGGGTGCTGTCGATTTCCTTCTGCATATCGTCGTCGAAGGTCAGACCCTTCTCGGCGGCGCCCTTCTTCAGCATGGTCAGCTGAATGAGACTCTTCTTGGCGGCGTCACGGAAGTAGGCGTCCCAAGTCATGTCCTCGGTGACACCCAACATCATCTTGGCAGTGTCGTTCAGGCTCTGCTGAGACAGGGAGGTATTCTTGTCAATGCCGTAGAGACTGGCATACTTGGAGTTGACGATACTGTTATAGGCATTGTGATAGTAGTAGCCGACCTCGGCGGCGGAATAGGACTCGCCCTCCACCGTGACGGCGGTGGTGCCACGCTGGATGATGTTGGAGTTCCACACCACCAGGCCAATGGCGACCACCACAAAGGCGATGGCGATGATGGCATAGAGCCGGTTGGAGCGGCGCTCCTTGGCCTGCTCCTGAGCTTGACGGGCAGTCTTGGGATCCACAACGCCGCTGGCGGCGACCTCCTGCCGGTTCTTCTTTTCTCTTGATGCGCTCATAGTTGTTTCATCCTCTCAAAATAGGGGTCATTACGACCCGACTTCGTAAAGTTAATCGTAATTATACAGGAAATTATCCGGCCATAGGCCGAAAAAGCGGTCAGCTCCGGAGGCATTCCGGAGCTGACCGGGCTTTTACCAGTTGTCCCGCCGGGCGTGGGGGCCAAGTTATAACCTGCACCGTTTCAGCAGGTGGGTTGTCTCCAGCGTGCTTCACCGCTTCCAACTTCCAGCCGCAGACGGCAGCCGGGAGGCCTGCGATCCACATACTGATCCGACATCCCCTATAACAAAATGTGAGGATAAAAAAGACCCGTCACATCCCTGCGGGACCTCGCCTTTCGGCGATGGTCTTATTATAACAGACCTGCGGGAAAAATAAAAGGGGTTTTCGCAGAAATGGTCAGGAATTTTCTTCCTCGTCGGCCAGCAGCTGTTCCATGAACAGCTCGTAGATCTTCTCCAGCTCCGCTTCGTCATCCAGCGTGCTGAGCAGCTCCTCGCCGTTTTCCGTGACGGATTTCAGGATCACCAGACCGTAGTCCTCGGATTCCTCGTCCGCCTCGTCCTCCACGGCGGGGAAGAAGGCCATATAGGTCTGCCCCTCGTGCTCCAGTGCGTCCACATACTCCAGCTCGATATCGTTGCCGTCCTCGTCGGTGAGGGTGATAAAGCTGGGGCCAAACTCATCGCTCATGAGAAAATACCTCCTGCATAGGTTGATCTTCCCCTACTATAACGGATTTCCACAGAAATTGCAAGAGGGCGGCGCTGCCGATTTCCGCGCAAAAATTGGAAAAGCAGCACAAAACGGAACCTATGTGCCGGGTCAAAGGATACGGTGATTGCGTTTTTTGCGCAAAAAGGTATTTTTATCGGTTGACAGGTGTGGTAAAATAACTCTTATATTGGTTTAATATGTGCTTTTTGCCGCAGCCGGGACCTTCCGGAGCAGGGCGGCAGGGAGAAGCCGTATAAAAAGCCTGAGGCCGCCCGTCGGCGGCCGGAACAACGAAACAGAAAGTGAGGTGCGCTGTCCATGAAAGAACACTCCAACGACCGTGATAAGGCAGAGCAGAGCGCCCATCAGAGGAAAAACCGAGGGAAGGGACGGGCCAAGAGGGTCTGGGGCGTCATCGGCACCATCGTGCTGGTGGGCGTGCTGACCATGGCCATTTTTGTGGGGATCTTCATGACCTACATCAATAAGTCCCTGAAGGGCCACGTAGAGGTGGATATGTCCGAATATGACCGGAAGGTATCCACGGAGCTGTACCGTCTGGGGACGGACGGCGAGACATGGGAGATGTATCAGACGCTGTTCAGCGATGAAAACCGCATCTGGGTGGATATCGGGGACATCCCCAAGTATTTGCAGGAGGCCACCATCGCCATTGAGGACAAGCGCTTCGAGACCCACCACGGGGTGGACTGGAAGGGGACCCTGCGGGCCATCACCAGAACCCTGACCGGCAGCGGCACACAGGGCGGCTCCACCATCACCCAGCAGCTGCTGAAAAACGTCACCGGCGACAATCAGGTGACGGTGAAGCGGAAGATCACGGAGATCTACCGGGCGCTGGCGCTGGAGAAGGATTACTCCAAGTCCCAGATCCTGGAGATGTATCTCAACACCATCTATCTGGGAGAGCAGTGCTACGGCGTGCAGACGGCTGCCCGGATGTACTTCCACAAGGATGTGAAGGACCTGACGCTGGCGGAGTGTGCCTGCCTCATCGGCATCACCAACAATCCCTCCATGTATGATCCTCTGCTCAGCGACTGGACCCGTGAGAACAACCGGGAGCGGCAGCTGACCATCCTGGGCGAGATGCTCAGTCAGGAGAAGATCGATCAGGCCGCCTATGATGCCGCCGCGGCGGAGGAGGTCCAGTTCAGCGACGGGTATACGAATCTCGGCAATTTCACCGAGCCTACGGAGGATCAGGAGACCCCGGAGAAGCCCACCGTGCAGTCCACCGCCAACAACTCCTATTATACGGATCAGGTCATCTCCGATGTGGCGGCGGCGCTGGTGGAGAAGCTGGGGCTGGAGGACGATGCACCCGACGAGAACGGCAACGTCCGCACGGCACAGGAGAAGGCCGTCAGCAAGATCTACAGCAGCGGCTATAAGATTTATACGCTGCAGGACAGCAAGCTCCAGTCCATTGCCGAGAGCGTTTTTGAAAACAGCGATCTGGTGGAGTATACTGACGACTACGGCAAGCCCTTGCAGGCGGCTATCACGCTGGTGGACAATTCCACCGGCAACGTGGTGGCCATGGTGGGCGGTCTGGGCGCCAAGACGGTGGACCGTGGCTGGAACTGGGCCACGGAGCCCCGGCAGTGCGGTTCTGCTACCAAGCCCATCTCCGACTATGCCCCGGCGCTGGACAACGGTACCATCACCGCTGCCTCCGCCATCGACGACTATCCCGTCCGGGATCTGGACGGCTACGGCGCATGGCCCAAGAACTCCCACTCCGGCTTCTACGGCTTGACCACCGTGTGGACGGCGCTGGTGGAGTCTCTGAATACCTGCGCCGTGCGGGTCAATGAGAGCTACGGCTCGGCGGCTTCCTATAATTATATGGTGGAGAAGCTGGGCTTCACCACCCTGACCCAGCGGGACAGCCAGCAGTCCGGTAACATGGGTCTGGGCGGTTACGACGTGGGTGTCACCACGGAGGAGATGGCTGCGGCCTATGCCGCCATCGCCAACGACGGCGTATACACTAAGCCCCGGACATGGCTGCGGGTGGAGGACTCCGAGGGGAATGTCGTCATGGAGAACGAGACCTCCGCCCACAGCGCCATGAAGGAGACTACCGCCTATCTGCTGCGGGATATACTGGAGAGCGTTATCACCAGCGGTACCGGTACGGAGGCATATTTCTCCGGCATGACCATCGCCGGTAAGACCGGTACCACGGATGACAACCGGGACCGTTATTTCGTGGGCTTCAGCCCCTACTACTGCGCTGCGGTATGGACGGGCTATGAGTCCAACGATGAGCTGTCCTACGGTATGGGCAACGGCTCGGCGCAGCTGTGGAAGCAGGTGATGAGGGAGATCCATGGTGATCTGGAGGACAAGGCCTTCGACAGCTGCACCGGCCTGACGCAGGTGACGGTGTGCTCCGACAGCGGCCTGCTGGCCACGGATGCCTGCACCAAGGATCTGCGGGGCAGCCGGGTCCGCACCGTGACGGTGGCGGCGGATACGGCTCCCACGGCGACCTGCAACGTCCACAAGCTGGTGGACTACTGCACCGAGGGGAAGCACATTGCCACCCAGTACTGCCCCAAGGACAAGGTGAAGCAGGTGGCGGTGCTGGACTGGAACCGGGCGCTGTTCAACGATATCAAGGCCAGGGACCATGAGTACCTGTTGAAGGTGCTGGACGGCTCCGCTACGCCCAACGATCCCAAGGATGATATCTGCCCGGCGCACCAGAAGGCCATCACACCGGTGACACCTACCGACCCCACCACACCGACGACCCCCACGGATCCGACAGATCCCACCACGCCGGATACCGGCGGTGCTGAGGACTCCGGCGGCGTTGGAGGCGGCGGCAGCTGGTGGAAAC
>ENA-UOOA01007090-UOOA01007090.1-human-gut-metagenome-genome-assembly--contig:-P61old-NODE-7090-length-10326-cov-5.204459_pt1 | contig 10326 bp, 4 predicted proteins | sample MGYA00242467_ERZ724014 | MGnify/ENA metagenome assembly ERZ724014
GTCTCCTCCGGCGTGAGCGCACCGGGGCGGCGCAGCAGCTCCGCGGGAACATGCAGCTTGCCGACGTCGTAAAACGCGCTGACGGCGGCGATGCGGGCGATGTCGTTTTCGCTGAGGCGGTAGCGCTCCGTGCGCCGCGAGAGCTCGCGCAGCAGCGCGCCGGTCAGGCTGCGGATGCGCGCGGCGTGGTCCGGGGGAACGCCGCAGTGGGAGCTCAGCACGCCGCTCAGCAGATCCACAAGGATGCCGCTCTCGCGCGAGCGGGCGTAGACCTGTTCGCCGACGAGCTCCGTGAGGCGCTTCTGGCGCGCGTAGAGCATCAGCGTGTTTTCTACGCGGCGGCGTACGATCGCACCGTCGAACGGACGCCGGATAAAGTCCGTCGCGCCGAGGTCATACGCCCGCGCATGGAACGCCGCGTCCTGCTCGACGGAGATCATGATCACCGGGACCTCCTCGATCCAGTGGAAGCGATTCATCAGCTCCAGCACGCCGAAGCCGTCGGGCTCCGGCATCCAGACGTCCAGCAGCAAAAGGTCGATGTCGCCGCGGCTTTGCAGCAGCTTTACGGTCTCCGCGCCGTTTTCCGCTTCGAGATAGTCATATTCCGCGCCGAGCAGCTCCATCAGCAGCGCGCGGTTGAGCTCCGAATCGTCCGCGATGAGGATCTTCTGCTTTTCGCTCACGGCTCTCCGCCTCCTTTCCAGTATTTTCGCACCGCGGCGGCGAGCGCGGCGCCGCCGAGCGGCTTTGTGAGATGGGCGTTCATCCCGGCGGCGAGGGAACGGGAAACATCGTCGGCGAAGGCGTTTGCGGTCATGGCGAGGATGGGCACGGTTTTTGCGTCCGGGCGGTCCATCGCGCGGATGGCGCGGGCGGCGTCGAGACCGTCCATCTCCGGCATCAGCACGTCCATCAGGATCACATCAAATTCTCCCGGCGCGCTCGCGGCGAAGCGGGCGACCGCCTCGCGTCCGTCCGCGGTGGAGACGGTCTCCGCCCCGCGGCTTTGCAGCAGCGCCTCCGCGATCTCGCGATTTAACTCATTATCCTCCGCGATGAGCACGCGGCAGCCCTTGAGAGAGGCGTCCTCCGGTTCCGGCGCGGCGGCGCGCGCCGTGTCCAGCCGGAAGCGGAGCGTCACGGTGAAGGTCGTGCCGACGCCGCGAGAGCTCGTGAAGGCGATCGTGCCGCCCATCTGCTCCGTCAGCTCGCGCGCGATGGCGAGACCGAGCCCGATGCCGCCGGAGGAGTCGGATTCCTGCGCGAAGGGCTCGAAGGCGCGGGACTGGAACTCCGCGCTCATGCCGACGCCCGTGTCGGCGCAGACGAATTCGATCTCCGCCTCGCCGCCGGCGCACTCCGTCTCGCGGCAGGTGAGCGTCACGGAGCCGCCGGGACGGTTATATTTCACGGCGTTTACCGTGATGTTCTGCAAGACCTGCTGCACATGCAGCGGCGCGCCGATGAGTGCGGGATGGCGCAGACCGCTGCGGTCGCAGCGGTAGCGCACGCCGCGGGACGCGGCTTCGCTTTCCACGACGACGCCGAGGGAATCGAGCAGCGCGCCGAGGTCGAAGGGGCGGCTTTCGAGCTGCACCTCGCCGCTCTCTAACTTGCTCATGTCGAGCATGCTGTTCACGAGCTCCAGCAGGAAGCCGGAGGCGTCCATGATCTTGTCGCGGCACTCCTCCTGCTTCGCCTCGTCGCCGGGGAAGCGGCGGCTGAGCTCCACCATGCCGCGGATGCCGTGGATCGGCGTGCGCAGATCGTGGCTCATGCGGCGCAGGAAGCCGGTCTTGGCGGCGTTGGCACGCTCGGCGTCCGCCGCGGAGCGCTCAACCTCGCGCTGATAGGCGAGCTCGCGCTCGAGCGCGGCGCGGGTCGAGCGCTGGCGCAGATAGCTGAAGCAGAGCCAGAGGACGAGATACGCCAGCAGACCGTAGCCCAAAAATACCGTCCGCGAGGAGAAGACCTCGGCGGAGGGAAAATAGACGTAGAGATAGTAGTCCAGCATCTGCGACTGCTTGCCGTACCACGTTCTGCCCTGATAGGTCGCGCGGTAGAGCCCGTCGCGCTGGCGCTGCATGCCGTGGGGCACGAGCAGGTCTACGTCCGTGATGGGCCTGCCGTAGAGGATCTCCCGGTTCGCGCTCAGAATATATTCGTCGTCCGTGACGACGGCGGCGCCGTTCATATCAAAGGTGTAGTCCGCGAAAAGCGAATGGAGCGAGAGCTCCCCGCCGTCTGCGGCGACATCCGTTTTGCGCACGCAGGCGGCGAGCAGCCCCGGCGCGTCGCGCCGCGAAACGGCGACGAAGTCATAGGTCTCGCCCTCGGAGGAAAACTGGGTCAGGACACACTTTTTCGGGTAAGCATAAATCTCCGCCACGGCGTCGGAGGCGAGGGCGTCCGCCATGCGCGCCGTTTCGCCGAAGGACGACAGCTCCGCGCCGTCGGCGCCGAGCAGCGCGATGGCGCTGATGCGCTGCTCTCCGGCGTAGTGCGCGAGCAGGGCGGATTCGTCGGTGTCGCTGAGCTCCAACAGGTCGCCGAGCGCCTGAAGCTTGTCGAGCAGGCGGACGAGGCTTTTCGTGCGGTTGTCGGTATTATAGCCGTCGTAGCGGGCAATCTGGGCGCGCATAAAATCCAGCGTCTTGTCCGCCGTCTTTGCGGCGGCGGCGCGGCAGGTGAGGGTGCTGACCAAAAACGTGGTCCCGAGGAACGCCGCGCCGATGACGAGCGCGAGGAGAAAAAACGCCCGGCGCGAGAGCGGGGCGGCGGTTTTTTTCTGCCGTTTCATATCCGATTCACCCCTCCGCCGCCGCAAGACCGTATTTTTCCGCGAGCGCGGCGGTGAAGCCCTCGGCTTCCATCGCGAGCAGCGTCTCCGTCAGCTTCTCGGCAAGCTCCTCCCGCCCGGCGTCCTTTGCAAAGGCGACGCCCAGCTCGGAGACGAACAGCGGCTCGGAGAGCATCACGATGGAGTCCGGCATCCCGCTGACAAAGGTGCGCAGCGCATTTTCATGCGCGGCAACGGCGTCCACGTAGTCCTTGCGCAGCGCGGCATATATCTCTGCGGAGGAGGAAAAGGAGTAGACCGCGGCGACATCCGGGATGTTCTCCGACGGGCGGGTGAGGAAAAGCTCCTCCGGCTTGCCCGTCATCTGCACGGCGACGCGCCGTCCGGCGAGCCCGGCGAGGTTCTTGATGCCGCTCTCCGTCCGCACGGCGACCATCTGGCGGCTTTTTGCGTAGGGTCCCGCCCAGCAGTAAAGCGTTTCGCGGCCGGTCAGGGTGAAGCAGCCCCAAATACAGTCGATCTCGCCGCTTTGAAGCAGCGCGTCCTTTTGTTCCCACGCGATGCGGCGAAACTCCGGCGCATAGCCGAGGCGGCGGCAGGCCTCCTCCGCAAGCTCCACGTCGAAGCCGGCGAAGCCGTCGCTGTCGAGGTAGCTGTAGGGAGCGTAATCGTCGCTGCCGATGACGAGCACGGGCAGCGCCTCGCCCTCCGCTCCGCCGCCGCAGCCGCAGAGCAGAAGCAGCAGGAGCAGAATGGTGAGAAGTCGTCTTTCCGTCGGAAGAGCCCCCTTTCTTTATAAGAAAAACAGTTGACGCCGACAACCCATTTTGAATACATTTACAACTACTATATTATAGTCTCGTTTCTTTCCTCCGTCAATCCACATGTTGTGGAAGGCGCTCGAAAAAAATCGAAAAATAGGGGATTGATTTTTGTGAGAGCTTATGCTACACTGTCTCAGTAATCAAGAGGTAGTGATTACGAAAACTGCATACCATTGGCAAACCCGCCGAAAGACGGGGACGCAAAGCTATGGTGTCTAAACGGGGCGCTTCCGCCCCGCATGATGGACCGGCCGCATTTTTTCGCCTTGGCGCCTATATGGGCGCTTCGAGGGGAAAGCACGCGGTCGGTCCGTTTTTTTATGTGATTTTTCATTGCAGAGAGGTAGTGCGATGAAACGCAGCGCGCAAAAAATGAATATTCTGCGCCGCGTGCTCGCTCTGCTCTCGGCGCTTCTTCTGCTGCCGCTGCCCGTTCGCGCGGCGGCGGGCGTGGATGTCGGCTGCTACGCCGCCGTGAACGGCAGCTGGCGGCTCGTGGAGACCGTCCGCGTTACGGAAACGAGCGATATCTTCGGCACGTCCCGCTATTTTATCGGTGCGGATGAGCTCCAGCGCGTTTACGCCGACTACGGCTTTGCCGCCGCGGACCTCGCAAGCGAGGACGACCCGCTCGTCGGCAAGCGCTATTTTGCCCATACGGTCGAGGGCGACCTCAGCCAGATCTGGGCGGACGCCCTTCCCCGGCGCGAGAGCGCCGACGGGGAGCTTCTTATTCCACTCGGCGACAGCAAAAAGCAGCTGCATACCTACCTCTACTACCTCCCCAAAAACGAGATCTCCAGTGCCTCTTACTTCGAGGAAAAAAAGCCGATCGGCAATGCGCAGCTGCTTGCGGACAACAGCTTTTATTCACTGGAGGTCTCCGACCCGGGCGGGCTCGTCTATGAAACGGGCGCGCTGCCGGAGGAGAAAATTTACGGGGCGGGAGAGGAAATGACCTGCATTCTTCCGGCGCCGGAGGGCGTCCGCTGGGAAGCGCGCGACGCCGCGACCGGGGAGGCTCTCGGCGGCGTGCTCACCGACAATGGGGACGGGACGGTCACGTTTTATGCCGCGGCAGCCGCCCGCGGCATTCGCCTTGTCGCAGAGCGGGACGCCTTTTCCGTCCGCTACACCGCGACCCTCGCGGGACGGCTCCAGCCCCTTGGCCGCAGCACCCACGACGAGACGCAGTACTCTTATCCTGCCACGATGCAGGTCATCACCGAGGACGCGACGATCCGCGGCGCGGCGCACTGGACCGACCTTCCGGACGGCGCAGGCGGCATCACCCTCGCCGCGCCGGACACGGACCGCGCCGAGGCGCAGCTCGACAAATCGCAGGTGGGCGATTACAAGGGCCGCCGCTATTATTACACCTTCGGCGGCTGGGAGACGGAGAACGGTACCGTTTACCCCGCCGGGACCGTTTTCACCGCCGGGGAGCTCGAAGCGCTGGACGCCGACGGCGACAGCGTCGTCGATCTGCGCGCGGTGTGGCATGCGGCGGACGGGCAGGGCCGCATCGAGTCGGTCAATCTGTACGTCAACAAAACCTGTGAAATTGCGGATAATTTAACGGATGGCTATGCCACGGGTGACGGCAGCGCGAACTTTACCCCTGTAATTTTCGGCACGCGCGTGTTTGGCATGGAAAATCTCGACTTCAACATCTATACGCCCTACCTGCTCACCGCGAAGATCGACGCCGCAGCGACGGCTTACGCCGTGGATGCCCAGATCCGCAGCATGACGACGGAGCCCCTTCAGGGCGTCACGCTGGAGAATCTGCCGACGGACGAGGACGTTCTCGCCTATCTCCGCTCCACCCGCTCCGCCATTTTTATCGACGGGGTGAAGATCCCCTACGAGGATCTGACGACGGAACGCTTCAAGGTCCGATGGGCGACTTTAAAATATGAACCCCACGACGGCTGGCACTTAGACGGCATTCTCGTCGCGAAGGCGGGGCGGCTCGCCGTGACGAAGACCTTCGCCGGCGACGCGGCCGCGATCGCCGCCGTCAAGGAGACATGGAGCGGCACCGTGACGCACATTGACGCCGAGACGGGCGAGACCGTCACGGACTTCACGCTGGCGCTCACCGAAGCGGACAGCCACGATGCGGAGACGGACACCTATACTTGGGCCCTTCCGGTGCGGCAGGGGCGCGAATATCTCGTCGGCGAGGAGGGCTACGCCCTCTCCGGCGACTGGCAGCAGAGCGCGCAGTACGCCATCCGCGGCAGCGCCGCGGAGACGGCGGGCTTCCTCGACTACACCGGTCCCGTCGCGGTGACGGCGGAGAGCTATCCGAATGACGTTCCCGATTCCGCCGTGCAGACCGTGGCGTTTGAAAACCTCTATGTGCAGGCGGGGCTTTTTACGCTGCGCAAGATCGACGACGGCACCGGCACCGGCATCGCGGGCGTTCGGTTCACCCTCGCCCGCGCCGACGCCGCAGCGGATGAGCCCGAAGAAGAAACAGAGACCGAACCGGCGGAGAACGTGCCGGCCGAAGATATCCCGGATGTTCCGGGGGAAGCGGCGCCCCCGGAGGAGCCCGTTGAGGAGGAAACCACCAAGGAGCCAACTGAGGAGGAGCCCGCGGAGGACGCGCCCGATGACGGGACCCTCACAGTCCAGAGCGCGGCGGCGCCCCTCGCCGTTTACCGCGTGCCGGGCACGTCGCGCTACTTTGCCTTCGACCCGGACATGGTGACCGGGGAGCTCACTGATTATCTCGGCGAATACACCGAGGCGGTGGCGGACGGCGTGCTGGAGACGGACGCCGGCGGCTGGCTCTATCTCCATCTCTCGCCCTTGGACGGCACGACCGAGGGTGTCTACTCCCTGCGCGAGAGGGTGCCCGTCGGCTATTTCGGCGCATCGGAGCTCGCGCTCACCGTCACGGACGACGGCGCGGTCGCGTTTTCCGCCGAGGTGACGGACGCCGGCGACGCCGAGCCGCCGGAGGGCGGCTGGCTCAGCGGCTCCGGCAGCGTTTACACGCTGCGCAACGCCTCGCGGCGCTATGTGTCCGTGACGGCGGAAAAGCTCTGGTCCGGCGGCGCGGCGGCGGAGGACTCCGTCACCGTGGAGCTCTGGCGCGACGGTGCAAGGATGGTCGGCGCGGAATACACGCAGACGCTGAGCGACGGGAACGGCTGGAGCTATACATGGACCGATCTGCCGCTTTTCCAGAACGGACACATCGCGGAGTATGCGCTGCGCGAGGTGTTGATCGGCGCCACGGCTTATGACCCCGGCGCGGACGCAGCGGACGGCTACGCCGATTATGTCGTGACCCACCTCGACCCGCAGTATTGGTGCGGCAGCGAATTTTTCGACACCGAGCCGGTGCAGACCGCCGCGGACGGCACGCCGCGCTATGCCGACGCGCTGCTGCTGCGCGTGGAAAACGCGCTCGTCCATGGCGAGGTCAGCTTCGCAAAAACGGACGAGCAGGGCAGTCCGCTCGCGGGCGCGGAGTTCACACTTTATGCCGACGCCGCCTGCAAAACGGCTGTGGCGGCAGCAGTGAGCGACGCCGGCGGGATCGTGGCGTTCGAGCCCCTGCCCGTCGGGACCTACTACCTGCGTGAAACCGCCGCGCCCGCGGGCTATGCCGCGCGCAGCGACCAGTGGCGCGTCGCCGTGCGCGCGACGGGCTCCGCGGTCTATGCCGCGGACGGCTCCGCCGTTTCCGCGATCGCGAACCGATCCCGGATGAGCCTGCTCCTCCGCAAGACCGACCCCGGTGGCGGCGCGCTGACCGGCGCGGTGTTCACGCTCTGGCGCAACGATAAGCCTTACGGCTCCTTCGCCGTGGACGGCGAGGGCTGCGTCCGCCTCGACGCGCTCCCCGCGGGCGACTATACCGTCGAGGAGACGGAAGCCCCGGCGGGCTTTGTCCGGAGCACGGCGATCGCAACGCTGCGCGTTTCCGGCGGTGAGGTAACGCTGCTGGAGCCGGAGGCGCTCCCGCTCTGGTCACTCTCCGGTCCGGAGGGCGGCTGCTGGACGCTGACAGTCCGGAACGAGCCGCTCTGGGTCATTCCGAGCGTCGGCGGACCGGGGATTTATCCCATGATGGCGCTCGGCGCGGCGCTGATGGCGCTTGCCGCGGCGGGACTGCTGCTCGCGCTGCGGCGCAGAAAACGGTGAGATACCCCCTTTTCAGGGAGGATCGGATAAAAAGCTTTCCCATAAAACAAAGAAAGGAACGAAAAAAACAGATGAAAACCTCAATCAAAAAACTTCTGGCGCTCGTGCTTGCACTGGCGCTCGTCCTCGCCCTCGGCGTGACCGCCGCGGCGGAAGGCGGGGACCCCGCAGCCGTCACGGTCACGGCCCCCACCGTCACCGTCGGCGAGATCGCCCCGGGCGACACCGTCAAGGCTTACCGCCTCATCAGCTACGATACCAGCTACAACAGCTATGAGTACCACGGCGATTTCGGCACCTTCGTTGACAACTTCCGTGGGGGTCACACGCGCGAGGGCTATCTGGAAACCCTGAACGCTGACGGCATTGCGAACCTCCTCGGCGCTTACGGCGCCGCCACCGTCGCCGGACATTCCGGCTACACGCTGCCCGCCGACCCCGTGACCGCCGTCGCAAACGAGGGCGGCAAGGCCGCCCTGACGCTCCAGCCGGGTTATTATCTGCTCCTCGTCGCGACCACTGCGGTAAACAGCAAAATTTACCGCCCGATGAGCGTCTTCGTCCGCGTGAAGGACGGCGAGGTCACGGTCTTCGGCGGCGGCACGCAGCTCGACAGCAACGCCCCGGAGATGAACGCCAAGCATGCCGCCGCGCCGGAGATCAACAAACAGGTGCGCGACGACACGGGGATCGGCGCGGAGTGGAAGTCCAGCGCCGCCGCCCCCGTCGGCGAGACCGTGGAGTTTTATGTCCGCGTCCAGATCCCCCAGTACACCGGTATCCACAACATGCCCACGCTCACGCTGACCGACAAGCTCGACGGCGTGAAATACGTTACCGGCAGCGCGAAGGTCTACCGCGCCGGGACGACGGGCCTTTTTGAGAACGAGGTCGCCGGCACCCTCACCGAGACCGTCAGCGCCTACGAAAACGGCAAGCAGACCGTGGAGTTCACCCTCAACTACGGCAACGTTCTCTCCGCCGCTGCCGGCACCGTGGACGTCTATGTCCGCTACAGCGCCGTCGTGATGCCCGAAGCGGCTCGGACGCTCCGCACCGCGGACGCCGGGACCACTACCACGCAGTACGCGAAAAACGCCGCCAGCCTGACCTACGCCACGGACCTTGAGCCGGAGAACAAAAAAACCACGTCCGCGAGCGAGACCACCGTTTATAACTACGCCTTCGAGCTCCGCAAATACTCCACCGAGCGCGTGGACCCGAACGACGAAAACTCCCCCTTCAAGCCCGTCGCGGGCGCGGGCTTCACCGTTTATGGCGACGCCGCCCACACCGCCGCGCTGAAGTTTGTGAAGGACGGGGAGTATTACCGCCCCGCCACGGTCGATGACGCCGCGGAGACTGTCGTCACGGAGCTCGCCGCCCCCTGCGTTGTCCGCGGGCTGGATGTCGGCGCTTATTATCTGGAGGAGACCACGGTCCCCAGCGGCTATTACGCCCCGAACGGCGACTTCCGCCTTGAGCTCTCCGCCGCGCGCGTCAGCGAGGCGCTGACGGGTCATCTCGAAGCGGGCGCGAGCAACATCGTCCCCGTCCATACGGACGACCGCCTGCTCGTCACCGGCGGCAGCATCAACGCCGCGGAGCTCAACCGCTTCGATTTCGGTCTGAAAAACAGCTCCACCCCGATTCTGCCGACCACCGGCGGCGTCGGCACCGCGCTGTTCACCGCCGGCGGCGTGGTCCTCATGGCTGCCGCCGTCCTCCTCCTCTTCCTCCGCCGCCGCAAGAGCAGCGAGGAGTGAGGAGTGAGGAAAAGCTGAAAAGGGAGCCCTTCCATGAGACTGCGGAAACTTTATATCGCGCTGCTTGTGCTCGTGTTTCTGGTCGGGCTCTCTCTGCTGCTTTATCCGCTGCTCAGCGACCGCTGGAACCGGCGGCGGAGCGAGGCGCTGCTGTGTGACTATACCGCCGCCGTTGCCGAGGCGCCGGAGGCGGACTACGGCGAATGGTTCGACCGCGCCGCGGCTTATAACGCGACGCTGCCCGGCAAGGGCGTGCCGGACGCCTTTGCCGCCATCACGCCGGAGGAGGACGCCGACTATTTAAGCCAGCTCTCCTTTTCTACCGACGGTGTGATGGGCTTCCTCTCAATCCCGCGCATCTCCGTCAGCCTCCCGATCTATCACGGCACGGCGGCGGAGACGCTCGAGCGCGGCGTGGGCCACCTGCAGGGCTCCGCGCTCCCCGTCGGCGGGGCAGACACCCACTGTGTGCTCTCCGCCCACCGCGGACTGCCGAGCGCCGCGCTGTTCACGGACCTCGACCGGCTCGAAGCCGGCGACCATTTTTACCTGCACATTCTGGACCGCACCCTTGCCTATGAGGTCGATCAGATCCTCACCGTTGAGCCGAGCCATACGCAGGACCTCGACGTTCAGCCGGGGCAGGACCTCGTGACGCTCGTCACATGCACGCCCTACGGCGTCAACACCCACCGCCTGCTCGTCCGCGGCCACCGCGTCGCCTACGAGCCGGAGACCGCCGAGACCGAGCGCGCGGAGGCGGTCT
>ENA-UOOA01007109-UOOA01007109.1-human-gut-metagenome-genome-assembly--contig:-P61old-NODE-7109-length-10305-cov-6.191220_pt1 | contig 10305 bp, 10 predicted proteins | sample MGYA00242467_ERZ724014 | MGnify/ENA metagenome assembly ERZ724014
GCCCGCGAGGGCAATCTTGATCTGCTTTTCCATTTCTTTTCTGATACTCCTTTTGGTTAATCTTCTTTAACCTATGGTGAAAAAAATATTGACCGGTTGTTTGCTTACTCGACCTCGATCATTTCGGTGTCCGCCTTGCGCAGGCTCAGCTCGTAGCCGCGGACGGTGACCTCCATCGGGTCGCCCAGCGGCGCGACCTTGCGGACATAGACCTCGGTGCCGCGGGTGATACCCATATCCATGATGCGGCGCTTCACGGGACCTTCGCCGTGCAGCTTGGCGACCTTGGCGGTTTCGCCGATCTTGACGTCTCGAAGTGTTTTCATCTCTCTGCTCCTTTTCTAAAAATTTATTTCAGGCGACCATGATTTTTCTGGCCATTTCCTCACTGATGGCGACTCTGGACTCCTTGACCTTGACGATGACGTTTCCGCCGAGAACGGAAATGACCGTCGCCGTTCCGCCGGCGACAAAGCCGAGGTCCTCCAGATGCTTTTTAACCTCCGGGCTGCCGCCCACCTTGTGGATGAGGGCTTCCTCGCCCGGCTCGGCAAGATTCAGAGGCATCATAATGTCTGGTCCTCCCTTTCGAAGTTTGACCGCTTTAACTGCGGATCATTAAAAAAGGTTAGTTCTCTCTAACCACTGCGTCAGTTTAATATGTTTAACCGAATTTGTCAAGAGTGTTTTTGACAAAAATTTAAAAATTTCTTCCCTTGCAAAAATGCCCGGAATGTGGTAGGCTTTTCTTGTGCAGAACGCACGAAACCCACGAAAATGAACTTGGAGATCACCAAATGCAGATTTTAAGAGCCTCGGAGGATTATCTGGAAGCGATGCTTATGCTTCAGGAGGAGCATGGCTACATCCGCTCCATCGAAATTGCGGAGAAGCTCGGCGTCACGAAGCCGAGCGTCAGCTACGCGACAAAACGCCTGCGTGAGAGCGGGTATATCACCATGGACGCCGACGGGCTCATCACATTGACCGACACCGGCATGTCTGTCGCGAAGAAGATGCTCCAGCGCCACGAAACGCTCACTGCCTTCCTCATTGCCATCGGCGTAGACCCCGAGACCGCCGAGGCGGACGCCTGCAAGATGGAGCACGACATCAGCCAGACCACCTTCGACGCGATCTGCGACCATGCGAGAATCCATCTGGGGGAAGAATAAAAATATCGCGTCGCGAGGCGCACCTATTTAAGCCTCCACTGTGTAAGGGGAGGTGGCACGGCGAAGCCGTGACGGAGGGGTTGTAAGCTCACGAAAAATCCAAGCTTGGCTGTTTTGGAAGCTTACAACCCTCCAGTCAGCCTTCGGCTGACAGCCTCCCTTACACAGGGAGGCCTTTAAAGAGTGCCGCTTCGCGGCGTTGATTTTAATTTTCCGTACTGCAAAAACCAGCCCTCCCGGTCGGGAGGGCTGGTTTTTTTGCTCAGCAGCCGGCGACGGCGACCGCTTTGAATTTTACCGCAAACGGACCTTCGTAGCCCGCCTCGGTGTAGCGCTCGGCGGAGAAGGTGAGGTCATCCTGCTTTTCGAGCAGGCTGCCGTTGATGGAGCCGCCGGTGAGGATCTCCACGCCGGTGTCCGTGAAGAGATAGGCTAGGCGGATCTCGCCGCCGAAGCGTCCGGTGCTGGCGTCCATCTGGAAGTCGGAGAAGCTCACGGGATAGAGGCAGCCGCGCTTTAACTCGTCGAACGGCACGGCGCCGTTTTCCACGCGGAAGCGGCGGTAATTGCCGGTCGGCTCGATGCCAAGATAGCGGCAAAAGCGCGTCGCGCCGTGGAGGAATTGCAGCTTGCCGTCCGTAATGAAGGACCGCTCCGCCATCGGGATACCCTCCGCGGAGTAAGGCGCGTCGGGCTCTGCCGTGATGTTCAGCTTTTCGCCGTGGACCTTCTCGCCCTGCACGGCGGCGCCGGGGGCGTAATCGGAATACTTGGCGTAAACCATCGAGGCGTTCGCGCGGCGGAGATAAAACTCCAGCACGGTCTTGACGTTCTCGCCGGAGAGCACGATGTCGTACTCGCCGCCGGCGGGACTCTTCTCCGCCTTTGCGCGGTCGCAGACGGTGTTCAGCGCGGCTGCTGCCTTCTGCTCCAGCGCGGCGGTGTCCAGATCGTCGTAATCAAAATGGAAATACTGCTCCACGTCCTTCGGCTGGAGGCACTGCACGACGAACTCGCCCTGGCAGCGGTGCTTGACATAGCCGACGTCCGTGCCCGCAGAGGACACGATGCGCACCTGCCGGCGCTCGGCGAAGATCTCCGCGCTGTTCAGGAAGGCGTCCGGGCGCGTATCGGGGCGGAAAAGCGCCTCCGCCATCGCCGCGGCGTCCTCCGCGAGGGAGTGCGCCGCGAGCGCGGAGGGGATGACCTGCTCCGGCTCAGTCCTGCCCTCATAGAGCGCGAACGCCGGATTTTTCACATGTCCCGCCGCGGCGTAAGCGTCCCGCAGAGCGAGGGCGATCTCGGTCTCGTCCATGTCCGGGGAGATGAGCGCGTCGGACGCGCCGCGCATCGCCGCGCCGTCGGACTCGAAATCGCGGTAGACCGTCACGGTGGCAAGCATTTCGTCCTTCGCACGGCGCATGTCGAGCTTCTTTTTGATGAAAAATAGCTCCACGGTCTCCGTCGTCTGCTGCTCGATGAGATAGTTTTCCACGCCGGTGTCATGCAGCGCAGTCAGAATTTTGTTCAGCATTGGTGTTCCCTCCTTAACCGAGCCGGATGCGCGCCTTGATGTAAGGGCCGCCGTCCGAGACCTTGACCCACTCCTTGTAGCCCTTGCCGCACATGCCGCCGCCTTCGAGCTTCACATCGGGGCTCATCATCGTGATGGACTTCAGCAGGTCGGGCACATAGCCGGTCAGCACGATGGGCGAGAAGATCTTGCCCGTGAGCTTGCCGTCGCGGATCTCGCGCGCGATGCTCACCATGCACTGGATGCCCCAGTTTTTCGGGTCCTCCATGCCGCTGGAGGGCTCCTGAAGCAGGAAGCCGTATTTCACGGAGGCGATCATGTCCTCAAGAGAGTCCGTGCCTCCCTCGAAATAGGTGTTCGTCATGCGGGTGTATGCCTTGCGCGCATAGCTCTCGCGGCGGCCGTTGCCGGTCGGCTCCGTGCCGAGGGACTGGGCGCTCAGCAGGTCGCTGATGCCCGCTTTCAGGACGCCCTTGTCGATCACGACCGTATCGTGCGCCATCACGCCGTCGTCGTCGAAGAAATAGCTGCCCGCGTCCTGCGCCACGGCTGCGCCGTCGTGCATCGTGACGAGCGGGGAGGCGACGTATTCGCCGACGAAGCTCTTTGCAAGCGCGCGGTCCTTGACGAACATATCCATCTCCACGCCGTGGCCGAAGGCTTCGTGGACGATCATGCCCGTCACGGACGGGTCGCAGATGCAGTCATACTCGCCCGGCGTGATGGGGCTGCTGTCGAGCAGCTCCACGGCGACGCGCGCCACATCGGCCACGCTCTCCGCCATCTCGTCGAGCACCTCCGCACCGGCGAGGCCGGAGAAGCCGCGGTAGCTGGTCTGGAGCTCCTGCCCGCGCCGGCTCATCGCCATAAAGCCGCCGCAGGTCCAGAGCAGATCCTGCTCCAGATCGCGGTTCGGGGACAGGAAGAGCTTGTGGATCTCCTGATAGTTCACGAACGCGCCGCAGTCGATGACCTTCTCGTCAACGGCGAGCCCCGCCTTGCGGATGGCGGTCAGGCGCTCTAAAATTTCCGCGTCGCCAAGCGCCTCCGGGTGGACGGCGCACTCCGTCGCGCCCTGAAACGTCATCGGCTCATCCGGCGGGAGCGGGCGCTCCATATAGCTGCTGCCGGCGGGCAGCGCGGCGGCGAGCGCATCGAGCGTCGCCTCCAGCTTCGCTTCCACGGCGGACAGCTCCGCCTCGCTCAGATGGTTGAACGAATACTCCGCATAGCCGCGCTCGTCCACCACGCGCACGACGAAGCCGCGCTGGGTGAACAGATCGTCCGTCGCCGCGGAGACGCCGCTCGCGTTCACGCTATAGCGCTTGGCATGGCAGTCCGCGCCGAGGATGGAGCAGTAGCGGTATTTTTTCTCCAGCCGCTCCACGAGCACGCGCAGCAGCGGCTTCTGCCGCCGTAGATAGCTGCTTTCCTTTATTTTCATCCGTGTTTTCCTCCTTGAAAAGATCCGATATGCCGATTATACGCCGCGTTTTCCTGCTTGTAAAGTCTGTTTTACTTTTCCGCGAGCCAGTAGAGCGTGCTGGGTCTGCCGCCGGTCTCATAGTCCATGTCGGCGGCGACCTCGCCGGTCTCGGCGAGATAGTTCATATAGCGCCGCACCGTGACGGCGGAGAGCCCGACCGCCTCGGCGATGGCGTCGCCGGTCAGTCGTCTGCCGCCGGTTCCCTTCATATAGTCCATGATGAGCGTGAGCGTTTTCTCCTGAATGCCCTTCGGGTGCTGCGCCTCCGCAGCCTCGGCGCTTTTGCGGGCGTTCGCGATGATGAAGTCGATGTTCTGCTGGCTCAGCACGTCGACGTTCCTGAGCGCCTCGGCGTGGGCGACGAATTTATCGAGCGCGGTCTGAAACCGGTCGAGCGCGAAGGGTTTCACTAAGTAGTCTACTGCACCGAGCCGCAATGCGTCTTCAAGCGTGGCGCGGTCGTTCGCCGCCGTCACCATGATGACGTCCACGGGGTAGCCGTGCTCGCGGATCGCCTGAAGCGTCTCGATGCCGCCAAGCTGGGGCATGAAAACGTCCATGATCACAAGGTCCACCGGCGTTTTTTCCAAAAACGCCAGCGCGCTGCGCCCGTCGCCGCATTTGCCCGCCACGGCGAAGCGGCGGCTGCGCTTTAAGTACTGCTCGTTGATCATGGCGACCATCGGGTCGTCCTCCACGATCAGAACCTGATACACGTCCTTCATTCCGTCTCTCCTTTCTCCTCCGCGCGGCGGAAGGTCACGGTGAACGCCGTGCCCTCGCCGGGGTGGGACTCCAGCAGGATTTTTCCGCCAAGGCTCTCCGTCAGCTTCTTCACCTCAAAAAGCCCCGTGCCGCGGCCCGTGCCCTTGGTGGAAAAGCCCTTTTCAAACACCTTCTCCTGAATCTCCTCCGCAATGCCGGGACCGTTGTCCTCCACGCTCAGCAGCACCGCGCCGGGCTTGGAATAAATGCCGACGACAAGCGTGCGCTGCACGGCGTAATCCGCCGCCATGCCGTTCATCGCGTCGAGGGCGTTGTCGATGAGATTGCCGAGGATCGTCACGAGCGCGCCGCTCGGCAGCGCGAGGTCCGCGGTGCAGTAGCGGCTGCCCTCCCGCAGCGAGAGCTTGACGTTCACCTCCGCGGCGCGGGCGATCTTTCCGATGAGCAGCGCCGCGAGCGAGGAGTCCTCGATCTTCGTCTTGATCTCCGTGATCTGCTCGCGCTGAACGATGGAGATGTTCTCGATATACGCCGTCGCCTGCTCATACATGCCCATCTGGATGAGTCCGAGGATGACGTGGAGCTTGTTCGTGAACTCGTGGTTGTTCGCGCGCATGGAGTCGACAAGATAGCGCGTTCCGGCGAGGTCCTCCATCAGCTGGGTGTATTCCGTGCGGTCGCGCAGTATCGCGACGGCGCCGGTGATCTCGCCGTTTTCGCGGATGGGCGCGGCGTCATAGACGACCTCCGCGCCGCGGAGAAAGCCCGCCTGCGCGCCGGTGGTCTTCTCCCCGCGTTCGAGCGCCGCGGAAAGCAGCGCACCGCAGCCGAGCTCGCCGAGCGTCTTGCCGACGGGGTTTTCCTCCGCGCCGAGCAGCTTTTCCGCCGCGTCGTTCGTGAACTGCACCGTGCCGCTGCGGTCCGCGGCGAGGATGCCCTCGTCCACCGCGCCCAAAATGCTGTTGCGGATGCGGTACATGGCGGAAAAGGCGTCCGGCTCAAAGCCGAGCAGGTCCGCCTTGATGCGGCGGCTCAGCTGGGTGGAAAAGCCGAGCGCGAGCACGATGACGCCGAGGGCGATCGCGCCGTAAATGAGCAGGGTGTGAACCGTCTCCTGCCGGATGTTCTCCCGCAGCATCAGCGCCATGACAAAGCCGCGGTAGCTGCCGTCCGGACCGTAGACGGCGGCATAAACGCGCCGCTGGGCGCCGGAGGGACCGACGCTGTTTTCCGCGTAAACGCCGTCGGAGGCGGAAAAATCGGGCCGCACGCCGTCATAGACCGTGCCGATGAGCTCGTGGTTCGTGTGGAAGCGGCGCACGCCGTCCGCGCCGACGATGGAGATGACGTCCACGCTCGTGAGCACCGACTGGAGCGAGTCCACATATTCCATAAGGTGCACGCCGTCCGCGTCCGCGCCGATCAGGAGCTGGGAACGGGCGATAGACTCGGCGACGTTCTGGAGATTCTGGTCGCGCCGGCGGCTCTCCGCGCTGATGTTCAGCCCGACGCCCGCCGCCGCGGTCAGCACCGCGAGGATCAGGATCAGGATGAGCTGCGTGCGGAAAATATCCCGCCGGAGCTTGTGTGTTTTCTGCGGCTGCATAATGTGGCTCTCCCCTCTTTTTCATATCTTACGTCTTTCATATCTTACATCTTATGAGCAGATGTCCTCAGTGTGATTATACAACGTTTTTCCTCTTTCGCAAGCGCTTTTGAAAGTAAAATAAACGCCGGAAAGATAATTTTTCTGTTGCTTAATTTCATAAAATTGACGTTTTCGACTTTTGCGCTTATCCTGTGGATGAACGAAGCGGGAAGCAAGAAATTCCCAAGCGAAACACAAGGAGGAAAACGAAAATGGGTTCTCTTTTGGAAGCGGTTATGATGCTCTGCTTTGGGCTTTCCTGGCCGATCAACGTCATCAAGGCATATAAGGCAAGAACGGCAAAGGGCGCATCCCTTCCTTTCATTCTGCTGATCACCTTCGGCTATCTCGCCGGAATCACCGCGAAGATCGTCACCGGTCAGATCAATTACGTACTCGCCGTCTACCTCTTCAACCTCGCCGTCGTGGCGCTGAACATCGCGGTCTACTTCCGCAACACCGCGCTCGACCGCAAAGCCGTCCGGACCGCGGAGACCGCCGCCGAGAGCGAGCCGGTCCGCCAGTCCAAGGCAGCGTAAATCTTCACAACATTTCATTACTTCAAAAAATTACTGTAAAATAAACAGGGAGGATATAAAAATGAAACTGCGTGACACTGAGATCAAAGGCTATATGGCTCTGAACGAGATCAACACCACTGCCGGCGGCGTCGTCATTCTGGGCGGCACGCAGGACCGCCAGCTCCCGACCGCGGAGCTGAAGGAAGCCTTCCACCTCGACATGAACGTTTATAACCGCAGCCTGACCGAGCTGACCGTCGCGGACGCGATCGAGGTCTTCGACCGCAGCGCCGCCGCGCTGGAGCCGGACTACGTGCTGCTCCACCTCGGCAGAGCCGATCTGGCGCGCTTCTCCGTGGACGCCGCGGGCTTTGAGCGCGACTACCGCGCGCTGATTGCGCACATCCGCGCTGTCTGCGGCAAGAGCACCGCGATCGCCGTCGTGTCCCTCGATAACCCGAACCACTCCGCGATGGTCGCGGAGATGGACCGCCGCCTGAAGCTCATCGCCGAGAGCGAGCGCGTCGAGTTCTGCGACGTGCGCTCCATGAGCTGGAAGCCCGCCGCCACCCGCGAGGTGATGGACTTCGTGAGCGAGGTCGGCTTTATGATGCCGCTGCGCATCAAGCGCCCGGTTTACGACGTGGCGCGCGTCTTCTTCGCTTACAGCCGCGCCTTCGCCCCCGTCGCCGAGCTCACCGAGGCGAGCGAGCAGACCGTCGCGTAAGCGCGCAAAACAAGATAGTTTCCTTTCTCTCTTTCTTTCTCCGCCTTTCCCCCAAAGGCGAAGCGCCGGGTCAAACATGACCCGGCGCTTAATTTTTTGCATAAATTTCGGTTATCCCGCATAACAAGCTTCGATTGGACTTTTTATGCGGGCATTGTTATAATCCTCAACAAGAAAGGAGACCGTTCGGCGAAAGAAAACTGTGCATATTCCATAAATTCTGCGCGCCCGAACCGTACAAGCTGCCGGCGGAGGGGCGCAAATACTTTATGAATACGGAGAATGTATCAATGAAAAAACTGACCCGGATCCTCGTTGCCGCGCTGGTGCTCTGCCTGCTGGCAACGAGCGTGTTCGCCGCGGCGGGCGCGGTGCAGAAGACGCTCACTTACCGCAATATCCACATCACCCTCGACGGCGAGACGCTCACCCCGACGGACGCAGGCGGCAAGGCGACCGAGCCTTTCATCATGGACGACAGCGTTTACCTCCCCGTCCGCGCCATCTCCGAAGCCCTCGGCTGCGAGGTCAGCTGGGACGACGCGGCAAGCACCGTGCGCCTGCTGAGCCCGGAGCGCGCCGGAACGGGCGAGACGCTGCGCGCCGGTGCGGGGATCGCGGCGATGGTCTTCCCGCAGGATTATTTTATCAAGACCGCCGAAGACGGCACGGTCAGCTATGAGGACGGCTTCAGCGGCGCGGTCCACAGCTTTCAGGGCGAAAACGGCGTGATCGTGGACGACCTCTGCACCCGTGTGCTGCTCGTCGAGGACGGCGTGCGCGTCGCCTTCGTGGCGTTGGAGGTCGCGCAGGCTCCGGCGGATCAGGTCGCCTATACCAGGCAGATCGTGGGCGAGATCTGCGGCGTCGACCCGGCGAACGTCTGGGTCCACACGACCCACCAGTTCGGCTTTATGCACCGTCCGAGCGACACCGCCAAGGCGGAGACCTATGACACGCTGATGAAGCGCGCCGCGCGCGAGGCGGCGGAGCAGGCGATCGCGAGCTTCCAGCCCGCGAAGCTCGGCGTCGGCACCGGCGAGTGCCATGTCAGCGCCAACAAGAACATCACCGCCCCGGCGGAAATCGGCGGCGGTCCCTACTACGGTCCCGGCAGCACGCTGGAGACCGACCCGACCATGACCGTTCTGCGCTTCGACGCGCTCGACGGCAGCCCGATCGGCTTCTTCCTGAGCTACGGCACCAAGCCCTCCGCGCTCTGCACCACCGGCAAGACCGTCGGCAACCGGCAGGTCAACACCGAAGTGACCGGGCACGCGAGCAAGCTGATGGAGGAAGCGTTCGGCGCGCCGGCGCTGTTCTGCATGCCCGCCGCCGGCGACCAGTACCCGCGCGAGACCGCAATGTATTACGGCTTCGACGAGGCGGGGAACTGGGGCGTCATCGACATCGGCTTCGACGAGGGCATCAAGATCGTCGACCGCCTCGGCGCGGAGATGGGCCGCGACGCGGTTGCCATCGCGAAAAGCATCGACTGCGCCGCAAGCGAGGCGGAGGTCTCCATCGCGGCGACGGCGTTCGCCTATCCCAACAAGGCGGGCGACGGCGAGATCGAGATCACCGTGGACGCCATCACGATGGGCGACGTCGCCTTCGTGGGCTTCAAGCAGGAAATGGACTGCGTTACCGGACAGCAGATCCAAGCAGGCTCTCCGTACAAAACGACGCTGCTCGTCAGCTTCTTGAATGGCGACGGCAAGTATCTCGGCCACAAGGAGGCTTATGACTTCAACGGAGGCATCGGCACTTGGGAGACCAAGCGCTCCGCCTTCGCCGTCGGCGCGGCGGAACGGATGGTCGAGGTCGCCGACGGGCTCCTGACCGCGCTGCGCGACGGGACGTATGTCCCTGAGCAGGAGACAAAGCCCGGAGAGGGGAGCCAGACGGGGCTTTTCAGCAAGGTCGAATTCGGCGGCGCGAGCTGGTATGTTCTGGACAAAAAGGACGGCAAGACACTGCTGCTCAGCGAAAAGATCATAGATAAGCGCACATACAGCGACGCGCCCGGCGCCGTGACCTGGGAGACCAGCGCCCTGCGTGGGTATCTGAACGGCGAATATCTGAACGGCTTTTCCGCGGCGGACCGCGAAAAGATCTGCGAGGTGACGAACGCGAACCGTCCGAACGGAAAATACGCCGTCAGCGGCGGCGCGGACACGCTCGACCGCGTGTTCCTGCTGAGTCTCGAGGAGGCGGAGGTCTATCTCGGCGGATTCGCCGACGTCCTCATCGCGAAGACCGCGGACAGCGGCGCGGCGTTCTGGTGGTTCCTTCGCTCGCCTGGCGAGGCGGCGGATGTCGCCGCCTGCGTCACCGCGGGCGGGCTCATCGACTACCACGGCGTGGCAGATTCCGTCGAGACCCCCATCGGCGGCGTTCGTCCGGCAATGTGGGTCGAGCTCGGATAACGACGCATTTTTCCTCTCCTTTATAAAGCACAGCCGTGTGCGCCAACAGGCGCACACGG
>ENA-UOOA01007117-UOOA01007117.1-human-gut-metagenome-genome-assembly--contig:-P61old-NODE-7117-length-10287-cov-5.935203_pt1 | contig 10287 bp, 7 predicted proteins | sample MGYA00242467_ERZ724014 | MGnify/ENA metagenome assembly ERZ724014
ATCCGGCTGGTAGCAGTAGATATGGACGGAACTCTTCTTCATGATGACAAGAGCATATCAGATTATACATTAGATGTTTTAAGAAAGATTGTAAAAAAAGGTGTGATCCTGGTACCTGCCTCAGGAAGACCCATCGGAGGAATGAAAGAAGCAGTATTAAATAATGTAGACGGCATTCAGTATGCTATCTGCTCCAATGGTGCCATGCTTATGGATGTACCGGAGGAAAAAAGTATCTGTGAAACAGGGATCCCCACAGAAAAAGCAGTGGAAGCCATTGCGTATCTGGAACAATTCCCAGTGGCTGTATATGCCCATACAGACAAAGGTACTTTCCGGGCAGAAGGCTGGGAGAAAACAGGGCTTTCTGAGAAATATCCTTATATCAGGTTCAGCGAAGGAAATGTAAAAGATCTGGGAGAGTTTTTAAGGACCAGCGGAGTAAAAGTGATGAAAATGGGTGCTCATGTCTTAAAAGATGGACTGGCACAGGAACTTCTGGAAAAAGGAAGCCCCATACCGGGTATCGTATTTCTGCGCACCGGAGATGGGATCATAGAATTAAACTCTATCCATGCCTCTAAAGGAAATGCACTGTGTACACTTTGTAAAAAATTGGGGATAAGTATGGAAAATGTGCTGGCTATTGGGGATAACGAAAATGATATTTCCATGCTTCAGGCTGCAGGCATCTCCGCAGCAATGGAAAACGCAGAAGATGATGTAAAGCAGGCTGCGAAATTTGTGGCCGGGCATAATGAAGAGGACGGGGCAGCTCATTTCCTGGAGGAATGGGTGCTGTAAAATAAAACAGAGAACAAAAAATGGACGCGCCGGCTGACGCGTCCGTTTGCTTTGTAAACTTGTGATCCACTGCCTGCTGACGCAGGCGGTTGTCAGAGTATTCCTGTAGACTGTAAAAACAGTACAAACATCATAACCGGGGCTACATAGCGGATCATGATGCGGTACAGCTTTTTGCGGCGGAAGGTATCTCCAGTGCTTTCCATTTCTTCGATCACATAGTCTGGTGTTTTGATCCAGCCGATCAGAAAGGCAGAGAGCAGTGCGATAAACGGCATCATAACGCTGTTGCTGATATAGTCCATGATGTCTAATAACTGTCCCACAGAGCCGTTTGGCAGTTTTACTTCAATATAGAAGATACTGTAGCCAAGGGCAATAATAGCAGAGGCAGCCAGATAGATCACGGTCAGCACAAGGACTGTTTTCTTGCGGCCTGTGTGGAAGATCTCCATGCAGTTGGCAGTGATAGATTCCAGCACAGAGATACAGGACGTAAGAGTAGCGAAAATAGTTGTTACAAAGAACAAAAGACCAACAAAGGTACCTGCTTTTCCCATGGCGGCAAATACCTTAGGAAGGGAAATGAACATTAAACTTGGACCTGCGCTCATTCCGTCGGTGCCGGAGAAAACAAAAACTGCCGGGATGATCATGGCGCCTGCTAAAAGAGCAACACCTGTGTCGAAGATCTCAATCTGATTAACAGCTTTATTTAAGTTGACTTCCGGTTTCACATAAGAGCCGTAGGTGATCATGATACCCATGGAAACACTTAAGGAAAAGAACAGCTGGCTCATGGCATCAAGTAAGATCTGAAGGAAGCGGCTAAAGGTCAGTCCCTCAAAATGAGGGGTTATATAATAAAGAAGGCCGTCCATACCGGTACGCATCTGTCCGCTTTCGTCTACATGGTGCAGTGTCAGGGAATAGCCTGCGATCACAACCACCAGAACCAGAAGGATGGGCATCATGCAACGGGAAACACGCTCAATACCACCTTCCACACCATTGTATACAATAAATGCTGTTACACCCATAAATAAAAGGGCAAACAGGACTGGTGATACAGGTGAAGTGATAAATGAGGTAAAATAATTGTCCTGGGCAGCAGCGGCAGTCTGTCCGGTGAGATAGACAACAGCGTATTTTGTGACCCAGCCGCCGATAACAGCATAGTAGGTCATGATCAGGACTGGAACAAGAAAGGTTAAAACTCCTAAAAATTTCCATTTAGGCGACATCTGGGTATAAGCACCGATGGCGCTTTCTTTTGTTCTGCGGCCAATGGCAATGTCAGATGCCAGCAGTGTGAATCCAAATGTTAAAACCAGTGCCAGATAAATGACTAAGAACAGTCCTCCGCCGTCCTTTGCAGCCAGATACGGAAAACGCCACAGGTTTCCCACGCCTACGGCACTGCCGGCAGCAGCTCAAACAAAACCTAACTGGCCGGAAAAATTACTTTTCTTCTTATTCATGAAAAAGAATCCCCCTAAAATTATCTATAGCTGAACTTGCTTGTCATACCAGAATAGCACATGTTATAATATCAGTAAAATAAATGTTTTTATGACTATATATAATTTTTTGTAATGGATATGGGGCTATAGATAAATTTATGAAAGAACAGAAAGACAGATATGAGATATTTTTAAAGGTGTGCGAGACCGGCAGCTTTTCCGGGGCGGCAGAGGCATTAAATTACACACAGTCCGGCATCAGCCAGATGATGGCTGGACTGGAAGAAGAACTGGAAGTCCGGCTGTTTGCCAGAGTAAAAAAGGGAGTCATACTTACAGACAACGGAGCCAGACTGATCCCTTATATCCAGGAAATGGTAAACCAGAAGGCAAAGCTGCGCCAGGCGGCCTTTAATATTAATCATAAGATCGAAGGAAAGCTGCGGGTAGGAAGCTTTTCCAGTATTACAGCGTTGTGGATGCCGGGAGTGATCCATTTCTTCAAAGAACATTATCCAAAGGTGCAGGTAGAGATCTTTGACGGCAATTACGATGAGATCCGTGACTGGATCATCCACGGACAGGTGGACTGCGGTTTCCTGTCATCTATTGTGGCAGACGACCTGAAATTTTATCCACTGATGGATGACCCGCTGTGTGCAGTGATGCCTAAGGGGCATCCACTTACAGAAAAAGAACGGGTCACAGTGTCAGAACTGTTTTCGTATCCCTTAATTATAGAAACACCTGGCTGCGACAATGATATCCAGCATTTATTAGCAAAATGTTCCGTAAAGCCGAAGATCACCTACAGCTTCCGGGACGATACACTGATCATGGCCTTTGTAAAAAGCGGATTAGGCGTCACCATTTCCCAGAAAATGGTACTAAAAGCCTTTGCCAGAGACGATGTAGAATCCAGGCCCTTAGAACCAGCTTCACACCGGACCCTGGGACTGGCATTTTCAAAGACAGCCAATTCCGTGGTGTCGGGGATAATGTTGGAGTATTTAAAGAAAATGACGGGATAAATCATAAGCCAGATTGAAAATTCAGCCAATTAAAACCGATGAAAACTTGCCTAACTTCTCTAAAGTTGCTATAATTCTTGTAACCGAAGGTGTGATGATCTTTCTCAAAAAAAGGGAAGAAGTAAGTATGTGTACACGGGCTTAGGTGTGCATATAGCAGTAAGGAGAAGTTGTGCGTACTTTAAAGAAATCCATATGGAGTTACATGTATAAGGTCACATTTGCGCTGGTAAGTGTGATCCTTATTAGCATTATGGCATTGAATATAGCAAATGAGCAGAGCCGGGCGCAGGGGTCGGCGGATAAGATCTTTGAGCAGATGAATAAGATGCTGGAGGAGAATCAGAAAGAACTTACCAGGCTGCGTCAGGAATATGCTGCGAAATGTCTTCATAATACAGAGGCCATTGCCTATATTCTGGAGAAGAACACCGGGGTGGGAAATGATCTGTATGAACTGTGTAAGATCGCAGAATTTATGGAAGTAGATGAGATCCACATTATTGATGCAGCAGGAGAGATCGTTTCTGGAACTCATCCCCAGTATTATGGTTATAGCTTTGACTCTGGGAAGCAGATGAATTATTTTAAGCCTATGCTTAAGGACAAATCCATGAAAATGGTCCAGGATATTGAGCCGAATACAGCAGAACATAAGCTGATGCAGTATTCAGCTATGTGGAACAGCACCGGGGAATTTATCGTGGAAGCGGGAATTGAACCGGTAAATGTATCCAAAGTAACAGAAAAAAATGAACTGCCTTATATTTTTTCCCAGCTTTGTGTCAACCCGGATACCAGCTACTTTGCGGTAAATGCAGAAACAGAAAAGATCGTAGGTGCTACGGACACAGAATTAGTGGGAATGGACATAAAGGAAATTGGTTTAAATACGGAAAAGATCCATAGTACAAAAGGTTTTTCCGGTATGATCAATGGAAAACGTTCCTATATCGTATTTAAGAAGGTAGCAGATAATTATATCGGTGTGGCAGTGACCAGTAAGGCACTTTATGAACGCATACCGTTAAATATGCTGTATCTGGCGGTATGTCTTATGCTCATTGCGCTGGCATTGTTTAAGGCAGTGACCCGGTATCTGGACCGGGAGGTAGTCCAGAAGATCGGGGAAGTAAACGGAAAGTTGCATAAGATAACCATGGGTGACTTAAACGTCAAGATTGATGTCCACAGCAGCAGGGAATTTTTTGAACTGAGCCGTTATATTAATGAAATGCTCCAGAGCCTGTTAGTCAATGACAGGAAAATGACATATGTGCTTGGAAAGACGGATATGCACATTGGTGTATATGAGTACAACCGGCAAATGAAGAGAGTCCGTTTTACCGGTGATGTTCTCCAGATCTTAAAGACCGGCACAGAAGCTGCCTGGAAGCTGCCTTCTGACTGGGAAGATTTCAAGAAATATATTAGAACCATGCAAAAAGAGCCGGTTGCAGGTGAAAATGAGATATTTGCTGTAGGAAATGGTAAATATTTAAAAATTGAAGAGATCCAGGAGGGCGAAGAGATCTTCGGTGTTATTACGGACGTTACAGAGGAGATCCGCAAGCGCAGGGAGATCGAATATCAGAGAGATCATGACCAGCTGACGGGGCTGTTTAACCGGACTGGCAGAGATGCCAGGCTTTCCAAAATACTGGAAGAATGCAGGGAACCATATTACTGCGCTGCTGTTATGGTAGATGCTGACGGTCTGAAAATGGTTAATGACACTTACGGACATGAAAATGGTGATGAGTACCTTAAAAGGATTGCAGAAATGCTGAAACAGGAAGCAGGTGAAAACAGCATTCTCTGCCGTCAGGGCGGTGATGAATTTACATTGTTCTATTATAAGTATGGGAAAGAAGCGCTTGTGCAGAAAATAGAAGCCCTGAAGGCGCTTCAGAGCGGACAGAAGGTCCGGATGCGGGACGGACTTACCGTTGATCTGAGGTTCTCTATGGGAAGCAGCATGGCTTACGGCGCAGTAGATTATGATAAAATGTACCGTGAAGCAGATGAAAAAATGTATGAAGATAAAAGAATGCGGAAAAAGCTGGCAGAAGAGACAAATACAATAGAATCTTAGGAAAATTCAGAAAAAATGAAAGAATTATCCCATCATGGTAACCATGAAAACCATGATGGGATAATTTTATTAAGAAAAAGAGGGAATAATTGACATCAGGAATCTGTCTGTTTATAATGTAGGTCAGTTTACAGGTCATAGGATTTACAAGGGAGTGAATCGCTGAAAGACATGTTCTTTCAGCATGTTCATTTCCTTTTTTTATTTATAAGCATTGAAATTGAAAAGGAGGGGGATGAATATGGCGGAGCTTTTAAGAATGGAAGGGATCACCAAGCAGTTTGGTGCAGTCTATGCCAATAAGGATATCAATCTGTCTATTGAAGAAGGCGAAATCCATACACTTCTGGGTGAAAATGGTGCAGGAAAAAGTACCCTGATGAATATTCTCATCGGGCTGTATCAGCCTACTTCCGGTACGATCTGGTTAAAAGGCAAAAAGGTAAAGATCGATTCACCAAAAACAGCGGTAAAACTGGGGATCGGAATGGTGCATCAGCATTTTATGCTGGTGGATGCCATGACAGTATTTGAAAATATTATCCTTGGAACGAAAAAGGACAGTTCCATTTTCATTAAAAAAGAAGAACGGAAAAAGGAAATCCTGGAGCTTTCACAAAAATACGGACTGGAAGTAGATCTGGATAAGCAGGTAAATGAGATTTCTGTAGGCGAACAGCAGCGTGTAGAGATTTTAAAGGCTCTTTACCGGGGAGCGGAGCTTCTGATCTTAGATGAGCCAACGGCAGCGCTGACAGACCAGGAAGTAGAAGGTCTTTTCTCTATTATGGGAAGACTGACGGCAGAAAACAAGTCTGTTATTTTTATCTCCCACAAAATGCGTGAGGTAATGGCAGTCAGTGACCGGGTGACGATCCTGCGGGCTGGTCAGACTATTACTACAGTGGATAAAAAGGATACAGATGGGGCACAGCTTGCAAATCTGATGATCGGCCATGAGATGACAGTCAGTGCTTATAAAAAAGTGACAGAACCGGGAGAAGATGTGCTGCGTCTGCTCCATGTGGATTATCAGAAGGACCATAAACACAGCGGTTTAAATAACGTAAGCTTCTCCATAGGAAAGGGAGAAATCCTGGGAGTGGCCGGAGTAGACGGCAACGGACAGTCACAGCTTGCGCAGCTGGTAACGGGAGTTATTTCACCAGACAGCGGAGAAGTGGAATTAAATTCCCACAAAGTTGCCCAGTTTGCGCCTAATGGCTTCATTCTTTCCAATGTATCCCATGTCCCGGAAGACCGAAACAAAATGGGTCTGGTAGGAAATATGACAGTAGAAGAAAATCTGGTTTTAAAGGCCACGGAAGAACCTCGTTTTTCCTATGCACACGGCGCTTTATTAAAGAAAAAAGCGATCCGGAAGTTTGCCCTGGAACTTCAGAAAAAGAATGATATCCGCTGTGCTTCTATTGAGCAGGAAGCAAGAAACTTATCCGGCGGCAATCAGCAGAAGATCATCTTAGCCAGGGAAATGGAAAATCACCCGGAACTTTTAGTAGCAGTCCATCCAACCAGAGGTCTGGACATCGGGGCTTCCCAGTATGTACACGATACCATGATCGAAGCAAGGGACAAGGGCTGTGGGATCTTATTGATCAGTGCGGATTTTGATGAAGTCCTAAAACTTTCAGACCGGATCCTGGTTATGTTTGAAGGCCAGGTCATGGGAATTTATTCTGGTGAAAATCCGCCGGTAGAAGAAATATCCCTGGCAATGGCAGGAAAGGAGGAATAGGGAAATGAAATTAAAAGATAATCTGGCAAAGATCCTGATCCCCATTCTGTCGATCCTGATCGCATTTATAGCAGGAGGGATCATCATCCTGTGTCTGGGGAAAAATCCGGTGGAAGCTTATGGATACCTGTTTTCCGGTGCATTTGGAAGCGGACGTAAGATGGGGCAGACTTTAGTAATTGCATGTCCGCTGATCTTTACCGGACTTGCAGCAGCCTTTGCCTATAAGTGCGGCGTTTTTAACCTGGGCGGTGAAGGGCAGTTTATTATGGGTGCAGTTACCAGTATCTTTGTCTCTGCAAAACTGGGTGACGCAGGAATGGGCGGACTTCTTGTAAGCCTTCTTGCAGGAACCGTTGCAGGGGGCATCTGGGGCGCTATTCCTGGTATTTTAAAGATCACCAGAGGCTTAAATGAAATGATCGTCAGCATCATGCTCAACTATGTGGCAACGCTGTTTATGGGATATGTGTATACAACCCTTTTGCGTGACGGCAGTGTTCCACAGACGGTTGCAGTGGCAGACAGTATGAAGATTGCCGGTATTTCAAAAGGATTTCCAGCCCATTGGGGTGTTCTGGCGGCGTTTTTGCTTGCAGCGGTTTTATACTATTTCATTTTTTATACGTCCAAAGGATTTAAGCTGCGGGCAGTGGGAATGAACGCAACAGCGGCATTTTTCAATGGTTTTCCCGTTAATAAATACATCCTGTTTTCTTTTATCACTTCAGGCGCTATTGCAGGACTTGGAGGAAGCATAGAACTTCATGGAAAACAGTTCCGGCTTATGAGCGGTTTTGGCTCCGGCTTTGGTTTCGATGGCGTGGCAATTGCGCTGATCGCCCAGCTAAATCCATTGGGAACGGCTATTGTGGCCTGCATTTTCGCAGTGCTGCGAAAGGGCGCAAGTACTTTGCAGACAGCCACCCAGGTGCCAAGTTCCGTAGTTGATATCATTCAAGCGTTAGTCATCATCTTTGCAGTGGCCGGAACCGCATTATTAAAACTTCCGGCGATCAAACAGTTCCTTATAAACCATGGAAAGAGAAAGGAGGCGCAGGGCTGATGGCATCATTTTTTACAATGAATTTTCTCACAGAGCTTCTGCTCTCAACGGTGCGCATGGCAACGCCCATCCTCTTGGTGGCTCTTGCGGAAACCTATTCAGAGCGTGCCGGAATGGTCAATATCGGTCTGGACGGCATTATGGCCATTGGTGCTTTGGTGGGCTTTCTGGTTGGCTATGAAACGGGAAGTCCCTGGGCTGGGGTTTTAGCAGGCGCTCTTTCCGGTATTGCTACCAATATGATCTACGCTTTCTGCACCATTACCCTTTGCGCGGAACAGACCGTTTATGGTATGGCGATCAATATTTTTGCTCCGGCGCTGGCATCTTTTATTTACCGGCTTTCCTTTTCTGATACGTCTACACTGATCCAGGGCATGTCTATGGGGATCATGCCCATCCCGGTACTCAGCAAGATCCCGGTGATCGGAAGTATCTTCTTTCAGCAGAGTCCTCTTGTGTATGGGGCATATCTTCTGGTTGCCGTGACAGCGGTATTTTTAAACCGTACAAAGGCGGGACTGAATTTCAAGGCTGTAGGTGAGTTCCCAAAGGCAGCGGAAACACTGGGAATTAATGTAGTTCTCCAGAAATACATTGCCTGCATCATATGCGGTGCCCTGGCCGGTATCGGCGGTGCATATCTGACCATCTGTTATACAAGTACCTATTCAGAAGGCATTGTGGCAGGCCGCGGATTTATTGCCTTATCAGCAGTTATCTTTGGACGGTGGATGCCAACAGGAGTTATGTTTGCATGTCTGCTTTTTGGCTTCTGTGATGCGCTGCAGATCCGCTTACAGCTGTTAAGCCCGTCCACTCCTTATCAGATCCTTCAGATGATCCCGTATCTGTGTACCCTGTTTGTACTTGCATTTTTTGGCATTAAAAAGAGCGGTCCGAAGGCAAATGGACAGCCGTATTACAGGGAAGAACGATAAGAAAAACGATGAAAAAGTAAAAATTATTTTATATATAGGAGGAATAGATTATGAAAAAACGCAACATGAAAATGACATCTGTAGTTTTGGCGGCAGCTCTTGCTGCAGTAAGCCTTGCAGGCTGTGGCGGTTCTGGAAAAACAGAGACAACAGCAGCTGCAGGATCCGCAGACACAACAGCGGCAGAAACTGGTTCTGAAGCTGAAAGCAGCGAAGCAGCAGGCGGGGAAACAAAGGAAGGCGGCTACAAGGTAGCTATGATCTCTGACACCTCTGTATCAGATGGTGGATGGGGTGCAAGCTGCTACCAGGCAATGGTAGATGCAGCAGCTGAAAAAGGCTGGGAAACCGTTTATACAGACAATGTGGCAACCTCTGATTATGCCACTGTTATGACTGATTATGCAGAACTGGGATATGACCTGATCTTTGCGCCAGGCAACCAGTATACAGATGCAGTAAAGCAGGTGGCAGAGGAATACCCGGAGATTAAATTTGCACTGTTAAATGGTACTGTTGAGACTGACAATATCCAGTCTATCCTTCCAGATGCAGAGCAGATCGGTTACATGGCAGGTGCTCTGGCAGGACTGATGTCCAAGACCAACAATATCGGATTTATCGGCGGCATGGAGCTGGATACCACAAAAGCAAAGGTAGAATGCTATGAAAAAGCAGCCCAGAAGATCAATCCTGACATCAAGGTATCTTCCGCTTATGCAGGCTCTTTCAGTGATACTGCAAAGGGCAAAGAGATCGCAGCATCTATGGTGACAACTTATGATGTAGATGTCATGTTTGGTGATGCGTCTGCAGTAGATACCGGTGCAAGAGAAGCGCTGGCGGGCCAGGAAGGCAGATATGATATTGGACAGCCTGGAGATTTAGGTTCTGCTGATGATCCGGTGATCGCATGCTCTGTTGTAACAGACAATGCAGCACTGGTAAAGACCTGTATGAAGGATATTGAAGACAGAACTTTCGGAAATAAGACAGTTTATGGCGATCTGAGCAATGGCTGCTTAAGTGTAGGTACCTTCTCTTCCATCGTTCCGGAAGACATCCAGAAACAGTACTTAGAGGCAGTTGAGCAGATCAAGGCTGGAACCTTCTTTGATTAAATATCAGTAA
>ENA-UOOA01007118-UOOA01007118.1-human-gut-metagenome-genome-assembly--contig:-P61old-NODE-7118-length-10286-cov-30.116704_pt1 | contig 10286 bp, 10 predicted proteins | sample MGYA00242467_ERZ724014 | MGnify/ENA metagenome assembly ERZ724014
GCCCGAACCACATGCTGAACAATCCGAACACCCACCAGAACTGTGAGAAGTGCCTTGGAGGCCATTTCGTGAACTGCATGAAAGGCAAGTGCATCCACGGTTCCACGGCAAAGTCTGCCATCGGCATGATGGAGGCTGAGTTCTGGAAGTGGAAGGACACCTACAAGTACATTGATACCATGATCTGCTGCTCTGAGTTCATGAAGAGCAAAATGGACAGCAACCCGCTGTTTGCGACGAAGACCGTGGCAATGCACAACTTCATCGATAAGGTGGAGTGGAAGGAAACGGAGAAGAAAGATTACGTTCTCTACTTTGGCCGCTTCTCCGAGGAGAAAGGCATCGGCACACTCATCAAGGTCTGTAAAGAACTGCCGGATGTACAGTTCATCTTCGCTGGTACTGGCCCGCTGGAAGAGACGGTAAATGGTATTAAGAACATCAAGAACGTTGGCTTCCAGAAAGGCGAGGCACTGGAGAAGCTGATCCGTGAGGCACGGTTCTCCATTTACCCGTCTGAGTGGTATGAGAACTGCCCGTTCTCTGTGATGGAATCCCAGATGTACGGCACACCGGTGCTGGGTGCAAACATCGGCGGCATCCCGGAACTGATTCAGGTTGGCAAGACCGGCGAGCTGTTCGAGAGCGGTAATGCCGAAGATCTGAAGAAGAAGATCGAGAAGCTTTGGGGTGATAAGAAGCTGTGTGCGGAGTACAGTGCGAACTGTAAGGACATTAGCTTCGATACCATTGATGAGTATTACGAGAAAATTATGAAGGTGTATTGCGGAGAAAATAAACAAGGATGAGTGAAAGAAAAATTGCGAATAATCATTATCCAGGGCTAGATGTGGTTCGTGTTATAGCGATAGCGGGCATTGTTCTAATGCATGTGCTTGCAAATGGGAATTACGATCTAAGCGGATTTTTATTCGAAAAAGTTATCGGAACGGCAGGCAATTTTACCATTCTGTTTATGATGGTAAGTGCCTTTGGAATGTGTTGCGGATACTATGAGAAATTCAAAGCAGGAACAATTAATATAGAAGCATTCTATAAACGCCGATATGAAAAACTATGGCCATTCTTTGCATTGCTCTGCATTTTGGATGTGGTGATTTCACCAAGTGCGGATAGTGTATATGAGATTTTTGCAAATCTTACAATGTTGCAGGGGCTACTGCCAAACCCGCAGATTTCTGTTGTAGGCGTGAGTTGGACTTTGGCAGTAATATTTGTTTTTTACTTATTATTTCCATTTTTCTGCTTTTTACTGTTTTCAAAGAAAAGAGCATGGCTGGGTTTTATTATTGCTGGAATTTATAACATTCTCTGTCAGTTGTACTTTTTTGATGAGCAACATGTACTGGGAAATTTTATGGAGAGAGAAAACATCCTGTACAGTGCGATATTTTTCATGGCGGGTGGCCTGATTTATCTTTATCGAGATGAGCTGAAGCGGCTGAAGAATATTAGAATTGTTGCGGTCTTTTTTCTCGCAATAACAGCTAGCGCATATTATTTTCTGAGTCAAAATGACTTGGTTATGGCCGTTTTTTCTGTGGCAATTATTATTTTTTCTATAACTGATAGTGGAAAACTAGGAGAAAACAAATTAATCAAACAACTAAGCTCTATTAGCTTTGAAGTTTACTTGAGCCACATGATGATTTACCGAGTTTTGGAGAAGTTGAAGATAAATCACATGTTTGGATTAAATGCAATTTCATATGGTGTAACGGCAGTTTTAACACTTGCTGGAGCGATTGCCTTTTCTTACATCGCAAAAGTGGTACTAGAGAAATTTATTATATGTATGAAAGAGAGAGTTGATCATGTCTGAAGAAAAGAAGTTAAATGGTACGGTCATCGTCACTTATCGTTGCAACGCTCGTTGCTCTATGTGCAACCGTTATAAAGCGCCTTCCAAGCCGGAAGAGGAAATCAGCATCGAAACCATCAAGAAGTTGCCGAAGATGTACTTCACCAACATTACAGGTGGTGAGCCGTTCATCCGCACTGACCTGAAAGATATTGTGCGCGAACTGTACAAGAAGTCTGACCGTATCGTTATTTCCACGAACGGTTTCTTCACCGACCGTATCGTTGACCTGTGCAAGGAGTTCCCGCAGATCGGTATTCGTATCTCTATCGAGGGTCTGGAGCAGACCAATAATGAGATTCGTGGCCTGCAGAACGGCTACCAGCGTGGTTACGGCACACTGAAGAAGCTGCGTGAGATGGGCATGAAGGACGTTGGTTTCGGTATGACGGTTCAGGACAAGAACGCACCTGACCTGGTTCCCCTGTATAAGATCTCCGATGAGATGGGGATGGAGTTCGCAACTGCATCTCTGCACAACAGTTTCTACTTCGTTGAGGCTAAGAACATCATCCATGATCGTCCAATGGTTGCAAAGAATTTCGAGGACCTGGTTAATGAACTGCTCCGCAGCAACAGCCCGAAGAAGTGGTTCCGCGCTTACTTTAACCACGGCCTGATCAACTACATCTACGGCCAGAAGCGTCTGCTGCCTTGCGACATGAGCTTCGACACCTTCTTCATCGACCCGTATGGCGATGTCATGCCGTGCAATGGTACCAAGGATAAGGAAGTCATGGGCAACCTGAACAATCAGACTTGGGACGAGCTGTGGAATAGCCCGGAGGCCGAGAAGGTTCGTGCAAAGGTTCGTTGCTGCGACCGTGACTGCTGGATGATCGGTTCTGTCAGCCCGGCTATGCACAAGTATATCTGGAAGCCTGCTACTTGGGTTCTGGTACATAAGTTCAAGGCTCTGTTCACTAAGCATCCGTACAGCATGTATGAGCTGAAGATTTGCCGTGACTACCGTGATGGTAAAGTCACCAAAGAGAATTTGGATAAGTGCAGCACCTGCGATATGAACTGTGTGATTAACAACGGTCTGAGTGAGGCAAGTAAAGAGCAACTGAAGCATAAGACCGGCGAGGAAATTGTGGATGCTGATATCGCACAGCAGATGGAGAATAAATAAGGAAAACAATAACTATGATGATAACAGTTTTAACCCCTACCTTTAATCGGGGGGGGATTACAAAGCCTCTGGGATTCACTGCAAAAGCAAACTGTAAAAGATTTTGAGTGGCTTGTAGTTGATGACGGAAGTACTGATGGTACGAAAAATTTAATTACTCAGTTACAAGAAAAAAGTGATTTTCCAATACGATATATCTATAAGAATAATGGAGGAAAACACACTGCTTTAAATGTAGGAATACAGACCATTTGCAGCGAACTTACCTTTATAGTTGATTCAGATGACTGTGTGACAGATGATGCAGTTGAGGCGATACTGAAGATTCACCAAAAATATAGGTCACAAAATAATATCTGTGGATATGCGTTTCTCAGAGCGTTCCCTGATGGTAAAGTCAATGGCAAGAAGTTTGATGTAGATGAAGAAATAGGTTCCTATATCGATGTGCGCGTAAACGGTGATGACACCGGCGCAGATAAGGCAGAGGTGTTCAAAACACATTGCTTGAAGGAATTCCCTTTTCCCGAATATCCGAATGAGAAATTCCTTGGGGAAGATCTTGTTTGGGTTAGAATGGCTAGAAAATATGAGATGGTACATATTAATAAAGCCATTTACGTCGGGAATTATCTTGAAGATGGATTAACCAATAATCGGCGTAAGCATAATATTGCTTCGCCAGTTGGGTGTATGCATCGAGCAGAGGAATTCATGGAGTCCGACTTAAAGACAAGATATAGAATCAAGGGTGGACTACAGTATATTGTATATGGGAGATTTGCGGGAGTCAAGATTTGCGACTTGATTCGCAAATCAAGACATAAAGTTCTTGCAACAGTGTGCATCCCGGGTGGATTGTTTTTGCATTCACGATGGAGTAAAGCACAGTAATTCGATTGATTAAGTGCCTAAATGTCTTCTGTCAGTAGATGATGGGAGATATTTAATGAAAGTACTTGTTATTAATCCGATTATGTACACATCGGAAACAAAAAATATAAAAAGAGCGGCATCAATAAAAGACACAATGATGTATGATTTTTGCTTGGCTTTCCATGAAATGGGTCATTCTGTAACGCTGGTTGGAGGAGAGCCGTTCAAGCCGACAAAAAGTGAAACATATCCATTTGAGGTACTGTGGTGGAAGTGTAAGTGCCAAAAAGTCTGCATGCCGCACTGCTTGCCGTTTATGCCAGAGACGTATCAGTATGTAAAACAACATCGTACAGAATACGATTTGATTATTACAAGCGAAGTATTCTCACTGAATTCATTGATGGCATATCGAGCTGCACCGGACAAGACGATTATCTGGCACGAACTTGCAAAGCATAATGCCATTATGAAGAAAATTCCCTCAAAGATCTGGTATGGAGTTATAGCAAGACTCTTCATGCGAAACGCAAAGGTTGTTGCACGCTCAGTAGAGGCAAGAAACTTTGTGAAGAAATACTGCATGAACACGGATGTAAATGTAATCGATCATGGTGTCAACCTCGATAAGTTTAAAGCATCTACTGAGAAAGATAACAGTTTTGTGGTTTGTTCGCAACTGATTGAGCGAAAGAAAATCGATGGAATCCTTGAAAAGTTTGCCAAGTATCTGGATCGGTACAATTCTACATGCCGGTTATACATTATAGGCGAAGGGGAGTTGAAAGAAAAACTTCAGAGGATGGCACAGACTTTGGGAATTGCTTCGAATGTAATTTTCACAGGAAAGATGACACACGATGAACTACTCCCGATTTTGTCTAAGTCAAAGGCGTTGCTCGTTAATACGATGAAAGACAACAATATGATTTCCATTGTAGAAGCGATTGCGGTTGGAACGCCTATTGTCACAACAGACGTTCCGCTAAATTCTACCTATATCAAAGAATATCAACTTGGCATTGCGAAGAAACAGTGGGATGAATCCGATTTGAATGATGTGGTTTCTAACAGTGAAATGTATATTGAAAACTGCATGAAATACAGATACAAACTTTCTACAAAACAAAGGGTAGAACAGTTCTTGGAAGTTAAAAAATGATGTGATTATGGAGGATAAAATGTATTCAATAGCGTATGTTGTACCCTATTTTGGAAAGTTTCCAAAGGGGTTTCAATTCTGGCTGTTAAGCTGTAAGTGCAACCCATCGATTGACTGGCTGATTTTTACAGATGATAAAACGCCTTATGATTACCCGGAAAATGTGAAGGTTACATATTGGACGTTCGATCAGATGAAGAAAAAGGCTCAGGCAATTTATGATTTCCCGATTTTCCTGGAGCGCCCGTATAAGCTCTGCGATTTCAAGCCGGCGTATGGTGAGATTTTTGCAGACGAGCTAAAAGGCTACGATTTCTGGGGACATTGTGATATAGATCTGGTTTGGGGTAATATCCGTAAGTTTTATACGGATGAAGTTCTCGGTCAATATGAAAAAGTTGGTTTTAATGGACACTCCAATCTCTATAAGAATACACCTGAGGTGTGTGCTCGCTATAGAACACATATTGAAGGAAAGATGTACTATCGGGATGTCTATTCAGTCGATAAGGGCTTTGCATTCGATGAGCCGGGTATGGATGACATCTACGAGGCACTTCAAATTCCAGTCTATAAAAAAATTGATTTCGCAAACCTGCTGAAATATGATTATGGCTTCTTCCTTGACTGGGGTAAGGAAGAGGATGCGTACAAAAATGAACATCAGGTCTTTACATGGCACAATGGAACTCTTCTTCGCCATTATCTGGATCATGGCAAAATAAATGATGAAGAGTATATGTACCTGCACTACTGGTGCCGCCCAACAACTTTTGCCATTAAAGAGTACGATGAAGAAAAAGATTATCTGATTTATGCAGATACTACAACGGATAAGCCGTTTGAGCTGACTCCTGGCTTGATTCTGAAAAGAAGCCGCCGCAGTAAAGTGAAATACTATGCGAAGGTACTGTGGTTTAATAGGAAGAAAATCACTTGGGAAAGAATTGTATTCAATGTAAAGGGAATGTTGAACTATAAGAAGTAAGGAGGTAGCGATAGGTGGGACTTTATAAAGTATATGATAAATTTCGCCGTTATTGGCGGCAGATTCACATGCTGACGATCCGTGATGGATGGAAGAAGATGGCCTACATAAAAAAGCACGGAATGTTTGGCGCAGTGGGTGAAAATTGCTATTTCCAGTCGAATATACTGCCTGCAGAACCGTTTTTGGTCTATCTTCATGACAATGTGGCAATTTCGGCAGGCGTAAGAATTGTAACCCATAGTGCATTGAATACTGTGTTTAATCATGAAGAAAAAACAGATCAGTATCTTTGCCGCTTCGGAAAAGTTGAAATTGGAAATAATGTGTATGTAGGTGCGGATGCAATTATCAATTATGGGGTTACAATCGGGGATAATTGTATCGTGGCTGCAGGAGCAATCGTTACGAAGGATGTTCCTTCGGGCAGTATTGTTGGAGGCGTTCCGGCACGGGTAATTGGAACTTATGAAAGTGCAAAAGAAAAAGCAAGGGCATTTTCAACTCCTTTCTTAGAAAAAAGACTGCGGGAACCCTGTACAGTCGAGGAAATGCTTCATGTCCAGTAATGAAACAACCTTAAAATGCAAACCCAAAAGATATCTTTGGGTTGATAATTTGAAAATGTTTGCCTGTTTGCTTGTTGTTATAGGGCATCTCTATATGTCGATGATGGCAGGCGGCTGGATCAGTGAGAACAATATCTTATATTGCTGGCCGATCCAAACGGTATATACATTTCATGTGCCTCTTTTTTTTGTTTGTAGTGGTTTTCTATATCAGGCTACTGCTCCGAACGAATGGAATGTAAAAAAACACATAGGGAATATTAAGAAAAAAGCCCTCGCATTGGGTGTTCCATATGTAACGTTTTCAACTATTACACTTTTACTAAAGAATGTATTTGCCGCGGATGTAAACAACGCTGCACCACCTTTTTTGAAAACGCTTCTTATAGAACCAATCGCACCATACTGGTATTTATATACGCTGTTTTTACTGTTTTGCCTGATTCCTCCGGCGACAGGAAAAGGAAAAAGAAAACCGCTTGTCAGCATGGTTGTCATAGCGTGTTTCATGAAGATCATCTATGTGGGGTGGCTTGCAGATAAGGCTATCCCGGATTTGGTTGCAAAAGTGATGGCAAGTGCCGTTTGGTTTTGCATAGGAATGCTGATTACAGCGACTCCATTCAAAAAAAGTAAACTGGCTGATGGGATAGCAGCTGGGATGGTGATATTGGCATGCATCCTTTCTTACTTTGTCTATAGTACACCGACCGATAATGCAAAAGCTCAATTTATCTTCGCCAGTATTTTTGTGCTTGTGATTACATACTTTTTTCAAAGCAAAGAGCAGTATAAGACAGATGGATTGGTTAATCATAGCGCAAAGTATTTTATGCCCGTATATGTATTACATACAATTGTGGCAGCGGGCGTTCGAACCGTGTTGTTGAAAATCGGTATCTCTTCAGGAATTCTTCACTTTATGATTGGCTTTAGTGTAAGTGTTTTTGTTCCGATAGTAATTTATATCATTGCCGAGAAACAGTGGTGGCTATTATTCTGGCTTGAACCGATAAAGGCTATGAAACTAAGGAACCAGAAAAAATAAAGGGTGGAATATAATGAAGATAAAACAATTGATTAAAAAGAGTATAAGTCAAAAAACGCTGTTTACAGATGTTTTTGGCTATTCGCTGACAAAGACTGGATTTGCAGACAAATACCTGGCGGGTCAGCTGACAATGTATAAATCCTATTCGTGGCTTAAAAAACACTTTGAAAATGATTTGAAACAAATCAAGACTGAGCTTCCCAAAGAACAGAATTGTGACGTGGCGGAGAAACAAGTTTGGATCTGTTGGCTGCAGGGAATGGAGAACGCACCTCAAATTGTTCAGGATTGCTATGCATCTGTCTGTTACTGGATGAAAGACTGGAAGATAACGGTTATTACTGCGGACAATATGAACGAATATGTGCAATTCCCGGATTATATTGTTAGGAAATGGAAAGAAGGAGTGATTAGCAATACACATTTATCTGATCTTTTAAGACTTGAGTTGCTTATTCGTTATGGTGGATTGTGGATTGATAGTACGACATATATGACAGGCACTATTCCAGCCTATATTGATGATTCCAATTTCTTTGTATGGAAAAATACAAATACCTCTTAAAAAATGTTGGCATAATGACATTGGCCAGCTTTGGGACCAAAATATTATCATTTTTAATGGTTCCGCTGTATACAAATATTTTATCAACAGAAGCATATGGAACGTATGATATCTATCAGACCACACTCTTTTTGATTGTTCCAGTGTTGTCATTGAATATTGCAGATGGAATTATGCGCTTCTCACTGGATGAAACCTATGATAAGCGTGAAGTCTTTATGGTTGGTGTCAGACGGTACATTGTCGCATGTGTTCTGTGCATCTTGCTGGTGGGTGTTAATCAGTGTTTTTCTATAATAGAAACCTTGACGTTGTACCCACAGTTCTTTGTTTTATATTTTGTTACAAGCCTGATGTCGGATGTTCTCAATAATTATGCGCGCGGAATCGAAAAGGTATCAGATGTTGCCATTGGCGGCATTATCGGTTCTGTTTCAATGCTTACATTAAATGTTCTTTTTTTGTTGGTATTTAAGTGGGGGCTTGTTGGATATTTTGTTGCCAATTGTTTGTCATTTGCAAGCACAGACTTGTATTTACTAATTAAGCTGAAAATTTGGAAAGTCATTAGTTGGAAACCAGAAAATCGGTCCTTGAAAAAAGAAATGGTTGCCTACAGTGTACCAATGGGACTTGGCAATATCGGATGGTGGATTAATAATGTCTCTGATCGCTATATCGTAACGTGGATTTGTGGCCTTGCTGCCAATGGTGTGTATTCAGTGGCATATAAAATCCCATCGCTTCTTTCGATGTTTCAGCAGATATTTAATCAGGCATGGACAATATCAGCTGTAAAGGAATACGATCAGGACAGCAGTGAGTTTTATAGCACAATCTATAAGGCGTACAACATGTGTATGGTGATTACATGTGCAGGCTTGATTCTATTTGACAAGGTTATCGCTAAGATCCTTTTCGGAGCAGACTTTTATGAAGCATGGAAGTATGCTCCTTTCCTGATGATTTCAGTAGTATTTGGTGCACTGGTTCAGCTTTTAGGAGGAATTTTCTCAGCTGCAAAAGAATCGAAGGCATTTGGAAATACAATTTTGATTGGTGCAGCAGCCAACACGGTTATGAATGTAGCTTTTGTATATGCTTGCGGACCTTTAGGGGCTGCCATTGCAACATCATTGTCGTATATGCTGATTTGGGCGTTGCGGCTATATAAAGTTACCCGTCAAATGAAGCTGGATATCAGCCTGATTAGAGATGCTTTGAGTTATGTGTTGCTGTATCTACAAGCTACACTCCTAGTGTTTTATAGCTATAACTGGAGTGGGTACCTGATTCAAATCGGTTTTGTAGTTGCTGTCTTTGTGTTATATTTTAAAGAATTAACAGGAGTTGCGAGGAAAGTGTTGTCACGTGTGAAGAGAAGATAATAAAAATGGCGTTTGGTAGAGAGGAATATATGAAGAAAGAACGAAATTCAAGCATTGAAATGCTTAGAATCCTGGCGATGCTAGGAATTGTAATCATGCATACGAATGGGGCGGTAATGGAGCATGGTTCAGGAACTGGATTTGCTTGGACACAGATTGAAAATGGCATCTTTAATGCCGGAGTTTCGATTTTTGTTTTAATATCAGGATACTTCGGAATACGACGAAGCACTCAAAAGTTGATTGAGTTGGAATCGACAGTGATTCTTTATGCGGTTTTAAGCGCATTAGTGGGATGCTACTTTGGCAAAGCGACTATATTAAGGATAATCAAAGCTTTTATTCCTGTTTCAACGAATTGCTATTGGTTTATTTCTTGCTACATATTATTGATGATCTTCTCCCCATATATCAATAGGGCGATTGATTCGATGAGTGAATTGCAACATAGACAACTACTGTTGCTTATGTCGGCTGTGTTTCTTGTTGCACCTACTGTAATTTATTACAGTGTTCTGGGGGGGGCAAGAATGTTATAAATATGCTTCTTTTGTATTTTCTGGGGTCATATATTAGAAAATACAGTTTGGACGAACGGTTTGATAAGAAATCTCTTTTGCAACGGTGTACAAAGGGAACATAATAAAAAACTTAATAATGGACTGCCAAT
>ENA-UOOA01007119-UOOA01007119.1-human-gut-metagenome-genome-assembly--contig:-P61old-NODE-7119-length-10284-cov-6.718839_pt1 | contig 10284 bp, 9 predicted proteins | sample MGYA00242467_ERZ724014 | MGnify/ENA metagenome assembly ERZ724014
CCAACTTGGCGAACTCCCAGAACCGGAGTTCGCCCACAAATTCTGGTGAAGAGGCAAATTTTATTTATGATTTTTTTCTTTCAGAAGCGTATAAGATGATCGAACATCCGCATACTTTGCCTTGTTACCGTTACCGCTTGGCGTATCTTCACCATGCCTGACGATTTTCATAATATCTGGTATTCAGACTGTGCCTTCAGTCGGAATTGCTCTCGGCAGCGGGTCGGCGTAATTCCAAAACAGTGCTTGAATCGCTTGAAAAACTGTGACATATCGTGTATTCCACAGCGAGAACAGATATCAGCAAGTGGTAGCGAAGTTGTTTCCAAAAGAAGACGGACAGCATTGAGTTTTCCACGTTCTCTCCATGTACGCGGGGGAAGTCCGTATGCGTCTCGGAAGCGGACATAGAAAATGGATCGCGACATCCCACAGGCGGCGGCGATTTGATCCATATCCATCGGGTTCTCGAAATCGTTCAGCAAGGTTTCCGCTTTCAACAAACGCTTGTCTGTCAAGGTGGAATGAGAGAGCATGTTTCCGCGCAGGATCACATTGTGGACAAGACTCAACGCCAACTGCTGCCATCCGGCACGGTATCCCATTGCAAGCTGGACTCCTTCCATCACATCACGCAGACAGCGGCGAAACTCCACAGGAGCCGGTGTCAGCGCATACAATTCTCCCGGCGACAGTTCCGGCCATTCCAACGGCTCTCTCAAGGAGAAGTGTATCCACCAGGAAATCCAGCATTCAGTGGAGTAAAAACGGCGCTTTTCCATCGGAGCGAAGATATAAAACGTTCCCTGTTTCATGGTAAATTTTTTTGTTCCGATTTTTGCAGTACCCTCACCGGATACCATGGCAATCAAGTTCCAGTCATGGTTACGGAATGTTTCCCAATTGCAATAATGTTGGATTACGGAGTGTCCGGCAACGACTCCGGCATTTTGGAAGGGCGAGATTTCATTGGGATAATTACTTTCGGACAAAACGACACTCCTTTCGGATAATAAACTATTTGTTTTTGGGTAATAATATAGTATAATATAACACAGAGATGAAGAATTTCAACACGAACAAAGGAATAGAACTATGCCAAAGAAAATCAAAGTCGGTTGCTACTATTTCCCTAATTATCACGGATGTGATGAACGCAATGCTGTTTCTCATGGTTCTGGCTGGTGTGAATGGGAACTGGTCAAGGCCGCGCATCCGCGTTTTCCCGGGCACAACCAGCCGAAGCGCCCGCTTTGGGGTTACGAGGATGAATCCATGCCCATCGTTATGAAGAGAAAAATCTGTGTCGCGCAGGAACACGGAATCGATTATTTTATCTTCGACTATTACCATTACAACGACGGCACATTTCTATCGCATTGTCTGGATGACGGCTTTCTACCCGCTGTTTCCGGGGAGCCGCTCAAATTTGCACTGATGTGGGCAAACCACGACTGGATCGATATTCATCCTGCGAAACGTTCCTCCCCGCCAGCTCTGCTTTATCCGGGCGCGGTCTCTCCGGAACGGTTCACGGTAATTACGAACCACATTATCGAACACTATTTCACGCATCCGAACTACTACCGGATGAATGGAAAACCTTATTTTTCGATCTACCATCTGAACGAGCTCATCAAAGGGCTTGGTGGATTTCATGCCGCACGGAAAGCGCTTGCAGATTTCCGCAAACGGACGGTCGACGCCGGTTTTTCCGGACTGGAACTCAATGCAGTCGTTTGGGGCAGCCCGATTCTTCCTGGTGAGACAAAGAGCCGCCCGCGTGGCGAAGTCATTGAAGGACTCGGTTTTAATTCAATGTCAAGCTATGTATGGATTCACCATGTCAAGCTTCCTCCGAAGAAGACTTATCCCTACCCCAATGCTATGGAAGAGTACTTCAAAGCTTGGGATGAGCTGGAAGCTGAAAGCGAACTACCATATTTCCCGAATGTGACGATGGGGTGGGATTCCTCACCACGGACAGAAACCACAGATGTATGGTGTCCTGGCATCGGCTATCCGTTCACCTGCACGCTTTCCGATAACACACCGGAGAATTTCCGGATTGCCCTGCAGAAAACACGAAAACGTCTAGAACAGCGAAATATTCCGACATTCAACATCAACTGCTGGAATGAGTGGACCGAGGGTAGTATGCTGGAACCAGAAGAACAATACGGCATGGGATATCTGGAAGCTCTCAAAGAAGTATTTCCCACTTCGTAATAGTCCTCTTCGAACAGTCAAACTACCACCGGCTTCGTCAGGATGTTTTCAAAAGTGATTTTTGCAATATAAGATCAAAATACTCTCCATGAGACAAAGAAGGTATTTAACACCCCATATAACAATTAAGGAGATGAAAAATGGTATCTATTCTTCGAAAAGGAATCCAACAAAAAGATGTGAATAAACTACCGCAATATAAGCATTCACAGTATCGCTTTCACACAAAGTTTACCCAGCATTTCGATACTGAATCTCGACAGGTTCACGCCTGTTCTGGCTTTGTGTCATGCAAGCATCGGTGGATTTATCCTCATATGATTAGTTTCACCCTTATAGAACTTCTCATTATAATTGCTATTATAGCAATTCTTGCGGCTATGTTGCTTCCTGCACTTAATCTTGGACGGCAAAAAGCACTTGAAGTTAATTGTATCGGACGACTTCGCAGTATCGGTCAAGCGGAAGCCATGTATATTGATGATTACAACGATATGATGACTCCAGTTGTGTCAAGCCTTGTTGAAGGCGAGAAGGAAAGCGAAGAACGCAGAAATTGCCAGTATTGGAGTGGAGAAAAACCCGATATTGGATTCGGAATCCTTGTCCGTCAGAACTATCTGCCCTCAGTAGTCAAGTGGCCGTCAAGTCAATACTATGACGAAAACCGTCCCAAAATCCTGCACTGTCAGGTTGGCGAGCCTAATAGTTGGAAACAGGGAGGGTTTAAGGTTGATTATATGCAATTACGTGATACAGGAAGCAATGAAGCACCGAGGCGTTATCCTTCTTTCAACAAACCTTTCAGTAAATTATCGCGCGAGGTGATTGCGACCTGTTCAGCTTCTGGAACCGTACTTGACGACAACAAACACCTTAACGGCGGAGTTTTTTTACTTTCGGATATTTCAGTGGTAAAAACCTCGGCGAATATCTATAGAAAACCCGGTGGAGCACACACCAGAAACACAATAATGGACGCGTTTGACAGAATTGCCATGAAAAAGTAAAAGGGATAGACTGAAAATGAAGAAATATCTGAAACTTATACCCGCTTTGTGTCTCTCGTTCTGCGATGTTGCAAATGCGGCAATTGATACAGGTGAAGTACTCTATGCGGAACGGCCGGGGGCGCTTTGGAATACATCTGAAAGTCCGGTTTTCCGGTTCCGTTCCGGCATGGAAGCCAAGGCGGAATACATTGTCACCGACTACTGGGGGAAGGTTGTTGCGTCTGGATACACTTCACCGAAAACAGGTGTTCGACTTGCACCACTGCCGTGCGGTTATTACCGTCTGACTTTACGGGATGCGAAAGAACGCAAAGGCGACCGTTCTTTCGCAGTGTTACCGGAGAATCTCCACTTCAAACCGAATTCTCCCTATGCTATCAATTCGAGTCAGATTTGGACTTCTTACGACAGCACCAGCGATAATCGGCTTCCGGCTTCCGGATGGCGGACGATTACTTCGATTATGCGTCAGGGCAGAATCAGTGCCGCCCGCGAATTTGTCGGCTGGAAAGAGATATGGCCAGAAAAAAAATCTTTCCGCCGGGAAAAGTATGACCGCAATATCAAGATGCTTCGCGATGCCGGGATCAAGGTGACCGGCGTCTACCGCGACTCCGTTCGATGGGCGCGTTATAAGGATGGCCGCGACGACAACAGTGTGGCACCGGCACACATTCCGGATGACCTTTTGCTGACCTATCAGTTTTCTTCAATGCTTTCTTCGCGTTATCGGGAATCTGTGGACCTTTGGGAGTTCTGGAATGAACCGGATGGTGGATTCTCCGGAGAGTCCGCATGGGATTTTGCCTCTGCGATGAAGGCGGCATATCTCGGATTCAAGGCTGGCAATCCGGCGGTACAGGTGATGATCGGTTCGATGTGTTTTTATCCACCGCGCCCGTTTGTGAATACCGCTATGGAAAGCGACCTTGTGCACTACTTTGATATTTTCAATTATCACACCTACAACCCGATTCCCGATTATCCGGCACTGATGACGGAGATACAAAAGCTCCTCAGTCACTACCAGGCAGAAGACAAACCGGTCTACTTCACAGAGTTCGGATTCAATAGCGAGGGAACGGCAAGTAATACTTCGTATATCCGCAATTTACGTGAACACTCCTCCGCTCAGGAAGCAGTGATTGCGGAACTTTATCCCAAGGCCTCAATTATTCTGCAAAGTCTCGGTGTCGGCAAGGTTTATCCATTTGTAATGACTCCGTTTGCCGAGGTTGGCGGAACAAAATGCTGGGGACTGGTACGGCATGACTACACGATAAAACCGGCTTTTGTCACCTATGTCACGCTGAATCGGATGCTCGGAGATGCGTTCTACAAGGGGGAAGTTGTAGTTCCAGAGGGAATCCGTGCGTATATTTTCTGTCGCGCCGATGGTTCTGAGATACTGGTATTTTGGAGGATAACCGAGTTGGAAAAGGGCGTTTCATTAGCTGATTTGAAAGAACCAGCCAGGAAAACGACATCTTTTCGGATTCCTCTTGGAACAACCGGAACGTTCACACTCGTGGACTGCCTGGGACGCGAAAGAACCATGACAAATAACGGAACACCACTGATGCTGAATGCGGAAAACAATGTGCAGTACCTTGTTCTGCCCGGAGTATCACAGTTGGAACTGAAGGCAAAAACGCCCGGTCCGACATCAGTGAAACGTCCAGTCATAGACAATACGGTATTGCTGAAAGCTGTTCTCTCTGATGATTTTATAATTTCCACTGGTAAAAACAACGTGGATTTTAGAAAGACATCTGGCAAAATTTCTTTAGCAATGGAGATATTCAACTGCTCCAACAAAGAAAAGCATGGTCAACTTCTTACCGAGGGTGCTAAGTTTTCCGGCAAGATGAATAATATTGTCATTTCGCCTATGGGGAAAACGGTCATTCCTCTGGAAATGGAATTTCCGCAGGAGAAGTCTGGCAAGCTCGTCTTCGGAGGAAAATTCAATAATTTGCCGATATCCCGCCTAGTGATCCCGTATTTTAAGGTGGACGATGCTGTTTTCACTCAAGCACAACTGCGCAGCGAATTACCGGACGCGTGGCGGACTTACTCTTCCGGACAAATGACTATCAGTCGGGGAAACACGGCAGACGAAGTCCGGTTCGATATTAACTTTGGCAGTGAGAAAAACCGCTGGAGCAGCCCCAGTTTCATGCTGATGCTTCCACAGGAAAAACTTGATGGGGCAATCGGGATGGAGTTTGAGATCAAGGTTAACAGTGAACCTGAGATGGTGCAGTATCCGTTTGTCTACTTCTACGGGAAGAAAAAATCATGGCGTGAACTCTATAGGAAGCCCTCGGGAAAATGGGAAACGCGTAAGTTAATGTTTGAAAACCTGCGCGATCCGTCGTTGGTACAGAGCTTCAATATTTCGCTTTCATCGAAGGGACAAAAACTTTCGTATTCAATAAAAAACATCAAATTTTATTATCCTGGAAAGGAGAAGTAATCCAAATGAAGATACATTTTAGAAATACGGTTTTTACGCTGGCGCTACTCTTTGGATCAGCTACGTATGCCGCTGAAGTTGTTCCGGCAGTGGAAAATATGGAAGTACGGTTGCAGAGTCGGAGTGAAGACTATACTGCGTGGGGTGGCTATTCATCCGGTAAAATGAAGATCTCCAAAGGCGAAGTAAAAGGTGAAATTCGGTTTGATATTGATTTTGGAGAATCAAAAAGTCGATGGGCAAGTCCAGGATTCGCCTTTAGATACGCCAAAGAGAAGATTAGTGGCACAATTGGGATGGAGTTCGAAATCAAGATCAACGGCAATGCCTCCGATGTAAAATGGCCATTAATTTATTTCTATGGTACTGGAAAGCCCGTAACAGAGCAGTTTGCCCCCCCCTCTGACAAATGGGAAGTGCGGAAGATCGTGTTCAAGAGACTGATGAATCCATCTACAGTACAGAGCTTCAGTATCTCGCTGACCTCCAATGCTCCAACACTTTCGTTCTCAATCCGCAACATCAAATTTTACTATCCGAAACAGGGGATGTAAAACCGATGGCAAATCGTTTTTCCATTGGAAAAAAAGAGGGATATCCCGTCCTCTGCAAGGACGGGATGCCAGTCTTTCCGCTGATGTTTTGGCAAAGTCTGCCCATTGTAGAGGATTTGCGGTCATTCCACAAAGCCGGGGTAGAGATCTTCTCTTTTTTCCGGTCAATTCCACACTATCGTGAACCATGGTGGATCGGTCCAGGGAAGTATGACTTCAGTCGACTAGACTATGCGATGCGAATTTTTCACGAAGCGGTTCCGGATGCATTCGTCATACCGCGTATCTTTCTTTCCGCTCCAGAATGGTGGTTACTAAACCATGAGGAAGAACTTTGCGGATTCCCCGGTAGTAAAGAACGAACTTGGTACACTGCTCCATGGCAGGGAACCTTACATGAATCCTTTGCTTCAAAACGTTATCTCAAAGAAGAGGGGGAAGCACTCCGTATGCTGATCCGGCATATTCAACAGAGTAGCTACGCCGATGCGGTAATCGGTCTGCATCTCGCCGGAGGTATTTTCGGCGAATGGCACTATTGGTCCCCGATGGAGAATCCGGATACTGGTCCGGCGATGATGAGGCGTTACGGAAAACAGATTCCTGAGAATCCTGATGATCGCCCTGCAGAGTATTACGATGTATTCTTTTCCGCTACGGTAGAGGCGATCGGTCACTTTTGCCGAATAGTCAAAAAAGAAAGCGATTATCTGACCGCCTCGTTTTACGGCTATACTCCCGATATGGTATGGAGTATTACCGGTGACCATCGCGCCGCAGCTTCAATGCACCGGATTCCAGAACTTGATATGGTCAGTGCACCACACTCTTATTCTCGGAGAGCAATCGGCAGGGATGGACTTTATCGCAATTATCCAGCGAGTCTTGCTCTACATGGAAAAATTTTTATTGATGAAGGGGATGACCGCACTTGGCTCGATGGCAAAGCCGATAACAACGTAGAACATGTCACCGCACTTGGAACTCCGCAGACACAAGAGGAGTCTCGGCAACTGATCCGACGCGAATTCGGCAATATGATTTGCAACAATATTGGCATGTGGTATATGGATCTCAATGGCGGCTGGTTCCGTGATGACATTCTGATGCGCGAGATCACTGGACTTGTCCGCTGGGGTCAAAGAGCCCTTACTCTGAAACAGCATTCTGTTGCCGAGGTTGCGGTCGTTTCAGAACTGCGAGGAGAATGTCTGCTGAAAAGGCGCGGTTCCGAATCCAATCAGATTTCCGGTCCACTCTACATGGAAACGATGGGAAATCTTTGCTGTAGCGGAATACCGTTTGACTGGATTTTGGCAGAAGATCTTGATGATCCTAGTGTACAACGCTACAAAGTTTTTATCTTTCTCGACTGTATGTGGCTCAATGAGAAACAGCGTTGTGCAGTTGCCACGCTCAAGAACGGTGGCAGAACATTGATTTTCTGTTATGGTGCTGGAGTTTTCGCACCAAACGGCAGTCGCTCCGTTGAAAATCTCTGCGAACTGACCGGACTGGAACTTTTGGAAACCTCGGAACAATTGTTGTATAATGGTTTGTTTCAGAAGCCGGGATACGTCCCGATTGAATGCCAACAGAATTTCGGTAGCCACACTTGTATTTATCGGGGTGATCCGAATATCACTTCATCGGATTTCCGAAAGTTTTTCCGTGATGCGGGAATACGGATTTACTCGGAAAGCGATGATGTGTTCGCGTGTTCGTCGTATGCTTTAATGCTTCATGCTACTTCCGCCGGGAGGAAATGTTTGCGACTCCCTGACAATGAAATTTTGGTCAGTATTCCGGACGGAGAAGTGCGTGTATCGAAAGATGGTGTGGTTGAGTTTGAGCTTAAAACCGGCGAGACAGCTTTGTTTCTCCGGCAGGATTATAAAGAGAAAGGATTTAAAGATGTTTAATTTGAACCTTGATGAATACCGTGATCGGGTTTATGGTTGCTGGACAGGGAAAAATATTGGAGGAACTTTGGGGGCTCCCTTTGAAGAAAAATATGAAATGAATGATGCGATGTTCTATACGCAGGAACTCGCCGGAGTTCCCGCTCCCAATGACGATCTTGATTTGCAGTTGCTTTGGCTCCACGCAGCAGAGGAAAATGGACTCTACAATTTGACGCCGCGTCTGCTTGGCGAATACTGGATGGATCATGTTATTGGTCCGTGGAAAGAGTATTCCATTTGCCGTTTCAACATGGTGAACGGACTTTATCCACCGCTTTCCGGCTCGTGCAACAATGACCAGTGGAAGTTCAGCAATGGTGCATGGATCCGCTCCGAAATCTGGGCGTGTCTCTTTCCGGGGAATCCCGGAGAAGCGATCAAGTTCGCCTATATGGATTCCTGCGTAGACCATTATGGAGAAGGGATTTATGCGGAGATGTTTACGGCTGCATTGGAGTCTGCTGCCTTTGTGATCCATGATATTCGTGAACTGATTGAAATCGGTCTTGCAAAGATCCCTGTGGATTCCCGTGTTGCCCGGTCCGTGCGACTGGTTCGCGAACTCTACGATAAGGGCGTTGATATGAAAAGCGCCAGAGAAGCTGTTGTGAAAGATATTGCCGATCTTGGCTGGTTTCAGTCACCTGGCAACCTTGGTTTTGTGATTATCGGGTTGCTTTATGGAGAGGGGGATTTCGGCAAAAGCATTTGTTACGCCACCAACTGCGGCGACGATACGGACTGTACAGCCGCCACGGTCGGGGCAATTCTCGGTATCATGATGGGGCGTAAGGCATTGCCGAGAAAATGGACACAGCCGATCGGGGAAAGTATCGTCATATATGCAATCAATCCGATGAATATTTCAGTGCCCAAAACACTGCTGGAACTTACGAACCGTGTCACTAATTTGGCGATTTTTGCCGGAGCTGAGAATCCTAGGCTGAGTCGCATAACACAGGCTCCAACGTTAATCTCCACCGAATATCTTGGTAAATTGAAGAATCAAGCGGATGCCAAACTGATTTGGGGAAAGAATCCATACGAGCTGATCTTCGATCTGCCTTACTGTGAACTTTCCGTGATCTATGAGGATGGTGTGGAGGTAGAACCAGGTGTTCCTAAAAAGCTTTCGCTAGTTCTGCATCATGGTTTTTATGTTGAAACTCTGATCACGTTCCGCTGGCTGTTACCGGAGACTTGGTTGGTCGCGGAAGGCTCTGAAGCGACCATGATGGCAAAGCATTTCCTTTATCCGGTTATGCGGCAAACAATGATTCCTGGTAAATTTGACGGTGTATTCTACTATTTGCCGCTGGAAATCAGACGGTTGGGACGCAATAATCCAATCGTTATACATGTTCCCTTCCAGCGCAAAGGGGCAATGAAATTCGAACAATGGCAGCCCAGTTTGGAACATCCGGATGAGATTTACTGTCATGATCATCCGGATGATGCGTTTTATCGTATGGAGGCGCGTCGCTTGCAGTAAAAATGACTCATATGGTAACCTGAAAGTGCCATGTTTCATGGCACTACACGCGCGGAATACATCCAGCATTTCTCGGACTACCGCTAAACCACAAGCGGACGTTTATGCGTTAAGTTCCCGTATCGGGAATATCTGTGTTCGCCGGTTATGTCTGAAAGATTCATACCGTCGGATCGTAGAGGATATTGTTCAGCAATGTCTTGCATCTGACGAACGAAATCTAGCCCCAATCAAAAGGAAAATCTGTCATACGGCGTGATGGTATGATTTTGCTGCATAGCCACATCACAGATAGTGGAAATTTTCCTCAGACAGACCAAGTCCGTATAAGAGTTGTTTTGGAACAGGCATATTTACAGGAATCCCCATTTAACCAAACTCTATGATAGAATGAAAAACGGAAATGTGTATTTTCAAAAATCAAAACAAACAAGTTCAAGCAAAAGGTGAAAAATGGTAAATTCTAAAATTTATGGGAGGGTTATGAGATGAAATGGATTGACTGGTGTATTGTAATCGTTCCGATCGTGTTGCTGATCTGGGTGTCGGTCTA
>ENA-UOOA01007124-UOOA01007124.1-human-gut-metagenome-genome-assembly--contig:-P61old-NODE-7124-length-10280-cov-29.484401_pt1 | contig 10280 bp, 6 predicted proteins | sample MGYA00242467_ERZ724014 | MGnify/ENA metagenome assembly ERZ724014
GTTTTGTGGATTGTATACAACGCCGTGTCTAACCGGTTTGCTCTACGGTTATGACCGTGTCCATTTCGGGAGCCATCGACTTCCTGCAGGACAAGTACGTGCTGAGCCCGGCCCTGCAGGGTCCGGTCATCAGCTCCAGCATCATCGGCGGCGTCGGCATTGGGGAGTCTGTGGCTTCTTATTTGGGAACGAAGCTCAGCGTGACAGTCGTCTCAGCTGAAGGTCTGGCGTGTATGTGCGCTTTCGCCTAAGGTAAATAGGATTGCGCAGTACACGCCATCGGTATGTGCAGGTATGCGATTGGTGGCACCCGCGACTGATGCATGACGAGACCTACTGCAGTACCACGGCAACCAACACCGCAACAACACGGCAAGGGGAAGCGAACCATGTTCGACAAACGACTGTTCCAATTGGCACCAGGTCTCGGCAAGCTCATAGCCGGCAAAGTGGCTCTGATGTGGGTTGGGCTGCTTGCCAATATCGGCTTCATGCTTTCGCTGGTCATGCTGCTGCAAGGACTGCTCGCCGCAGCCGACCCACACACTTTCTCCTGTAACGCCGCCTCGGTCTCCGAGTGCCCCGCCAATCTGTTCGGCGTTCCGGGCACCACCGTCGCCCCGATGGCCGGCGACCTCATGGTTTACGTGGCCTTGGCGATCGTCTGCATGCTGGTTCGCTACCTGGCCACCACACACGCCACACGCCTCGGCACCGAAGCCGCCGAACGGGTCAAGCTCGCTTTGCGTTCCAAGCTGTACCGCAAAATGGTGGCCCTCGGCCCGTCCTACAGGTCGCGCGTCAAGACCTCGGATGTGGTCCAGTCCGCCGGCGAAGGCGTCGAGCAGATTCAAAGCTTCTTCGAACTGTTCCTGCCGCAGCTCTTCTATGCGATTCTTGCGCCGATCACCCTGTTCGCCGTGATTGCGCCGATCAACATGCCGGCCGCCGTGACCATGCTCGTCTGCGCGCCGCTCATTATTATTGTCACCGGCATCGTATCCATGACCGCCGCCCGCGCCTTCAAAAAATACTGGGGCCGATACACCGACATGGGTGCCGCATTCCTCGACAACCTGCAAGGCCTCGAAACCCTGAAGAACTTCGACGCCGACGACCGTGCCGCCGCCGAAATGGACAAGAAGGCCGAAGGCTTCCGCGTCATGACCATGCGCGTGCTGCAGATCCAGCTGTGCTCGCTGACCGCCATGGATATCGTGGCCTACGGCGGTGCGGCGGCCGGCATTGGTGTGGCTCTATGGCAGTATGCGCATACCGCCGCGGCCGCCGCAGGAGCCAGCGCCGCCGGCTGGTCTCCGATTATGCTCGCCGCCCACCTGCCCGGTGCGTTCGCCTACCTGGCCTACGGCCTGCAATACCTGATGCCGTTCGGTGCGGGCTTCCCGCTCACCCTCGCCGGACTGTTGCTGATCGTGCTGCTGTCCGCTGAATTCTTCATCCCCATGCGCCAGCTCGGCTCCTACTTCCACGTGGCGATGAACGGCATGACCTCCACCAAGCGCATCTTCGCCCTGCTGGACACCCCCGAGCCCGCCCACGGCACTGCCACGCTGCCGGCCACCGCTGGTACCGATGCCGGGACTGATGCCGGTACCAAGGCCGGTACCAAGGCCGATGGCGGAATCACCGTCAGCTTCGACCACGTCGGCTATTCCTATGACAGCGCCGATTCCGGTGCCGCCGTTCAACAAACGAATTCCGCGCCGGCACCTGCGCTCACCGACCTCACCTTCACTGCCTACCCCGGTCAACTCACCGCCATCGTCGGCATCTCCGGTTCCGGCAAATCCACGGCTGCCGCGCTGCTTGCCGGTACGCTGACCGGATACCAAGGCTCGCTTACGCTGAACGGCGTCAAGGTATCCGACCTGTCCGGAGAGACGCTCGCCCGAACCATCACCCTGATCGGTGCCAGTAGCCATCTGTTTGCCGGTACTCTGCGTGAGAACCTTCTGATGGCTTTGCCCGATGACGGCCAGAACGGTGAAGCCGCGTCCGACGCCGTGGATTCCCGTCTCTGGGACGCGCTCGAACAGGCCCGTATCGCCGACTTCGTGCGTTCGCAGCCGGACGGCCTTGACATGACGATTGAGCCCGACGCCGCCAACCTGTCCGGTGGCCAGCGCCAGCGTATCGCCATCGCCCGTGCGCTTCTGCATGATTCGCCGGTATTCGTATTCGACGAGGCCACCAGCAGTGTGGATGTGGAATCCGAGGAACTGATTCTCGCGACCATCCGCGAACTGGTGCAATCCCGCAGCAAGACGGTGATCATGATCACCCATCGCATGGCCAACGCCGAGCACGCCGACCAAGTGGTGGTGCTCGAACACGGCAAGTCGGTGGAAACCGGCACGCATGCCGAACTCATGGCGGCCGGCGGCGTGTACGCCAAGTTGTTCACTACTCAGGCGGATATCGAGAACTTTGGGGCTGACCACCCTCAGCCAGCTTCGCTGACAGCTTCCGCCAGCGGGAGCGGGGCGGCTGTGGGCGCAGCTCCGGCTGCAGCTCCGGGCGAGATGAGCACGTTCCAGGTCATCAAGCGACTACTCGGGGAGGCCAAGCCACTGGCCGGGCTTATGGTCGCGGCTTCCACGGCCGGCACCATCGGTCACCTTGCCGCAACCTTCCTACCGGTGTTCGGCATCATCGCCGGATTCGCGCTCGCCGGCAACCCCGTGTGGGGCATGAGTGCGGCCGGTGCAATCACCGCCATGATTGTTTGCGCGGTGTTGCGCGGCCTGACGCGCTACGTTGAGCAATATCTGAACCACAACGTGGCCTTCCACCTGCTCGCGCTCTTCCGCTCCAAGGCTTTCGCCGCCCTTCGCCGCCTCGCTCCGGCCAAGCTCGCCGGCAAGGGCAAGGGCGACCTCATCGCCATGCTCACCACCGACGTGGAACTGCTCGAAATCTTCTTCGCGCATACCATCAGCCCCGTGGCCATAGCCGTGACCACCACCATCGTCTACGCCATCGTGGCGGCCACGCTGAGCCCCTGGATGGCGTTGGCGCTGATCGTCTCCCATCTGATCATCGGCATCATTGTGCCGCGCTTCTTCGCCACCGGCGTGCGCAATCTGGGCCCCGCCATCCGTGGCGCGGCCGGCGAACTCGACAACGTGATGCTCGACGACATGCGCGGTCTCGACGAGATCATCCGATTCGGTCGGGGTGAAGATCGTGCGCAGGCCATCGAAGACCGCACGCGCGCGCTATGGCGTGACCATGCCAAACTCAGCCGTGTCAACGGCCGGTTCGCCGGTGTCGGCGGATTGCTGGTTGCATTGCTTACCTCGGCGGCTGCCGGCATCGCCATCAATCTTGCCGGCGTGAACCTCTACGATATCCCGGCGCTGGTCGCCGCCTTCGCGCTGCTCGCCAGCTCGTTCGGGCCGACGCTGGCGCTCGCCGCCCTGCCCGCGAACCTCACCCAGACCTTCGCCTCCGCCCGTCGTCTGTTCGGCCTGATGGACGAAGCGCCGGCCGTGGTGGAAACTGGCACTGCGAACTCGGATTATGAGGGCATGCGCCTTGACCGCGTCACCTTCGCGTACCCGGGGGAGGGGAGCGAGGCGATTCTCGCCGACTTCTCGCTCGATGTGCCGCAGCACGGCATCCTCGGTATCCAAGGCCCGTCCGGCCGGGGCAAGTCCACTATGCTGAAGCTGCTGATGCGCTATTGGGATCCGCAGCGCGGCCAAGTGACGCTGTCCGGCACGCCGCTACCGCAAATCGATGTGCATGCCCGCCGCCGTATTCAGGCCATGATGAGTCAGGAGACCCACCTGTTCGACGGCACGATTCGAGAGAATCTGCTTATCGCCTTGCCTGAATCGGAGATTCGCAATGGGGGAGCGGCCGGTGTTCTTGACGCCCGACTCCGCGAAGCCCTCGCCAAGGCATCCGTGCTCGACCTGATCGATTCCCTGCCGGATGGGCTCGACACCCAGGTGGGCGAGCTGGGCGACCGACTGTCTGAAGGCGAACGCCAGCGCATCGGCTTGGCCCGTGTATTCCTGCGCAATGCCGACTTGGTGCTCTTCGACGAGCCGACCAGTCGTCTGGATGCCTTGAATGAAGCCATCATTCTGCGTTCCATTCATGAGCTGTCCAAGAGCGAGCAGAATGCGGATAAGGGGCAAGACGTGGCTGTGGTGCTGGTCTCTCACCGTGAATCCGCCATGCGCGTTGCCGATGCGGTGCTGAATCTGTAAAGTCGCACAGTCACAGGCCGCAATACTCTGCAATACAGGATTTCCTTATATATCAGCCTCTGATAAGGGCATCCAGAGAGTCGAGGGCCGCGTCGATGGCCTGAGCCTCGCGGTCGTCATCCGTCTCGGCGAAGGAATGCTCGCTGTAGGAATCCTCGTCGGCACTGGGCAACAACACTCCGCGAGGCGTATCGGCACTGTGCGCGTGCTCAATAGAGGCCATATGTGCCGGCTGCACGGCATTTGTCTGCTTGTGGTTTCGATTCGCGTCATTCGCGGAATCAACGGCATCTGCGGCATCAACGCTATCTGTATCATCCGCACCACTGCGCGTAGTCGGCCGATTCGCCAGCGTGAATGGATCGTCGGGCAGTGAATCGGCCAAGGCCGCGACTGCTGCGCTGGCCGCTGCCTCGGCCGCCGCGCCGTCCAGCATCGCACCATCCGCAGAGTCAGTCACGGAGCCATCCACAGAGCCATCCGCAGGGCCGTTCGCAGAGCCGTCCGTATACTCACCGTCGTGCCGTCTACTGGATGACTTACCAACCAGAACAGCGCCCCTCGTACGCCGCATAAGCGACGGCACGTTCTCATCCGTCGTAACTTCCGAGACGGTCGCTGCCGTGTCTTCTTCTGCAGCCATATTCGCCGCTGCCTTGGCGGCTTCCTCGGCAGCGCGCTGCGCCTCCAGCCGTTCTGCCTCGACCCTTTTGGCGGTCTCTATGGCGAAAATCTTCTGCTGTGCCGCAGCGCGAGCCCGCTCAGCCGCATCCATAATGCCCAATGCCTGCTGACGTTCGTTTTCAATACGACGCAGCGTGGCTTCCGCGTGGCGGATATTCGCATCAGCCGTGCTCAGCGCGTATTTTGCGTAGGCTAAATCGGTTTTCGGCTGCCATAGATGCTCGATTTCCTCCAGCGTGCGTCCCATTGTCTCCGGCACCAACGCCACGATGCCGAACAGGCAAATCAGATCCAGAACCGCGAAAATCGCGAACGATATGCCGCCGCCCAATCCATCGATCATCATCGGCGTGAATTGTGCGATGATCAAGTTGGCGAACAGCAGACACATCACACACAATCCGGTGGCGCGACCGCGCAGATACGTGGGGAAGAGCTCGGGAATCACAATCCAGGGAATCGGTCCCATCGAAAAGGCGAACGATATGGTGAACGCCATGACGAATATAAGCGTCAGCAGCGAATTGCCCATGAAATACGAGCCCGAAATGCATAGCGCGAACACGCACATCATGCCGGTGCCTATTTCCATAAGACGTTTACGGCCGAACGTGTCGATCAGGTACATGCCTACCACGGTGGCCACCAGCTCCACGCCGCCTACGCTGGCGGCCGCGAGGAACTGAGTGTCCCCGGCGAACCCGAGATCCGAGAACATCACCGGCCCATAGTAGGAAATGGCGTTCATGCCGATGAACTGGTTGAACACGGCGAGAAAGATGCCGATGACGAGTGCCCGTCGCAGGCCTGGACGGAACAAATCATGGAATTCGTGCGACATCTCGGTTTCCAGTTTGACCGAGGCTTGGATGTCATCGGTGCGCAGGCGTGCGCGTTCGGTGCCGAGGATGTGCTCGAGCACCGCGAAACCTTCATCGGTTCTGCCTATCTGAATGAGGAATCGTGGGCTTTCCGGTGCCCTCCGCATAGCCAGCAGGAAGGCGGCGGCCGGAATCGCGCCTAATCCCAGCATCCAGCGCCATCCAGTGGCGATATCCCAGTCGTTTGATCCGTGGGAGGCGATGATGTAGTTGATGACGTTGGTCAGGAAGATACCGCAAACCGCAAGCAGCTGATAAGAGAAGGCGAGCAGACCACGGATGTTGGCCGGAGCCGATTCGGTGATGTATGTGACGGCCAGCGCGGCGGTCAGGCCGATGCCGTAGCCGCCGGCCACGCGCGCCACGATAAGCGCTATGGGACCTATCGTCAGCGCACTCCATACAGCCGCAACGAGGAAGAACGCGCCGCCGATAATAAGGATACGTTTTCTGCCGAATCGGTCGGAAAGGAATCCGGCGGTGGCCGCTCCGATGACGGCACCGAGCATGATGGAGGAGATGACGAGGCCCTCCATGAGAGTACTGAGCCCGTATCTGGCGTGCAGGAATTCGATGGCACCGGAGATGGAGACGGTGTCGTAGCCGTACAGCAATCCGGCAAGACCCGCACTCAAAGCCAGTCCGAATGTATATTTTCCTGATCCGCGGGTGTGTATGGCTGTCCCTAAAGGATTGGGCTGCTTGGAAGCAGTCCGAAACAGTCCCGCCATGTGCTCTTCCTCTCAATACAGCTATGGGGGTGCCTGTTCATACTAGCCGAACTGGCTCCGTCTGGCGCTGGACATCCACGAATGTGAACGCTCTCGGAATTGTGGATGTCGGAAGCTGAAGATTCTTCTGTGTGCCCGAGGTGGCGAGTTTTGGCGGAAAATCAGGCGTGTCGCTTGATTTTGACAAATTGGTACACGGGTGTATCGTCATAGATATTGGTACACGGATATACCAAAGAAAACACCCAAAAAAAGACCGTCAGCGGAGCATATCGCAGGCGAAGAACCCAGGCCCAAGGTAAGTACCAAAGTCCCGAAGCCACGACCAATCCCAACGGCTCAGGAGGAGATAACATGCGCAACACCAAGAAGGTCATCGCAGCAACGGCCGCCGCCAGCAACATAGCATCGGCCATAAGCCGATACAATAAAGGACTTGATTGATATGACTACTCGCAGAGCATTCCGTTGGCCGTCTTTGTTGACGCCGAATGGTCGTGGCATCGCGTTCGGCGGCGACTACAATCCGGATCAGTGGCCGGAGGAGACGCTGGACGAGGACATCCACCTGATGACCCAGGCTGGCGTCAACACCGTGGCCCTCGCCATCTTCAGCTGGGACAAGATCGAACCGCGCGAGGGCGAGTTCACGTTCGAGTGGCTTGACCACGTGATCGACAAGCTCGGCGCGGCGGGCATCGCCGTGGACCTGGCATCGGCCACTGCCACGGCCCCGTTGTGGCTGTACGAGCGTCATCCTGAGGTGCTGCCAATCGATCGGTATGGCCATGTGGTCAATGCGGGCTCACGTCAGTCGTGGCAGCCCACAAGCCCGGTGTTCAAGGAATACGCGCTGCGCCTGTGCCGCAAACTTGCCGAACACTACAAGGACAACCCGTATGTGACCGCCTGGCACATGGGCAACGAATACGGCTGGAACAACCGCTACGACTACTCCGACAACGCCTTGGCCGCGTTCCGCACGTGGTGCGAGGCCAAGTACGGTACCATCGACGCGTTGAACGAGGCGTGGGGCACGGCCTTCTGGTCGCAGCACGTGAACAGTTTCGACGAGGTGCTGCTGCCGCGTCACATGGGCGGCGACGCCATGGTCAACCCGTCGCAGCAGTTGGATTACGAGCGGTTCGGCAACGACATGCTGCTCGACTTCTACAAAGCCGAACGCGACGCCATCGAGCAGATCTGCCCCGACAAGCCGTTCACCACGAACTTCATGGTCTCCACCGACCAGTGCGTCATGAACTACGCCAAATGGGCGGATGAGGTGGACTTCGTGTCCAACGATCACTACTTCCATGAGGGCGAATCCCACCTGGACGAACTCGCCTGCTCGGACGCGCTCATGGACTCCCTCGCGCTGGGCAAGCCGTGGTACGTGATGGAGCACTCCACCTCAGCCGTGCAGTGGAAGCCGCTGAACACACGCAAACGGGCCGGCGAACTCATGCGCGACTCCCTGGCCCACGTGGCCATGGGCGCCGACGCCATCTGCTTTTTCCAATGGCGGCAATCCAAGTCGGGCGCCGAGGCGTTCCACTCCGCCATGCTGCCCCACGCGGGTGCCGATTCCAAGGTCTTCCGCGGCGTATGCGAGCTCGGTAAGGCGCTGAAGACCCTCTCCGACGCCGGGCTGCAGGGCACTGAGCTCGAGCGTGCCGGCACGGCGATCCTGTTCAGCGCGGAATCCGAATGGGCCACACGCTCCGAAACCCTGCCCAGCATGAAACTCAACCACTGGCACGACGTGCGCGACTGGTACCGCGGCTTCCTGGATGCCGGGCTGCGCGCGGACGTGGTGCCGCTCGCCTACGACTGGACCGGCTACAAAACCATCGTGCTGCCCACCGTGCTCAGCCTGTCCGACGAAGACGTTCTCCGTATCGCCGACTTCGCGAAGGCCGGCGGAACCGTCATCGTCGGCTATGCCGCCGGCCTGATCGACGAGCACTTCCACATCGGCCTCGGCGGCTACCCCGGCGCCGGCAACGGGCTCCTACGCGACATGCTCGGCATCCGCTCCGAAGAATTCAACATCCTCGGTGAAGAAGCCGAAGGCGAGCCCAGCGAAATCAGCCTGTCCAATGGTCTGACGACCCGCCTGTGGCAGAACGACGTGACTTCCGTAGCCGCGGACACCACAGTGCTTGCCTCTTACGCAGGTGAGTCCGCCGCCGACTGGGAGCTGGAGCGCACCCCCGCCATCACCAGCCGCCCCTATGGCAACGGTACCGCCATCTACGTGGGCTGCGACCTCAACCGTCACGACATTGCCCAGTTGCTCAAAGCACTTGGCTCCCGATGGCAGGAGTTGTCGGCGCAGCCGACTGAGAGTGGTCAAACTCCAACCTATCCCACCACAGATCCCCGCATCTTGCACACCATCCGCCGATCCGCAGACGGCTCCACCCGCTTCGATTTCTACCTCAACCGCTCAAACCAGCCCGTCGCCATCAACGGTGTGGAAGGTGATCCCATCATCGCCCACCGTTGCGAGACTGACGCCGTTGGATATACGCTGAACCGCAACGCCATTCTTATCGCTAAAACGTCCTGCTAAACCGCGCTAGAATGGCAATGTTGTCCGGATAGAGGAGTGCGGCATGAGCGACGAGAAAACAGCCAAGCGTCGAGTGACGCTACGCGATGTCGCTCAGGCCGCCGGTGTATCGCTCAAAACTGCGTCGAACGTGATCAATGGCTCCGGGCGTATGACAGATGAGACCCGTGCCAAGGTCGAGTCGGTCATTAAGGACCTCGACTACCGAGTCAACGTGGCCGCCCGCAACCTCAACCGCGATCACACCGGCTTCATCACCCTCGCCGTGCCTTCGCTGATTCCGCCATATCTGGCCGAGCTCGCCAACCGCACCATCGAGGCCGCCCGTCAGCGCGACTATTCCGTATACGTCACCACGTATGCGGAAGGCTCCGCGAAAGGCGCGCGCGATCTGCTGAAGAAGTTCAACTCCACGGTGTCCGATGGCATGATCCTTTCCATGAGCGAGGTGGAAAACATTTCGCCCGATGATCTGAAGGTTGATTTTCCGCTGGTCATCGTTGGCGCGCGTACCACGTGGGGCATTGTGGATCACGTGACCCCAGACGATGTATCCGCAGCCGCCATGGCCGCAGGCTACCTGTATGACCGCGGTTCCACCAGACTTGCAGTGATCGGTGCCCGTGACGTTTACGACGAAGATGCATTGCTGAATGCCGTGGAAGGCAACGCGCAGCTGCGTCTGCGCGGCATCATCGAAGAGACCCGTAGGCGTGGGCTCTCCTTGGATCCGCAGCTGATTGGCAACACCGATCAGGATTGGACCATCGGAGCCGGTGCCCGTGTGACCCAGCGGCTCATTGATTCCGGCGTGCCATTCGACGGTGTGATTGCCTTGAACGATCAGTTGGCCATCGGCGCATTGACCGCTCTGCGCACCGCTGGTTATGAGGTGCCCGTGCAGGTGCAGGTCATCGGCTTCGATAACAACGAGGAAGCCCCCTACCTGCAGATTCCGCTGACCACCATGGATTCCCGCCTTGACTGGACAGCTCCCACGGCAGTGAATCGCATCCTCGGACGCATCGACGGCAGCATCACCAAACCCGAACTGCTCACCACCGAATCCCAAGTCATCGCCCGCGCCTCCACACGCTGACATGTGCCTCTCCGTGTACAGTGGCGTGTAGTCGCAGCAATAAAGGAGCATCGCACATCATGACCA
>ENA-UOOA01007126-UOOA01007126.1-human-gut-metagenome-genome-assembly--contig:-P61old-NODE-7126-length-10274-cov-8.001664_pt1 | contig 10274 bp, 9 predicted proteins | sample MGYA00242467_ERZ724014 | MGnify/ENA metagenome assembly ERZ724014
GCTTGGTTTTCAGATTGGGACTGAATTTGCGCTTGGTCTTGTGGTGCGAGTGCGAGACGTTATTTCCCACGATCGCCACCTTGCCTGTGATTTCGCAAACTTTCATTGTTTGATTATTTTTGGTTAAAACCCGATTAAGGGAGTGCAAATATACAACCTTTTCGGCAAATAGCAAAAGCGGCCGTCTTTTTTTTCGGCCGGAGTGCTTATTCGGCCCGCATTTGCGCCATTCTGCGGGGATCGTCAGCGGAGACCGCGCTCCGGGGGGGGGCATGACGGGCGGTTCGTTCGTGGCTGGAGGCGTTTAATTTCCGTTCAGGCAGTCGCGCAGCAGGCCGATGGCGAAGGCGCTGGCGCGGTCGATGATCTGTCCCCGGTCGGTTCCGCACTGTTTGAGGATTGCGACCGTCTCCCGGGGTGTCGCCACGGCGATCCACACCGTGCCGACGGGCTTTTCCGCCGAGCCGCCCGAAGGTCCTGCGATTCCGGTGGTGGCCACGCCGTAGTCGGCGCCTGCCGCGCGGCGGACGCCCTCGGCCATCTGGCGGGCCACCTGTTCGCTCACGGCGCCGTAGCGGGCGATGTCCGCGGGGTCGACGCCCAGCAGTTCGGCTTTTGATTCGTTGCTGTACGACACCACGCCGCAGAGGAAATAGGCCGAAGCGCCGGGCATGGCCGTGAAGCGCGCGGCGATCGAGCCGCCCGTGCAGCTTTCGGCTGTGGCGAGCGTCAGGGAGCGTTCGGTGAGTATTTTGTGCACCACCTCCTGCATGGTGGCGGTTTCGAATCCGATGATGTTGTGGGGGATGATCCTGCGCAGGGCCTCGAACCGGCTCTCGATTTCGCGGGCGACGCTTTCGCCCTCCACCTCGTAGGCCGACAGGCGCAGGCGCACCGCGCCCGGATTGGGCAGGTAGGCCAGTTTCAGGTACGGGGGCAGGGCGTTTTCCCACGCTTCGATGCGCTTGGCGAGCATCGACTCGGGCAGTCCGGCGGTGATCATCGTGCGGTGGACGATCTGCCGCAGCGCGAAGCGGGTCTTCAGGCGGGGCATCACCTCGTCCTCCATCAGGTGCTCCATCTCGAACGGCACGCCCGGCAGCGAGACGACGACGTGCCCGCCGCGCTCGAACCACATGCCCGGGGCCGTGCCGTGGGCGTTGAACAGCACCGTGCAGCACGCGGGGACCATCGCCTGCGAACGGTTGAGTTCGTTGAACTCGATGCCGCGTTCGGCGAGCATTTTCTCAACGTGCCCGGCCACCCGTTCGTCGTAGCGCATGTCGCTGCGGAACATCTCCGCGAGGGTCTTTTTGGTGATGTCGTCCTTCGTGGGGCCGAGTCCTCCGGTGATGACGGTCACCTCCGAGCCGGCGAGGGCGCGCTCCGCGGTTTCGATGATTTGCGTGCGGTCGTCGCCGATCGAGATTTTCTCGCGGACCACGATGCCCGCCGCATTGAGGTGTTTGGCGATGGAGACCGAATTGGTGTCGACGATCTGCCCGATGAGTATTTCGTCGCCGATGGTGATGATGGTTGCCTTCATGTGTGGGGTTATTTTTGTCCGGACCCGGGGCGGCGTTCCTCTTCCGATTCGCCGTCGGATGCCTTCCCGGCGGTCCCGACGGCCTCCGGGGCGGATGCTTCGGGGTTTTCCCCGTTTTGCACGGACTCCCCGGCGGCGCGCATGGCGGCCGGCTTTTCGGCCGCGGCGATCAGTTCGCGGCACACCGCTTTGACCATTCCGGGACCGTTGTAGACGTATCCGGTGTAGAGTTGCACGAGGTCGGCCCCGGCGTCGAGCATCGCCCGCACGTCGCCGGCCGACATCAGTCCGCCGACCCCGATGATGGGGTAGGTTCCGCCCGAACGGGTGTGGACGCGGCGCACGATCTCCACGGCGCGGTGCGTGAGCGGTGCGCCGCTGAGGCGTCCGCTGCCGATCTTTTCGAGCGTCGTACGGCTCGTGTGGAGTCCTCCGCGGCTGTGGGTTCCGTTGGTGGCCACGATCCCGTCGAGCGGCGTTTCGAGCAGCACGTCGGTGATCTGGTCGATCACCTCGTCCGACATGTCGGGCGAGATTTTGAGCATGATCGGCCGGAACTGGTTCTGCCCGCGCCGGAAGTCGAACAGCGGGTTGAGTATCTGAAGGATATGTTCGCGCGTGTGCGTCGCGCCTTCGCGGCAGGCGTTGTCGCAGCTGATGTTGACGGTGAAATAGTCCGCATACTGGTAGAGGCTGCGGAAGAGTTTGAGGTAGTCCGCCGGAGCGTTCTCGGCGGGGGTCGAGGTGTTCTTGCCGATGTTGCAGCCCACGATCACGCCGTCGTGCGGACGCCGCAGGTGGCGGATGGTGGTTTCCAGCCCGCGGTTCGCCAGACCGATGCGGTTGATGATGGCATTGTCCTTCGGGAGGCGGAAGACCCGCGGCCGCGGGTTGCCCGCCTGCGGACGGGGCGTCACGGTCCCCACCTCGACGAATCCGAATCCCAGCGCGGCCAGTTCGCGGAACGCCTCGCCGTTGTGGTCGAATCCTGCGGCCAGCCCGATGGGGTTGGCGAAACGGATGCCGAACACCTCGCGTTCGAGCGCCGGATGCTCCACGGCGTAGCATTTGCGCAACAGCCAGCGGCCGCCGGGTATCAGCCCGATGATGCGCAGCAACAGCAGCACCGCGTGGTGGGCCTGCTCGATGGTAAGCGAGAAAAGTACGGGCTTTATGACTCTCCGGTACATGGTTCTTAACTGATAATCGCGGGCAAAGGTAATTAAAAAAGGGCGAATTCGCTAATAAAAAGCCGGTTTCGCCTTTTTCGGACGCCGGAGCGTGCGCAATCCGCGCCGTTCGTGCTAAAAATATTCGCGGCGGTAGGCGTAGTGGTCGCGCATGGATTCGAAATCCCCGGGCCGCTCCTTGAGGCTGCGGCTTTCGGACGCGATGTCGTACGCCCCGCTGATGGTCCGGCAAAGTTCCTGCCAGGAGATCGGTCGCCGGCGCGCCGGAGCGGCCTGGGGCGGATACCACCCTTTGAGCGGCAGGCCGAAACGGCGGGCCAGCGAGGCGACGGACATTGCCGTGGCGTTGGCCTTGCCCTGCTCGGAGTAGCCCGCGATGTGGGGTGTGGCGAGCAGCGCGTTTTCCAGCAGCGCCGGATCGAGGTGCGGTTCGTGCTCCCAGACGTCGAGCGCCCAGCCGAGACCGCTCCGGAACAGGGCCTCGCCGTCGACCACCTCCCCGCGCGAGGAGTTTATGAGGATGGCGCCGGGTTTCATCAGGCCGAACAGCCGGCTGTCGGCCATGTGGCGCGTCGAAGCGTCGAGCGGCGTGTGGAAGGTGAGGATGTCGGCCTCGCGAGCCACCTCCTCCAGCGTCCGGAATCCGCACCGCTCGCGCTCCTCGCGCGGCGGGTCGCAGCAGACGACGCGGAATCCCCACCCTTCGGCATACGCTTTCACGAGCGATCCGACGTGTCCCACGCCCACGATTCCCAGCGTGCGCTCGGCGGGCTGCCAGCCCTGCGTGCGGGAGAGGTGGACGAGCGCCGCGCCGACCCATTGCAGTACGCCCCGGGCGTTGCAGCCCGCGGCCGTCGTGACTTCGATGCCGTGCGCCGCGCACCACGCCGTGTCGATGTGGTCGAAGCCGATGGTCGCCGTGGCGATCAGCTTTACGCGCGAATCCGCCAGTAGTTTTTCGTCGCACCGCGTGCGGGTGCGGATCACCAGCGCGTCGGCGTTGCGGACGTCGGCGGCCGAAATCGCCGTTCCGGGGAGGTATTCCACCTCGGCGAACGGCTCCAGAACGCCCCGCAGAAAGGGAATGGCGCTGTCGGCAATGATTTTCATGGTAACGGGTGTTTTTTTCGTTTTTCGTCTTTGAGCAAACAAATATAGGTAAAAAATAAAAAATGCGTACCTTTGCAATTCAAAAGCATGTTATGGAACAGAAAAACTTCGATCCGGACGGGGTCGGCGTGGACAACGGAACCTATTTCGGACTTCCGTTCGCTCCCGAAACGGCGGAACTGGTGCTGATCTCGGCGCCGTGGGACGTGACGGTCTCCTACGGGGCCGGAGCGGCTTATGCCCCCGACGCCATTATCGAAGCCTCGACGCAGCTGGATTTCCACGATCCGCTGGCTCCCGGCGTCTGGCGCCGCGGCATCGCCACGGCCGATGTGGACTATTCGCTGCTGGAGTCTTCGCAGCGTCTGCGGGCCGACGCCGCACGGGTGATCGACCACCTCGAAGGAGGCGGCTGCCTGGAGGACGACTATGTCGTGCGCAAGGTCCGCCGTGTCAACGAGGGGTGCATGTCGATGAACGCCAACGTCGGGGCGCAGGCTTCGCGCTGGCTCGATGCGGGCAAGACCGTGGGGCTGGTCGGCGGCGACCACTCGACGCCCTACGGGCTGATCCGGGCGCTGGGCGCGCGCCATGCGGCGTTCGGCATCCTGCACGTCGATGCGCACTGCGACCTGCGCGATGCCTACGAGGGGTTTGAGTTTTCCCACGCCTCGATCATGTTCAACGTCCTGCGCGACGTGCCGCAGGTGACGAAGATCGCCCAGGTCGCCGTGCGCGACTTCAGCGAGTCGGAGGCCGCGCTGGCCGCTTCGTCCGGGCGCGTCGCCACGTTCGACGACCTTTCGCTCGCGGCCGCCCTTTTCCGCGGCGAGACGTGGGATGCGCAGTGCCGCCGCATCGTCGACGCGCTGCCGCAGGAGGTCTACGTGAGTTTCGACATCGACGCCTTGACCTTCGAAAACTGCCCTCACACCGGAACGCCGGTTTCCGGCGGCCTTACGTTCAACCAGGCCGTCTGGCTGCTCGATACGCTCACCCGCTCGGGACGCCGTATCATCGGTTTCGACGTGGTGGAGGTGTGCCCCGCGCCCGACGAGCGGATCGACGCCATCACGGGCGCCCGCATGCTCTGGAAACTCTGCGGGCAGACCCTCAAGTCAAACGAATCATAAAACGACCGATAGATGCGACTTTTTTCGATGTACCGCTGGGTTCGCCAGCGACACATGATGGGGCTTCGGGGCCGCAACTTCCTGGAAGCGCCCTGGGCCGGAGGCGTGGTGCTGCTGGTGTGCGTGATCGCCGCCATGCTGCTGGCCAATCTCCCCGCGACCAAACTCTATTACCACCACCTGCTGGAGACCGACCTTTCGCTGATGGTCCATTCCCCGGACGGTGTGATCGACTGGATTTTCCCGCGGGGCATGACCGTCGAGAAGTTCATCAACGACGGGCTGATGGTGATTTTCTTCTTTGCCGTGGGGCTTGAGATCAAGCGCGAGATCGTCTGCGGGCAGCTTTCGTCCGCGCGCCGGGCCATCCTTCCGGTGCTGGCCGCTGCGGGCGGCATGCTGGTCCCGGCGATTTTCTTCACGGCGTTCAACCACGGCACGATGGCCGCAAACGGCTGGGGAATCCCCACCGCCACGGACATCGCCTTCGCCATAGGCATCCTCTCGATGCTGGGCAACCGCGTCCCCGTGTCGCTCAAAATCTTCCTCACGGCGCTGGCCGTCGCCGACGACCTGGGGGCCATTCTGGTCATCGCGCTTTTCTATGGCGGCAAGGTGCAGATCACCTGCCTGCTGGTGGCGCTGGTCATCATGCTGGGGGTCTACTTTATGAAGCAGATGGGCGAGAAGCGCATGTTCTCCTATCTGGTCCCGGCCTTCGTGGTCTGGGGGCTGTTCTATTACTCGGGCGTCCACTCGACCATCTCGGGCGTGGCGATGGCGCTGCTGATCCCGATGGAGCCGCGTTACAGCAAGGAGTATTTCGCCCATAAGATGCGATGGCTCAATGCGCTGATGCTCCGCGCCGCCTCGCACGAGGACTTCCCCAACGAGGAGCAGCGGTTCTACCTGCGGCGCATGCACGACCTGTCGTCCAACTCGGTGGGCATGAGCTACCGTCTGGAGCACGGACTGGCGCCCTACGTCACGTTCCTGATCATGCCGGTCTTCGCGCTGGCCAACGCCGGCGTCGAGATTACGTCGCTCGAATACCTCAATATTTTCCACTATTCGCCCGAAATCGGATCAATCGGCATGGGCGTCTTCTTCGGTCTTGTCCTCGGCAAGCCGCTGGGCATCTTCCTTGCCAGCTGGGGAGCCGTGAGGACGGGTCTTGCGGAGCTGCCCGAGGGGGCGACGTGGCGCATGCTGCTGGCCGTGGCCTGTCTGGGCGGTATCGGGTTCACGATGTCGCTGTTCGTCGATTCGCTGGCCTTCACCGACCCCGATCTGGTCGACCGCGGCAAGATCGCGATCCTGATGGGTTCGCTGGCCGCCGCCGTCGTGGGGTGCCTGCTGATCCTGATCTTTTCGGGGAAAAACCGCCGGACCCGGCAGGGCGGGCGGTAGGCATCCGCCGCGCAGGCGGCGTTTGCCGGAAATGGCGTCCGGTCCGGACCCGTGCGGCCGGAACAGATTTATTTGCTTCTGCCGGTGCCTTGCACTATCTTTGCAAAAAAGATTCGATAATGATGAAAAAGACCTTCCCGATCCTCCCGGCCCTCGTGCTGCTGCTGGCCGGAGCCTGCTCGAAAAATTCGGGCGGAGGCGGCGTGAAATTCCGGAACGATACCGATTCGGTGGCCTACGTTATCGGCATGAACGTGGGCGCGAACCTGCTGAAAATGGATTCGACGATCAATGTGAACGCCGTTTGCGAAGGCATCCGCGACATGTTCCGCGGCAATCCCAGACTCTCGGCGGCCGATGCCGAGACGTTCTATCTGAGCTACGTGAACTACGCCCTTCCCGAGAAGGCGCGCGCCTATGAGGAGCAGTTCCTCCTCGACATCGCCAAGTCGAACCGCTCCTATGCCCGCACGTCGTCGGGCGTGACCTACACCGTTACGGACGTCGGGGATCAGAATCAGGTTCCCACTTCCGAGCGCGACAGCGTGGCCCTGCGGTGGGTGATCCGCACGGCGGCGGGCGACGAGATCACCTCCTCCTACGAGCGGGGCGATACGGTGCGTTCGCTGGTCCGCAACCTGCGGCGCGGGGTGCAGGAGAGCGTGAAGCTCATCGGCAAGGGCGGCAAGATCAACGCCTGGATGCCTTCGTCGGCAGCCTACGGCGCCGAGGGCGACAAGGAACTGGGCGTGGCTCCCAATGCGACGCTCTATTTCGAGATCGAACTCGTCGACCTCGACAAGTATACGACCCGGTCGCGACGGCGTTGACGGTCCGTCCGGCGGCGCCGGTTCCGCGGCCGGATCGTCCGGCCGCGGGGATTTCGCCAAAATAGTTGCTCGGAATCATTTCGTTAACAAAATTTTTATATCTTTGCGGGGAATAAGCCCGCGCTTTGATAGGCGGCGCCTCGGCAGAGCCGGATAAATTCGCCTCTGCTCCCGGTTTGCACTGTCTTTGCGCGTGCGACGGCGACAATATAAAGGAAACATCAAACATAGTGAAAACAACAATGAAAAAAATCTTTTTTGCTGCGGCGCTCGCGGGTGCCGCAATGCTCGCCTCCTGCGGAGGAAACAAGGGCGGGGTACAGCTGGGCAGTCTGTCCGAGTTCGACTCTCTGTCGTATTCGCTCGGAGCCAACATCGGCTATGGCATGAGCTACGAAATGAAGGATATTCCGTTCGATTTCAAGGCTGTGGACAAGGGTGTCCGGGAAGGCGCTCTGGGCAAGGCCACCCAGGAGCACGACAAGTCGCTCGATATGCTGCGCGAATATTTTATGACCAAGCGCGGCGAGCGTGCGCAGGCCGTGGCGCAGAAGCGTGCCGAGGCGGACAGCGTGCGCCTGGCCGGCGGCGACACGACCAAGGTGGAGTATCCCGCGGCCGATCCCGACATGTTCGAGAGCGAGGAGGAGCGTACCGAGATCTCCTATGCCTTCGGTAACGACATCGGTTACAACATCGCACAGAGCGGCATGCCCATTCAGCTGGTCTGGATCGGCGAGGCCATGCAGAACGTGCGCGACAACAACGCCAAGATGACCGAGGACGAGGTGAACCAGTACTTGCAGTACTACTTCATGGTGAAGCGTCCGGCCGAGAACGCCGAGGCTTCGAAGGCGTGGCTGGAGAAGACGGAGAAGAAGTCGGGCGTGAAGAAGACCGAGTCGGGCCTGCTCTATAAGGTTACCGACGCCGGCGACGCTTCGGTGATGCCCAAGGACCCGCGCGACGTGGTGAAGGTGCACTATACGGGCCGTACCCGCGAAGGCAAGGTGTTCGACACCTCGAAGTTCGCCAACCGTTCGAAGGAGCAGCAGGAGATGATCAAGAAGCAGCGTCCCGATGATTTCGACAAGGACGAACCCGTCGAGTTCCCGCTCAACCGTGTGATTCCCGGATGGACGGAAGGGTTGCAGCTGGTGGGCAAGGGCGGCAAGATCACGCTCTGGATTCCCGCCGACCTGGCTTACGGTGCGCGCGGCGCAGGCCGTGACATCGGTCCCAACGAGGCTCTGGAGTTCGAGGTCGAGCTGATCGACGTCACTCCCTACGTGGAGCCTGCTCCGGCCGATTCGACCGCAACGGCCGAGAAGCCCGAGGCTGCTCCCGCAAAATAGTCGGACCGCGGAAAATGAATCCGGATGTGCGCATGCGCATCCGGATTTTTTATAAATAGGCATCTAAAAAAACTCCGGCCTTCGATGATTCGAAGGCCGGAGTTTTTCGGTTGAGTCCGTTTAGAACGGCAGGTCGTCGACCTGTGCGGGCGCAGAGGCGTAGGAAGGCTCCTCGGCGATGGGCGGCATGTCGGGCATCGGGGCCGCCGCGGCCTCCTGTTTGGGTTGCAGACGCCATGCGCGGATGTCGGTGTACCAGCGGCCGTTGTATTCGCGCGACTCGATGTTGACCGAGACGTTGTAGGTCGAACCCTCTTTCAGACGGGCCACGTCTTCGGGCTTGTTGAAGAACGTAACGCAGATTTTGCGTGTGAAAGAGCCTTCGTTCATTTCGAAAACCACATCCTGACGCTGCCACTCACCGCGTGCCGACGTTCCCTTCGTCACGGGCAGTATTTTGTAAACGGTTCCTTCGAATTCCATAGTGTAAATAGGGTTTGTTTGCGGCAAAGGTAGCAATTTTCCGGGACATTCGGAGCCTTTCCCGCGGAAAAAACGCCTGACGTCCGAAGATCGGCGGATACGGCGTTTCTGTCCCGGAACCGCGGCGTGCACCCCGTTCCGGTCGGCTCCGTCGGAGGTTCGGCCCTTTCTTTTTGCTGCCTGTTACAGTGGTCTGCGGCCCGTAATCCGTATAAAAAAGCAGGGTCCGGTTTGCTTTTTTTGCTTTTTTTGAATTATCTTTGGTGCTGTAATGATATTTTTTATTTGTCGGAGCGTTCTGCCGGGCTGTCCGGTTTCGGCTGCGTCCGGCGTGTTGGCACCTTTGTCCATGATGAAAAAACTACTGCTTTTTGTTGCGCTTCTCGGCCTTGCGCTGCCCCTGCGGGCGCAGGACGACAAGGCGCTGGCCGCCGCCGCCGCTGCGAAGGCCGACCTGAAACTGATGTCGTTCAACATCCGCTATTACAAGCCCGGCGCCGACGGCGACAACGGCTGGGTTGCGCGGCGCGCCGCCTGTCTGGAGATGATCCGTGCGGAATCGCCCGACGTCATCGGCTTCCAGGAGCCGCACCGGCCGCAGATCGACTATCTGAAGGTGAACCTCCCCGAATACGCCGAGGTCGACATGGGACGCGACGCCGCGACCGACATCGAGAAGAAACCCGACGGCGGCGAGCATCTGATGATCATGTACCGCCGTTCGAAATACATCCTGCTCGACAGCGGGTTTTTCTGGATCAGCCCCACGCCCGAATGCCCTTCGCGGGGTTGGGACGCCATGTGCCGCCGCGTCACGGTGTGGGTGCAGCTCAAGGACCGGAAAACCGGAAAGGAGTTCTTCTATTTCGACACCCATTTCGATCATATCGGCAAGCAGGCCCGCGCCGAATCGGCCCGGATGATGGTCGCCCGGATGAAGCGGATCGCCGGTGAGAAGGCCGCCGTCTTTCTCTCGGGAGACCTGAATACGACCTACGACAACGCCCTGCTCGACCCGCTGAAGGCGTGGATGCAGTCGGCGCGCCATGCGGCCCCGGTGACCGACGAACTGCCGACGTTCAACGACTTCGGCAAGCGTTCGCTGTGGATCGACTTCATTTTCGCCCGCAACGCCCGTGCGCTGGCCTACCGGACCCTTGTCGGAGCGGGATTAAAATGATGTAACGACCTAATAAATCAGGTCGTTACATTTTTGT
>ENA-UOOA01007127-UOOA01007127.1-human-gut-metagenome-genome-assembly--contig:-P61old-NODE-7127-length-10274-cov-6.483120_pt1 | contig 10274 bp, 9 predicted proteins | sample MGYA00242467_ERZ724014 | MGnify/ENA metagenome assembly ERZ724014
TCGCGTGAGGGCTTGAGAAAGCACGAATAAAGCATAATGAACCGCCCCGGTTTCCGTAACAGGAAGCCGGGGCGGTTTTTTTGTGCACAAAAAGCGAGTAGAAACTTTGTGCTTCCCTACAAAACGATGAAAAATAATTGACAAGAGTGGGGAATCGGTGCTAGCTTTGAAAAAATAAAGCAAAAAATGCTTTAAAACTGCAAAAGTCCATCTTATAGTACAAGCACAATGCTATATCTATCTCGGAAAATAACACACACCGGATGAACAGGAGGCGCGGCATGAAACTGACCTACGCAAGGCTTCTGGCGGGCAAAACCGATCCGAATGACACGGGCCTCTGGCTGCCGCTCTGGATGCATCTGCGGGATACGGCAGAGATCATGGAATTGCTGGTGCGGAAGTGGCTGCCGGAAAGCGTGAAGAAAGCAACCGACCTGGACGAAGAAGCCCTGATCGCGCTGGCACGCTTTTTGGGCTGGACACATGATCTTGGTAAGAGCGTTGTTGCCTTTCAGAGTGTCCTGATGCCGCTGCTGCCAGAGGCAAAGCAGCGAATGGAGCGCTTTACCACCTTGACCTGCCCGGAGCAGGATCGGAAGAAAACACCTCACGCCCGGGCGAGCGAAGCGATTCTGATAGAGCTGAAGTGTCCGCCAGGAATCGCCTCCATTGCGGGGGCCCACCACGGCAAGCCGCAGGAGCAGGAAGAAGTGGAAGCTCAGCTGGTGAGCTGGACATGCAACTACTACCCCAAGGGAGAAAAGGCATTTTGGGAAAGCTGCTGGGATGAGTTGTTTGAGACAGCGCTGAAAGATTGCGGCTACGACGACCCGGCAGAGCTGCCGGACTTGACTCCGCCTACAGAAATTCTGCTGACAGGACTGCTTATCATGGCGGACTGGATCGCCAGCAATACCGAGTATTTTCCGTTGATCCCGGTAGAAGAACTGGGAAACGAAGTGGCTTATCCGGAGCGTGCGGAACGGGCCTGGAATAAATGGGATGAGAAAGACCTGACGGCACCCTGGGAGGCGCAGACTTCTATTGTGGACGAAGAGGAGTTCAAAGCGCGTTTTGGATTCCCGCCCAACGCGGTACAGGCTGCTGCCGTGGAAGCAGCTAACAGTGTGAGCGCCCCGGGAATTTTGATTTTAGAGGCCCAGATGGGTGTAGGCAAGACGGAGGCTGCGCTGGCAGCCGCGGAAATTCTGGCGGCGCGGTTTGGCGCGGGTGGAATCTTCTTTGGCTTGCCTACGCAGGCAACGGCAAACGGGATTTTGGGGCGGCTGGTGCAGTGGGCGGACAACCAGCCGGACAGGCTGCTAAAGTGCATCCGGCTGGCCCACGGCATGGCAGAGCTGAACGAAGAGTATATCCGCTTACAGGAACAGACCGTTCCGGTAGAAGACGACTGGGACGATTCCGAGACAAACGAGCACCGGGTGCAGGTGCACCAGTGGTTCCGGGGCAGCAAGCAGGCGCTGCTGGCCTGCTTTGTCATTGGCACGGTGGACCAGCTGCTCATGGCGGCGCTCAAACAAAAGCATGTGATGCTGCGCCACCTCGGCCTTGCGGGCAAGGTGGTGATCATCGACGAGTGCCATGCCTATAATGCCTACATGAACCGCTACCTTGACCGGGCGCTGGAATGGCTGGGCTGGTATCGGGTGCCGGTGATCTTACTTTCAGCCACGCTGCCGGCCCGGCGGCGGGCAGAGCTGGTGGAAGCCTACCAGCAGAAGCGCACCTCCGCACCGGATGCACCGTGGAAGACCAGCTGCGGCTATCCGCTCCTGACCTGGACGGATGGGGAGGAAGTCCGCCAGACGACCATTCCGCTGGATACGCCCAGCTGGACGGTACAGACGGTTCCGCTGACGGAAGATGGCCTGCCCGGTTTCCTGCGCGAAAAGATGCTGGCGGGCGGCTGCGCGGGTGTCATCGTCAACACCGTTAAAAAGGCACAGGCCGTGGCCCGGATGCTGCGGGAAGCTCTGCCGGAAAAAGAAGTGCAGGTGTTCCACGCACAATTCCTGATGCCGGACCGCGCCGCGCGGGAGCAGGAGCTCATGGAGCGGATCGGCAAGCACTCGACTCCGGCCCAGCGGGATGGACTCATTGTGGTGGGCACGCAGGTGCTCGAACAGTCGTTGGACATTGATTTTGACGTTATGGTGACGGAACTTTGCCCGATGGACCTGCTGCTACAGCGCATTGGCCGTCTGCACCGCCACACCTGGCGCTCTCGCCCACAGCCGATGCAGGCGGCAGTCTGCGCGGTGCTGGATACCGGAGAGGATGCCTTTGATGAGGGCAGCGCGGCAGTCTACGGCAAGTGGCTGCTCTGGCGGACACGGGAACTGCTGCCTCAGACCATCCGCCTGCCGGAAGAGATCTCCCCGCTGGTACAGCAGGTGTATGGCTGGGCGGCGGAGGACAAACTGCCCGAAGATGCCGCCAGTGAGAAGCTGTGCCATAACTATGAACTGGAACAGGGAAAGCGAAAGGACCGGGCAGAGGCTTATCTGGTGCATCACCCGAAGGTGTACAAAAAATCCCCCCGGCTCAATCCCAGGCTCCTCAATACGCTGGACGGCTGGATGGCAGACGAGGGCGCCTGTTCTGACCCGGCGGCCCGGGCGGCTGTCCGTGACGGCGACCCGTCTGTTGAGGTGCTGGTCATGGTGCGGGGGCGGGATGGCAGCATCCATTTCCTGCCGTGGCAGGAGGGAGGCCGGACGGTAGCGTCCGACTGCCCGCCGCAGCCGGAGGAGGCGCTGAAGATCGCACGGCAGAAACTGCGGCTCCCGGCAGTGTTTGGCAAGGAATGGAACGTGAAACGCGTCATTGACGAGCTGGAAGCGGACAACCGCCGTCTGCTGGCCCAATGGCAGCTCTCCCCGATGCTGCGCGGGGAGCTGGTGCTACTGCTGGATGAAACGCTGACGGCCCATCTGGCGGGGATGACGCTCCATTATGACCGTGAGAATGGTCTGATTTATGAAAAGGAGGAAGCTGATGCAGGAAATTGAGTTCAACCTGTTAACGGAACCCTGGGTCCGTGTCCGTCTGCCGGACAACACCGTGCAGGAAGTTTCTCTGACGGATGCACTGGTCCATGCGCAGGAGTACATGGACCTGGCAGGGGAGATGCCCACCCAGGACGCGGCCATGCTGCGGCTGCTGCTGGCGGTGCTGTTTACGGTCTTTTCCCGCGTGAACGAAGTGGGGGAGCCGGAGCCGCTGGAAGACGAAGAAACCGCCCTAGAGCGCTGGGGAGCGCTGTGGGAACTGAAACATTTCCCGGAGCAGCCCATCCGGGACTATCTGGAGCAGTGGAAAGACCGCTTCTGGCTCTTCCACCCGGAGCGGCCATTCTGGCAGGTGCCGGAGGCGGCTATCGGCACGGAGTACGGCGCGGCAAAGCTGAACGGCGAGATGTCGGAGAGCAGCAATAAGATTCGGCTGTTCCCACTCTATGCCGGGGCGGGCAAAACAGAGATGACCTATGCGCAAGCGGTGCGGTGGCTGCTGAGTGTCAACGGCTATGATGACACCTCGGCAAAGCCAAAGGGCAAAGGACTGCCCTCGGTAGGTGCAGGCTGGCTGGGCAAAATCGGCTATATCCAGGCCAGCGGCGAAAATCTGTTCGAGACGCTGATGCTGAATTTGACTCTGCTGAAAGACGGAACTGAATGCTGGGGTGAAAATAAGCCCTGCTGGGAGTTGGATGCGCCCAAGAGCGCAGAGCGAACAGAGATTTTACAGCCGGACAATCCGGCACAGCTGCTCACACTTCAATCCCGTCGGCTGCTCCTCCACCGGGAAAATGGAAAAGTGGATGGTTTTTCTCTGCTGGGCGGCGATTTCTTCCCGCGCGAAAGTGCTTTTGTGGAGCAAATGACCATCTGGCGTAATGCTACGACCAAAAAGAATGAGCCGCCGGTGTTTGTGCCCTGCCGCCATGATGCGGCAAAGCAGTTCTGGCGGGAGTTTCCGTCCGTGTTCTGCAAGGGCGAGGGCAATGTTCATCAGCCGGGCGTGGTGCGCTGGGTAGAAAAAGTACAGCAGCTGCGGTTTTTGAGCCCAAAACGAAGAATCAATTTCCGTATCTCAGCGGTGCAATATGGGGACAAAGACTTTTTCGTGAATGATTCGTTCAGTGATAGTCTGGCATTTCAGGCTGTTCTGCTGGACGAGCTGGGCCGTGGTTGGCAGAACCGCATCACCGAGGAAATTAGCCGGTGCGAGCAGACAGCCTCTCTGGTGGGGCACTTGGCGCAGGATATTGCCACTGCCGCGGGCGATAAAAACGGAAATGCCAGCGTCCCGGCCCGTTCCCAGTTCTATTTTGCAGTAGACCAACCGTTCCGACAGTGGCTGCGGAGCATCGACCCGGAAGAAGACGACATGACCGAAACCACAGCCCGCTGGCAGGTGATCGCCCGAGGCATTGCAGAGCAGCTGGGTCAGCAGATGGTGCTGGAGGCTGGCAGCGCCGCACTGGTAGGGCACCGGGTCAAGCTGGACGCCGGGAAAAAGACCGAACGGACGGAGCTGTACACGGCTCCCAAAGCTTATAACCGCTTCCGGGCGGGGCTGTACAAACTTTACCCGAAAACAAACGATGAGGGAGGAACGGCATGAGTGAGAAAAACGAGAGCCGCACACAGGCCATCAGGGGCTATGTGGACGGCAAGATTCAATGGCTCTGGGGTCTGCCGGAGAACCAGCGGCGTGCAGAGCTGGCAAAGCTGCGACGGGGCATCGGACATGCACCCGGGGAGCTGCCGGAGCTGTGGGGCGGCCTTTTGCAGGGGATGCCTGCGAGCTTTTACGGCACAAATGGCCCCTCCCATGAAGAGTGGGCGGTCTATCTGGCACTGACCCTGTATGCCCTGCACCAGCAGAGCAACGATACTGTGTACGTGAGCCAGCTCGGCTGCACGCTGGGCCGGGCCGTGCGCAGGCTGGCGGAGCAGACCGTGGCCAGTGGGCAGGACTGGACCGAGAGCAGCATTCTGCGGCGGTTCAACGCGCTGGCTACCGCCGAAGAAATTACCGAGATCAGCCATCATCTGCGGGGCATGATTCAGCTGCTGCGGGCCGCAAAGCCGGACAGCATCCCGCTGGATTACCCGCAGTTGGCTGTTGACCTGTACGGGCTGCAGTGCGATGCCCCGCAGCTGGCACAGCTGCCCGCCAACATCCGCCTGCGGTGGGGGCAGGACCTCTACCGCTACGAGAAGAACGAATCGTCCGAGATGCAGGAAAAGGAGAACTGACTTATGAAAAAGCGTTTGTATGTTGACTTCCATGTGCTGCAGACTGTGCCGCCCAGCTGCATCAACCGGGACGATACGGGCAGCCCCAAAACGGCCATTTACGGCGGCGTGACCCGCGCCCGGGTCTCCTCTCAGGCGTGGAAGCACGCCATGCGGCAGGCCTTTGTAGAGGAAAGCCTGCTGGACGAAGAGGATGTGGGCAAGCGCACCAAAAAGGTGACGGAGCTGGTGGAAAAGGAGATCGCCGCCCTTGCCCCGGACATGGATGCCGCCAAGTTGGCAAAGGAAGTAGTAAAAAACACAGGGCTCAAAGTTAACGAGAAGAAAGATGAGAAAAAGCTCAAAACGCTGATTTTTCTGAGTAAGGCGCAAGTAAGTGCTTTGGCGGAACTGGGAATTGAGGGTTGTACAGAGGCCCAAAAGTATAAAGATGCTTTGGGTGCAGCTCCTTCGGTAGATATGGTGTTGTTTGGCAGAATGGTGGCTGAGGCAGCTTCGCTGAATTACGATGCCGCCGCACAGGTGGCCCACAGCATCTCTACCCATGCGGTGCAGAACGAATACGACTACTTTACCGCTGTGGACGACTGTCCGGATAGCGACAACGCGGGTGCAAGCCATTTGGACACCAAAGAATATAACTCAGCGACTCTATACCGCTATGCAACCGTCAATGTGATGGAGCTTGAACGCCATCTGGGCGCGGAAAAAGCAGCCGAAGTGGTGCGGAGCTTTGGCGAAGCGTTCATCCGTTCCATGCCTACGGGTAGTCAGAACACCTTTGCCAACCGCACTCTGCCGGATGCCGTCTATGTGACCATCCGGGAGGACCAGCCGGTAAACCTCTGTGGTGCCTTTGAGCGGGCGGTGCGGAAGAGCGCGGAGGGCTACGCGGAGCCCTCCAAGAACGCGTTGCAGGCCTATGCACAGCAGCTGTATCAGAGCTTTGCGGAGGCCCCTGCAAAGAGCTTTACCGTGGGCATCGGGCTGGAAGCACTGGCCCCGGCCCAGCCGCTGAACACCATGCTGGATGCACTGGAAGAAGCTGTTAAGGAGAACCTGACCGGAAACGAGGTGAAATGATGGCAACGCTGTTGCTTCGGTTGGCAGCGCCTTTGCAGGCGTGGGGCGCGGATTCCAAATTCGAGACCCGGAAAACGGCTCGGGAGCCTACCAAGAGCGGCGTCATCGGTCTGCTGGCCGCGGCGCTGGGCCTGCGGCGGGATGAGACCGAGCCATTGACCCGGCTGGCGCAGCTGCGCTTTGGCGTCCGGGTGGAGCGGGAGGGCCAGCTGTTGGTGGATTTCCACATGGCCCGCAACGAGGAGAAAGACCGCTCCTATGTCACCTACCGCCATTACCTCGAAGATGCTGTTTTTCTGGTGGGCCTGGAAAGTGAAGACACCGCTTTGCTGCAGGAACTGGCAGAGGCGCTGACCCACCCGGTGTTCCCGCTGTACCTGGGCCGCCGTGCCTGCCCGCCCACTCTACCGCTCTGCCTGGGCCTGCGGGAGCAGGGCCTTGTGGAGGCCTTGCAGGCGGAGCCCGCGCTCTGCCCCAGCGGGCCCAAGCCGACCCGCATCGTGGCGGATGCCGCACCGCAGGAGCCGGGGGCTGTCCCGCAGCGGGATGTGCCTCTCTCCTACGACCCGCGACACCGGCAGTACGGTTACCGCTCGGCCCGGGAGATCTCCCTCCGGCAGCCCGCAGGGGCCCCGGAGCCGACCGCCCATGACCCATTCTGTGAATTGTGAGGTGAAGTGCAGATGTATTTATCCCGTGTAGAGCTTGACCCCACCCGCCGCAGTACCATGACGGCGCTGGCGGCACCACAGAAATTCCATGGCGCGGTGGAAAGTGCCTTTTCCGGGGAGCGCCGCCGTCGGTTGTGGCGGCTGGACCGGCTGGGCGAAAAGCTGTATCTGCTCCTCCTCAGCGAGGAGATGCCGGACCTCTCCGGCGTTGTGGAGCAGTTTGGCACCGGAGCGGCACCAGAGTCCCGGAATTATGACCCGCTGCTGGCGCGGATCACACCGGGCAGCCGCTGGCAGTTTCGGTTGGCGGCCAACCCCACCAAAAGCTGCAAAGACGCCCAAAAACCCGCAGCGCGGGGAACCGTGGCCGCACACTGCACGACACAGTACCAGAAGCAGTGGCTGTTGGATCGCGCCGCAAAGCACGGCTTTGCCCTGACGGAGGATTCCTTTACCGTGACCCGGGTGCAGTGGCACCACTTTGCCAAGTGCGGCACCCGCCCGGTGTCGCTGCTGGCGGTGACGTATGAGGGCGTTTTGCAGGTGACGGACCCCGAGGCGTTCCGGAACCTGCTGTGTCAGGGCATGGGCCGGGGCAAAGCCTACGGCCTTGGCCTGCTGACCGTGATGCGTGGAGGATAAGACCATGGCGGAGATGCCGGGCATGATCCGGCCAGACCTGCAGGCGCTGCCGCAGGTGAAAGACCGGATGACCTTTTTGTACCTCGAACACTGTACCCTTGGCCGACAGGATGGAGCCATCACGGTCACGGACGAAAAAGGGGTGGTCCAGATCCCGGCAGCGGGCATTTCCGTCCTGCTGCTGGGGCCGGGCACCCGTGTGACTCACCGTGCCATGGAGCTGATGGGCGACACGGGCGTGGGCGCTGTCTGGGTGGGCGAGCACGGTGTGCGCTACTACGCCCATGGCCGACCGCTGACCACCCACTCCCGGATGCTGCTGCGACAGGCAGAACTGGTGACCAACACCCGCAAGCACCTGGATGTGGTGCGCAAGATGTACCAGCTGCGTTTCCCGGAGGAAGATGTCTCCCGGCTGACTATGCAGCAGCTGCGGGGCCGGGAGGGCAGCCGGGTGCGGCAGGTGTACCGCAAAGCTTCCCAGAGCACGGGTGTGCCCTGGAACGGGCGGCTCTACCGCCCGGAGGATTTTGCGGCCGGAGATGCCGTCAATCAGGCGCTTTCTGCCGGGCACGCCTGCCTGTACGGTCTGGCGCACGCGGTCATTGTGGCATTGGGCTGCGCCCCGGGTCTTGGCTTTGTGCATGTGGGGCACGAGTGCTCTTTTGTCTACGATATCGCAGACCTGTACAAGGCTGAGGTGACCATCCCCATCGCCTTTGAGGTGGCAGCGCAGGCCCCGGAAGACCTGCCCGCTGTAGTCCGCCGCCGGGTGCGGGATGCCATGGTGGAACACCACATTCTGGAACGGATGGTGCACGATATCCGGTATCTGCTCCTGACGAAAGAGGAGCAGAGCGAGGCGGAAGAAGCGGTCTACCTCTGGGACAATCAATTGGGCACCGTCGCCAATGGCATCAACTATTTTGATCAGGAAGCGGGGGATGGGCCATCGTAGTGCTGACCATGACCAACTGCCCGCCCCGGCTGCGGGGCGACCTGTCCAAGTGGCTGTGCGAGATCAACACGGGCGTTTATGTGGGAAACGTGAGCAGCCGCGTGCGGGACGCTCTGTGGGACCGGGTGTGCCAGAACCTGAAAAACGGGCAGGCGACGCTGGTGTTCACCACGGCAGGCGAACAGCGGATGGATTTCCGCACCCATAACACCACCTGGGAGGCCGTTGATTTTGACGGAATCAAGCTGATGCGGCGGCCTCTGCCGCAGGCTGAACAAAATCAGATCGACCTGAAACCCGGGTTCAGCAAGGCTGCACAGCAGCAGTATGCCCGCCGGGCAGGCAAGCCTCGCACCCCGAAAAAAGAAACCTACACGGTCATTGATCTGGAGACCACAGGCCTGCAGGCAGCGTCCGATGCGATCATTGAGTATGGAGCCCTGCGGGTCCGGGATGGTGCCCCGGCGGAAGAACTGAGCCTCCTTGCCCGGTGCGGGACACCGCTGCCCGCCGTCATCACAGAGCTGACCGGTCTCCGGGATGAGGACTTACAGCAGGGGATGGAAGAGCGGGCTGCACTGGAACAGTTTTTGGCGTTTATCGGGAACGACCCGCTCGTCGGGCATAACATTTCGTTTGATATGGAGTTTCTCCGGGCAGCCTGCCGACGGCAGGGGCTTCCCGCCCCAGCCAGCCACTGCACCGACCTGATGCAGCTGGCCCGCCACAGGCTTTCCCGAGTGCCAAACTACAAACTTCTGACATTGGCGCAGCATTTCCAACTGGCAGATAAAGTAGAGCACCGCGCCCTGCCGGACTGCCGTCTGGTGCAGCAGGTCTATTGCAAACTGAATGAACCGGGTGTAAAATAATTGCGGAAGCGACGCATCTATGGGATCTTTTTAGCCTTTTCCCCGCATGCGCGGGGGTGATCCCATTGGCGTGACCACGACCCAGCAGATGATTGACTTTTCCCCGCATGCGCGGGGGTGATCCCAGAAATGCTACCCCATGGGCTTCCGGCCCATCCTTTTCCCCGCATGCGCGGGGGTGATCCTTCATCAAAGACCACATCTTCAAACTGGGAACCCTTTTCCCCGCATGCGCGGGGGTGATCCTTGACGGCCTCCAGGCCACCACCGCCCAGCATACTTTTCCCCGCATGCGCGGGGGTGATCCTGATTTCCGTTACCATAATACCACTCCTTTCAACTTTTCCCCGCATGCGCGGGGGTGATCCTATGGATGTAGTTATTAAATGCGTAACCGTTGTCTTTTCCCCGCATGCGCGGGGGTGATCCTACTTGCCCTGTTCTGTGGTACAGACCTATTATCTTTTCCCCGCATGCGCGGGGGTGATCCCAGGGAGGTTGCGGCCCAGTGTGTCAAGCGTGGCTTTTCCCCGCATGCGCGGGGGTGATCCCTGTCAGCAGAGACGGTAAACCTTTTTGACCGGCTTTTCCCCGCATGCGCGGGGGTGATCCGTACTGGGTTTTTGAGGGCCGCACAGACCGAAACTTTTCCCCGCATGCGCGGGGGTGATCCTTGCATGAGGCTCAAGGCCCACAAAAGAGAGCTCTTTTCCCCGCATGCGCGGGGGTGATCCCAGGGAGGTTGCGGCCCAGTGTGTCA
>ENA-UOOA01007137-UOOA01007137.1-human-gut-metagenome-genome-assembly--contig:-P61old-NODE-7137-length-10261-cov-5.203312_pt1 | contig 10261 bp, 8 predicted proteins | sample MGYA00242467_ERZ724014 | MGnify/ENA metagenome assembly ERZ724014
ATTAGGGCTATGCCCGAAAATGAAAAACCACCCGCTAGGCGGGTGGATGTTTATTCATTGCATATATAGATCAAACGGATAAGAGAGTATAGAGGAAAGGTGTGAATTCAGGTGTATTACGGCGAAATAAAAAAGTGTGATATTGCAAACGGTGAGGGCGTAAGAGTATCTTTGTTTGTTTCAGGGTGTACGCATCATTGTCCGGGATGTTTCAATGCAGATACTTGGAATTTTAAATACGGAAGCGAATATACAGATCAGACGGAAAAAGAGATTTTGGAGGCGCTCTCGCCAAGTTATATTAATGGATTGACATTACTTGGCGGCGAACCGTTTGAGCCGGAGAATCAAAAGACGCTTGTCGGACTTCTCCGAAAAGTAAGAGAGAGCTATCCTGAAAAAAATATATGGTGTTATACAGGGTATTTGTATGATGAGCAGCTTTTAAATAACAGCCGCGCAAGATGTGAATACACAGATGAAATGCTCTCTATGATAGATGTGCTTGTGGACGGAGAGTTTGTAGAGGCGTTAAAAGATATCCGTCTTGTGTTCAGAGGTTCATCGAATCAAAGAGTCATCGATGTGAAAAAAAGTCTTGGTCAGAATGAGATTGTCATGTGGCAGCCAAAGGTAGAGCGGGGCGTGTAGATGAAAAGAATGATTTAAGACCAAAAGAGAATCACGGATATCATACAAAATATAAAGGCTGGGAAAGTTATTTCGGTATACCGGCAGTTAAAAAAACATAAGGATAAATTAACGGCGCCTTAATTGTATAAGTGAAGAAGAGATGTTATATTTGATTTAGACATGTATTTGAGCTTAGACAAGAGAGGTGCCTATTATTATGCGAATCAATGAAATTATAAAAGAACGCCGTCTGGCAAAAGGATTTACACAAGAGCAGATTGCGAATTATCTTGGGGTGACGGCTCCGGCTGTCAATAAATGGGAGAAAGGAACGTCGTGTCCCGACATAGTCTTGCTTCCGGCGCTTGCCAGGCTTCTTGATACGGATCTGAACACCTTGCTGTCTTTTCAGGATGATCTGTCGGAGAAAGAAGTTGCGCTGTTTTTGAATGAAGTGTCTGAAGCGGCAAAAAAAGACGGCTTTGAAGCGGGATATTCTCTTGCGATCGGGAAAATTAAAGAATACCCTACCTGTGATCTGCTGCTCGGTAACGTGGCGATGCTGCTAAACGGCCTGCTGTTGTTTCAAGGAAACAGAATTGATTCATATGAAAAATACGAAGAGGAAATCGAAGCTTTATTTCAACGGGTAATGCAAAGTGACCGGATTGATATCAGAGAACAGGCGCAGGCGTATCTGATCTCTAAATTGATGGAAAAACAGGATTATGAACAGGCCCAGAAAGTGTTGGATACGATTTCAAAAAAGAGGGTGCTCGACAGAGAACAGCTTCAGGCAAATTTGTACATTGCGCAGGGAGAGTTAGAAAAAGCGGCAAAGCTGACAGAAGAAAAGTTTTTGTCTGCCACAACCGAAATTCACGGGGCGCTGATGACGATAATGGAGATCGCATTGAAAGAAAAGCGGATGGAAGACGCGGAATATATTGCGGATATCGACAAGCAGGCGGCGCAGGTATTTGATCTGTGGGAATATAATTCTTACGGTGCACAGTTTCAGCTTTATGTGGCTACGAAAAAAAGAGCGAAGGCGGTAAAGATACTTTTGCCGATGCTGAGATCACTTACGAAAAAATGGGATATTAACAGTTCGCCTTTGTATCGTCATATTCAGACGAAAGAAGTTGATAAGTCGTTTGGTTCGCGGTTACAAAAAGCGCTCGTTCAATCGATCGAAACAGATGAAGAGATGAAATTTTTAAAAGACAGCGAAGAATTACAAAGCTTTATAAAAGAGGCAGAGTTGAAGTAGATAACTGAGGAAAAGAAAAAAGCAGTTTTCCGATAGAGGTTTTGAAAATATAAAAACCTGAATTCGGGAAACTGCTTTCTCTGTATAGATGTCATAGATATCTTTATTACAGGCAGTCCTTATTTCCGACAAATAAAGTTCCCGCCTGTTTTCCGTTTACGATATCGTACAAAGCTTCAGGGTGTTTTCCGTTCGTCACGATCGTATCGATGCCCTGTGAAGCGGCAAGTTCGGCAGCCTGAAGTTTTGTCCTCATACCGCCTGTTCCGCGTCTTGATCCTGCGCCGCCTGCGAGAGAATAGACGCTTTCATCGATCTGGCGGATCTCTTTGATCAGTTTCGCGTTCGGGTGAAGGCGGGGGTCGCTGTCATAAAAACCGTCGATATCAGAAAAAATGACAAGTCGCTTAGCGCGGCAGAGAACGGATACGACAGAAGAAAGCATATCGTTGTCGCCGAAAAGTCTGTCTTCGGATTCAATTTCCTTATAACTTACGGAATCGTTTTCGTTTACGATCGGAATGATTCCCATTTCAAGCAGGGCGTCAAATGTGTTCGTTAAGTTTTCTTTCTTTTCTTCCTGCTCGATATCTTCTGCATTGAGAAGGATCTGAGCGACTGTTTTATCATAATCTCCGAAAAATTTATCATATAAATACATCAGACTGCATTGTCCGACTGCTGCGGCAGCCTGTTTCATACGCATGCTGTCCGGCTTTTCGTGCATATTCAGCTTGTTACGGCCGACTGCGATCGCTCCCGACGATACAAGGATGACCTCATATCCCATATTCTGGATGTCGGCAAGTGTGCAGACAAGGCGGTCGATGGCGCGAAGATCACTTTTTCCCGCGTCGTTTGTCAATGTGGATGTTCCCACTTTTACTACAATTCTGTTGTTGCAAAGTCCCATGATACTTATTCCTCCGGATTAAACTGTAAGCTGCCGTGTAAAAACGGTGATCGTATGCGTACATCTAACTAAAAAGAGCAGATGCAGAAACGATTTACTGTAATATAGTATCACGACAGAGAACGCATGTCCATGAAGAAAATAAAAATAATATAACGATAGTAACTTGAAAAATCAAAAGACAAGGGTGAACTGCCCATTGTCTGAAGCCGATGAGTTTCCTGTTTCAATCTTTTTTGCTGAGGGTGCTGTTGTGATATTCGGAAGAGTAGGTTACGTCTTCTTTGAGCCATGAAGGAGCCTGATAAGCTTTGGCAAACGCTTCATCGGGAAATTCGATCTCAGCGAGAACGAGAGGGGCAAGGTCGCCTTCAAAAATGTCCAGTTCAACAAAAAGGCCGTTTTCGATAGGGATGACATAGCGGGTTTTCGTAATGATCCTTCCGTCGGCTTTTAACAGGAGGTGATAGTAACTTTCTTTTGTGAGAGGAAGGTTGTACTCTTCTCTTACCATCATTCCTTTTGATTTGTAAGTAAGGAAAAAATCGTCATTATCTCTTCGGATACGGACGACCGGGGCAGTACATAGATAAGCCTGCTCGATCTTTCTGGCCGGATAATCTTTCGGATCAAACGGAAGATCGGAAAGATCTACAAGAAATTTTCGTTCGATTTCCATAAATATTCTCCATTCCGCCGCATTTTTGCGGCATAAATTTTATTGCAGCGGCGATGAGCCGGTTTTTACCTGTAAAAACTATGCAAGGAGCAATGCTTTGAGTTGAATTCGCCGCTGATTTTAAGCTATAATGATTATAGCAGAGCGAATGCGGAAAAGAAAGAAAAAGTAAAATACGGAGGTAGTAATTTGAAAGTATACATTTTTTTGGCGGACGGATTTGAAGAAATTGAAGGATTGACGGTTGTTGATATTATGCGCAGGGCTAAGATCGATGTGGAGACGATCTCGATTACCGGACAGAAACAGATTAACGGGGCACACAAAATCATTGTGGAAGCGGATCGGCTGTTTGAGGAGACGGATTTTTCGGATGGGGATATGCTCGTACTTCCGGGCGGAATGCCGGGAACGCTGAATCTGAAAGAGCATGAAGGCCTTCGGAATCTGATCGGTGAATTCGATAAGAAGAAAAAGTATCTTGCGGCAATTTGCGCAGCTCCGAGTATTTTGAGCGAACTTGGTATTTTGAAAGGAAGAAAAGCATGTGCATATCCGTCTTTTGAAGAAGGACTTGACTGTGCACAGGTCGTGCACGAGGCGGCGGTTACAGACGGACATGTTACGACAGGAAGAGGGATGGGAGCGGCGATTCCATTTGCTTTGAAATTGACAGAACTGCTCTGCGGAACAGAAAAAGCGAACGAGATCGCGGAATCTATCGTATATGCATAGACAGTCTGCAAAAATATTTTTCCCGTGTGTTTCATGTATGTCTGAACTTGGACGAAAAAATACTGGAAATATGCGGATGTGTATGCTATACTATGACAATGACTGCGAGTGTATATTTTTTTATAAGTGCGATATGACGAAGAGGCAGTTTTGAAGTCAGCACATTCAAGGAGGAAAAAAATGAGTTTACAGGTAGAAAGATTAGAACATAATATGGCAAAATTAACGATCGAAGTACCGGCAGAGGAAGTGGAAAAAGCGCTTCAGGCAGCTTATCTGAAAGAGCGCGGCAAGATCAGTCTTCCGGGATTCCGTAAAGGAAGAGTTCCGCGTCAGATGATCGAAAAGATGTACGGACCGGAAGTGTTCTATGATGAGGCGGCAAACCGCATGATCTCAGAAGCGTATGCGAAAGCATATGACGAGTGTGAGCTTGAGCTTGTGTCACAGCCGAAGATCGAGATCACACAGCTTGAGAAAGGTAAAGAATTTATCTTTACGGCAGAGGTGGCTGTAAAACCGGAAGTAAAACTCGGTGAATATAAAGGTCTGAAAGTTGATAAAGTTTCTACAAGAGTTACACAGAAAGAAGTAGATGAGGAGATCGACAAAGAGCGTGAACGCAATGCAAGAACGATCGATGTAACTGACAGAGCGGTTCAGGATAAAGATCAGATCACGCTTGACTTTGAAGGTTTTGTCGACGGAGTTGCTTTTGAAGGCGGAAAAGCTTCCGATTATCCGTTGACGATCGGATCCGGAGCGTTTATTCCGGGATTTGAAGATCAGTTGATCGGAGCAAACATTGACGAAGAAAAAGAGATCAATGTGACATTCCCTGAAGAGTATCAGGCGAAAGAACTTGCCGGAAAAGCTGCCGTATTCAAATGTACAGTGCATTCGATCAAGGCAAAAGAACTTCCGGAGCTCGATGATGAGTTTGTATCCGACGTATCTGAGAAGAGCGAGACTGTTGACGCATATAAGGCAGAAGTAAAAGCGAAGATCAAAGAGCGCAAAGAAAACGAAGGAAAGCAAAAGAGAGAAGACCAGTCTGTAGAGCAGGCAGTTGCCAATGCAGAGATGGATATTCCGGAAGCTATGATCAGCTTCCAGTCAAGACAGATGGTAGACGATTTCGCTCGCCGCATTATGCAGCAGGGTATGACGATGGAACAGTACTTCCAGTTTACAGGTCTTTCGGAAGAAAAGATGATGGAAGAGTTTAAGCCGGAGGCAGAGAAACGTATCCGCACAAGACTGACTCTTGAGGCAATCGTTGCAGCGGAGAATATCGAAGTTTCCGAGGAGCGTCTTGATGAGGAACTTCAGAAGATGGCGGATTCCTATAAGATGGAAGTTGATAAGCTTAAAGAATACATGGGCGAAAACGAAAAGAAACAGATGAAAGAAGACATTGCGATCCAAGAAGCAGTTACCCTGATCGCAAATGCCGCAGTAGAAGGTTAAGCAAGATACAAAGGTGTGCTGTATGGCGCACCTTTTTCAAAAAAATATGTATATGCAGCAGTTTGGCCTGTAGAACGGCCGTTGAAAACGGCGTTTATACAAACAATATTATAAGTGCCAAAGAAGGCTGACAGATTGAAAGGAGTATTGACCATGAGTTTAGTACCTTATGTCATCGAGCAGACGAGCCGCGGAGAGCGCTCGTATGATATTTACTCAAGACTTTTGAAAGAGAGAATCATCTTTCTCGGAGAGGAAGTAAACGATGTGTCCGCAAGTGTGATCGTGGCGCAGCTTTTATTCCTTGAGGCGGATGATCCGGACAAAGACATCCAGCTTTATATCAACAGCCCGGGAGGGTCTGTGACGGCAGGAATGGCAATTTATGATACAATGCAGTATATCAAATGTGACGTATCTACAGTATGTATCGGAATGGCGGCAAGTATGGGAGCGTTCCTTCTTGCAGGCGGAAAGAAAGGCAAGCGTTTTGCCCTCCCGAATGCGGAGATTATGATCCATCAGCCGTCAGGCGGAGCGCAGGGACAGGCGACAGAGATCCAGATCGCGGCAGAACACATTCTGCGTACGAAACAGAAATTGAATGAAATATTGGCTGCAAATACAGGACAATCACTTGAGACGATCAAGGCAGATACAGAGCGTGACAATTTTATGTCTGCCGATGAGGCAAAGGCGTACGGTTTGATCGACGAGGTGATCGCAAAACATTAATTTGGCTTTGAGGTGAAAGAATATGGCAGGAAAACCGACAGACGATATCGTCAGATGTTCCTTTTGTAATAAAACGCAGGCGCAGGTAAGAAAGCTGATCGCAGGTCCGAACGGCACATATATTTGCGACGAGTGTATCGGAATCTGTTCTGAGATCATAGAAGAGGAATTAGATTATAACGAAAGAGAATTGTTTGATGATATTAATCTTTTGACACCGGAAGAGATGAAAGCTTTTCTTGATGATTATGTGATCGGACAGGATGAGGCAAAAAAAGTACTTTCAGTGGCAGTTTATAACCATTACAAAAGAATTATGGCAGAACAGGATCTCGGGGTAGAGCTGCAAAAAAGCAATATTTTAATGCTTGGTCCGACAGGCTGCGGGAAAACGCTTCTGGCCCAGACACTTGCGAAAGTGCTGAACGTGCCTTTTGCGATTGCGGATGCGACGGCGCTTACAGAGGCAGGATATGTGGGCGAAGATGTGGAAAATATCCTTTTGAAGATTATTCAGGCGGCAGATGGGGATATTGAGAGAGCAGAGTACGGCATTATTTATATTGATGAGATTGATAAGATCACAAGAAAGTCAGAAAATCCATCGATCACCCGAGATGTCTCAGGAGAAGGTGTACAGCAGGCTTTATTGAAGATCATAGAAGGAACGGTTGCATCAGTTCCTCCGCAGGGCGGAAGGAAACATCCTCATCAGGAGCTGATTCAGATTGACACAACGAATATTCTTTTTATATGCGGAGGCGCATTTGAAGGAATCGACAAGATTATCGAGACTCGTCTTGACAGGAAGTCGATCGGTTTCAATGCAGAAATCGCGGAAAAGCATGAGTATGATATGGATGTACTTTTACAGGAAGTGCTTCCGCAGGATCTTGTGAAGTTCGGACTGATTCCGGAGCTGATCGGAAGACTTCCGGTGACGGTTACGCTTGACCTGCTTGATAAGGATGCGTTGATCCGCATTTTGACAGAGCCGAAGAGTGCGATCGTAAAACAGTATCAGAAGCTTCTTGAGCTGGACGGAGTAAAACTGGAATTTGATCGGGACGCTCTTATCGCAGTGGCTGAAACGACGCTGAAAAGAAAGACAGGCGCCCGCGGACTCCGTGCGATCATGGAAAAGATCATGATGGATACGATGTATCAGGTTCCTTCTGATGAAACGATTAAAGAATGCAGGATCACAAGAGATGTGGTAGAAGGAAAAGGCGAGCCGCTGTATCTTCGAGACGGAGAAGAGCGAAGATCTTTTTTGACATCGCAGAGCGCATAGCTGCGAACAAATATACAGAACATCGATAACTGTATAAAAGGGAACTGTGTAAAACGGGTGTGATGGGGGGCATCACACCCGCTTTTTGCAACAGCGACGAGCCAAAGTCCTGGCTTGCCAGAGACCTTGGCGACTGCTTACAATCCCGGAACGTGCCTTTTGTCACTTCCGGCGATTGTTACTATGTATACGATAAAATGTCCGAAAAATATAAGACAGCGCAGGAAAAGATCTGCGCGATGAGATACAGCAGGAGGTTACAACATGGAAAATACGATAAAAAGCCTGCCGATGGTAGCTTTGCGTGGGATGACTATTATGCCTGAAATGGTTGTTCATTTTGATGTAAGCCGTGAACGGTCGGTTGCTGCGATACAAGAAGCGATGGCGGAAGAACAAAAGATTTTCTTGACTGCACAAAAATCGATCGACACAGAGGATCCTAAGATGGAGGACGTATACGAGATCGGCACGGTAGGAACGATCAAACAGATCATTAAACTGCCGAAGCATATTGTGCGTGTGCTTGTATCCGGCGAAATGCGGGGAAGACTAAAAGAGATTGAATATACAGATCTGTACTTACGGGCAAATGTAGAACTTCTTGATGATTCTGAAGAGATTCTTCCGGAAGATGTAAATACAGAAGCTATGGAGCGGGGACTGAAAGATATGTTTGTCAGTTACGCGGCAAAAAACGGAAAGATGTCTAAAGAAGCTGTTTCCCAGTTAGTCGAGATGAAAGGCCTGCGGAAACTGGTAGATGAGATTGCGGCGAATATTCCTCTTTATTACACAGATCAGCAAGATATATTGAATGAGACGGATCTGCTGAAACGATACGAAAAACTAGCGTTTAAACTTGTGAATGAAGTGCAGATCATCGATATCAAAGAAGAGATACAGCGGAAAGTAAAAGAAAGAGTCGATAAGCATCAAAGAGAATATATTTTGCGCGAGCAGTTAAAACTGATCAGGGAAGAACTCGGAGAGGAATCGACCGCATCTGACGCAGAAGAATTTGAAAAAGAACTGAAAAAGTTAAAAGCGCCGGAAGAAGTAAAAGAAAAGCTGAAAAAGGAAATCGGGAGATTTAAAAGTTCTTTGAATTCACCGGCGGAGAGCGGTGTGATCCGCACATATATAGAAACTCTGCTTGAGATGCCGTGGGACCGCTCTACGCAGGATCATAATGATCTGGAATATGCCGGCATGGTACTGGAAGAAGATCATTATGGGCTTGAACAGGTGAAAGAGAGAATCTTGGAATTTCTGGCAGTACGTGCGCTTACAAAAAAAGGAGAAAGTCCGATACTTTGTCTTGTGGGACCGCCGGGTACGGGAAAAACATCGATCGCAAAATCGCTTGCACGGTCTTTGAAAAGGAAATATGTCCGCATTTCTTTAGGCGGAGTCAGAGATGAAGCGGAAATACGAGGACACAGAAGAACATATGTCGGAGCAATGCCGGGGCGGATCGCTAACGGACTTCGGACTGCGGGAGTAAAAAATCCCGTCATGCTTTTGGATGAAATCGACAAAGTGAGTACAGACTATAAAGGAGATACGTTTTCGGCTCTTTTGGAAGTGTTGGACAACGAACAGAATCATAAGTTCAGAGATCATTATCTGGAAGTTCCGCTTGATCTGTCGGAAGTGCTTTTTATTACGACGGCAAATACGCTGCAGACGATTCCGCGTCCGCTGCTTGATCGTATGGAAGTGATCGAAATCAGCAGTTACACGGAAAATGAAAAACTCCATATTGCCGAGGAGCATTTGATTCCGAAACAGATAGAGAAGCATGGTCTGACTCCGAAGCAGATTACGTTCAGTAAACATTCAATCTGGAAGATAGCAAGAAATTATACGAAAGAAGCCGGAGTGCGCCAGCTTGAACGAGAGATCGGAAATGTGTGCAGAAAGGCTGCAAAAGAAATCTTTACGACAGAACGAAAAAAAATTGCAGTGACAGACCGAAATATCCATCGTTTTCTCGGAAAAGAGAAGTATACTTATCAGATGGCAAATATCGCTGCGGAAGTAGGAATTGTCCGGGGACTTGCATGGACAAGCGTCGGAGGCGATACGCTTCAGATCGAAGTCAATGTAATGCCGGGAAAAGGAGAACTTATGCTTACGGGGCAGCTCGGAGATGTGATGAAAGAATCTGCCAGGACGGGGATCAGTTATATCCGTTCGGTAAGTAAAAAATATGCCATTTCGCCGGATTTTTTTGAAAAACATGACATTCATGTGCATATTCCCGAAGGCGCAGTACCTAAAGACGGACCGTCGGCAGGAATAACAATGGCAGTGGCGATGCTCTCGGCAATTACAGAAAAGAAAGTCAGGGCAGATTTGGCTATGACCGGAGAAGTGACGCTGAGAGGGCGCGTGCTGCCTATCGGCGGTTTGAAAGAAAAGCTTCTGGCTGCAAAGAGCGCCGGGATAAAAACGGTGCTCGTTCCGAAAGCAAATCAGGCGGATGTAGAAGAACTTTCGGCGGAGATTACAAAAGGAATGGAA
>ENA-UOOA01007139-UOOA01007139.1-human-gut-metagenome-genome-assembly--contig:-P61old-NODE-7139-length-10259-cov-8.293120_pt1 | contig 10259 bp, 4 predicted proteins | sample MGYA00242467_ERZ724014 | MGnify/ENA metagenome assembly ERZ724014
CGCGCTCTCCGGCTTCACGCCGCGCACCGGCGCGGAGATCGCGGCGCTCTTCATGGCCGACCGCGTGGCGCACAACGTAAATCCCATCAACGGCATCGGAAAGCTCCTCTCGGAGGGGCGCGTTGTCCTCTGCGACCGGTATTACTATTCCTCGCTCGCCTACCAGGGCACCGTGACCGACCCGGAATGGGTGTTCCGTATCAATATCGACTGCCCGGAGATCCGAAAGCCCGACCTCTGCGTGTTTCTCGATCTGGACGACGAGGAGTGCCTGCGCCGCATGGAGCAGGGGCGGTCTTACCGCGAGATCTACGAGAACGAAAATTCCCTGCTCGCCGTGCGCCGGCGGTATTATGAGATCTTCCGGCGGCTGGAGCATCGGGACAGGATCTGCATCGTGAACGCTGCCCGCACGCCCGAGGAGGTCGCCGCGGACGTGCTTTCCGCCGTAAAATCCGTGCTGGACTGATTTTTTGCATTGACAAGGCCGCATACCCTGTGATATGATACTCGAGCGGTTTGGAGAAGTACCCAAGTGGCCGAAGGGGCTCCCCTGCTAAGGGAGTAGTCGGTGATGAGCCGAGCCCGGGTTCAAATCCCGGCTTCTCCGCCAAAAAGGAACGCCTTTTGCGAAAGCAAAAGGCGTTCTTTTTTTCGTCGGCGCTTATGCAGGATTAGATAACTTTTTCTTGCATTTTCCTTTCTGAGTATATATAATTTTCCCAGACACGAGGTCCGTAAACCTGATGAAATTATGCAATTTTATCGATCTGCGACATTGTGTCATTTTTGTATCAAGGGGGACAAACCATGTCTCGTCTGAAAAAAGCCCTGTGCCTGTTTCTTTCGGTGGTTTTCCTGTTCCAGCTTTTGCCGGTAACGGCATTGGCGGCGGATGAGGATGCCTCCTATACGAACGAAAGCTTCCAGCCGGTGGATATGTCGGACGCCGTGGCGGCGGACGAGATCGCCGTGCTCGGGGAAGATACCTCCCTGCGCGAGGAGTTCACGAAACAGTATACGTTGGAAAACGGGGCCAAAATGGCGGTCGTGTACCCCAGCGCCGTGCATTACGAGGAGAACGGCGCGTGGCAGGACATCGACAACCGCCTGAACGAGACCACGGCCTCGTATACCGTGGCCGCGCATGCGGGCGTGCCGACCGGCGCGGTCGTGAGCGAGGAGCAGGGCGGCGGCATTACGGACGCTGCCGGAACGGCTTCCATGGACGCAGCGCTGGACTACAGCGAAACGCTGGATATCACCGAACCGGCGCTGCGCAACGCCGCGGGAGCGCTCTCCGTGACGTTCCCCACGTCGCTCACGGATACGAACCGCATCGCCGTGACGCACCGCGGATATACCCTGTACTTCCGTCCGGACGGCGCGTCGTCGTCGTCCGCGGTATCGTCCGCGCCGGAAACACCCGCGGGCGCGAATGCTCGCATGACCGCCGTGCATACCGAAAGCAGCGTCACCTATGCGGGCGTATACGGCGGCGCGGACATCCGTTACGACCTCCAGAGCAACTCTCTCAAAGAAAGCTATATCCTCCAAAGTTTAGCTTCTACGTCGGAAGTGTACTCCTCCACCATCGCGGCGCCGGGACTCACGCCCAAGCTCCACGAGGACGGCAGCATCGACTTCACGGACGAGAACGGCGAGATCATCTTCTATATCCCGCCCTCGTACCTCTACGACGCGGACGGGCTCATCGGCAATGTCGCGGTCGAGCTGTATACGCTAAACACCGGCGAATATGCCATGGTCTGCCGCCCGGACCATGACTGGCTTTCCGACTCTGCGCGCAGCTGGCCCGTGACGCTCGACCCCACGATCTATACCATGCTCAGCACCTCCAGCTTCGAGGACTGCTATGTCAAGGATAACTCGCCCGGCCGTGCCTACCCCTCCACGATCAATCTCATCGTGGGGAACGCCGGAACGAGCGGCGTTTGCCGTGCGTACATCCGCATCAACGACCTTCCCTCCATCGGCAGCTCGGACGTCATTGTGAGCGCCAAACTGCACTATTACTGCGAGTTCAGCTCCAAGGTCTCCGGTACGGTCGAAAGCAGTATATATCAGGTCACGGCTCCGGAGTGGGTCGATTATAACGGAATCTACTGGAACGGCCAGCCCGCCTGCGACGAGACGGCGCTCGACTTCAAGCTCAACAACAACCGGCGCATGGGCTATAACATCTTCGACATCACCCGCGCGGCGCGCGGGTGGTACGCCGGAGAGCTCAACAACGGACTTATGATAAAGTCCATGGACGAGAGCACCTACTGCTGGTATTACTACTACGCAAAGGAAAACAGCGGGAACAACCGCTATCCCAAGCTGGAGATCTTCTACATCAACACGAGCGGCCTCGAAGAGTGCTGGGATTACACATCCCAGAGCCTCGGACGCGCAGGCACGGCGTATGTGCAGGACTTCTCGGGCAACTACCTTCTCAGCCGCACGGACATGGGCTACGGCGGCAGCCGGATGAGCGCCGCGCCGGGCTTCTGCTACAGTCTCGCCGCCAGAGCAAATGATATTGGATACGGCTACGGCTGGCGCAGCAACTACGCGCAGAGCATCGAGGCATGCACCGTCTCCGGCACGAGCTATTATCGCTGGACGGACGGGGACGGCACGGAGAAGTACTTTGCCTCCGCGAACGGCGTATGGAAGGACGAGCTGGGGTACGGGTATACCCTGACGGTCTCCGACAGCGGATACACCATCACGGACAAGAAGAGCAACACCATGGAGTTCTCTTCCGCGGGACAGCTCGCCGCCGTAAAGGACGCCTACGGGAACGCCATAAGCATCACGTCGGACGGCAGCCGCGTTACGGCCCTCACGGACGGCGCGGGGCGGCACTATGCCTTCGCCTATTCGGACGGCCGCCTCACGCAGCTCACCTATACCGGCGCGGGTTCGGACGCCATCGAGACGGTGACGTATGCGTATACCGCGGCGGGCGACCTCGCCTCCGTTACCTATCATGACGGGGAGAGCGTAACGTACGCTTGGGACGGCGCGCACATCATGACCTCTGCCTCGGACATCGAGAACGCGGACGGCAGCCGCGTTACGCTCTCCGTCTCGTGCTCGTCCGCCAGCCCCGCGCGCACGACGGCGCTTTCGTACAACTCGCGCAATACTTCCGTAACATCCCTGACATTCGCCTACGGCGACAACACGACGAAGGTGACGGACAACCTCGGGCGGTACGTCATCTACCAGTTCAACAACTTCGGCAACACGACGGCGGTGTACAACAGCGCGGGACAGGCGCTGTATGGGCGGTACGCGCAGGACGAGAGTGCCTCGAACCGCGCCAACCAGCTGCTTTCGAGCTCCCGCCTCCAGAGCGCGTACCGGACGGGGGATACCTCGTCCGTAACGGTGCAGATCGGGGACACATCCGAGACGATCTCGCTCGTGGACCACGTCAACCTCCTCTCGAACGGCGATATCTCCGCGGATATCTCCGGCACATGGACCGGTACGGCAACAACAGGCACAGACGGAGCAGTGAACGTGGAAAACGCCGCGGGGGAGACCCGCGGCGGATTGGACACGAACGCGCTGCACCTGACGGGCAAGGGGATGATCTCGAAGCGGTATACGCAGACGGTGACGGTCTCCGGCACGGCGGGGGATATCTTCACGTTTGGCGGCTGGGCGAAGGCCGCGACCGTTCCTCTGGATAGTGCGTCCATGGAGAACCGGACGGACTACCCGCGCCGGGCGGGTATTGCGGTAACGCTCTATAACGGCACGACCGCCGCGGGGACGAGCTACGTCCCCGTGAACGAGGACGTGCATTACTGGCAGTTCCTCTCCGGTAAGCTCACTGCCACCGGCGACTATACGAGCGTGGAATATGCGTTCGTCTACGAGAACAACGGGAACGAAGCGTGGTTCGACGGCGCGCAGCTCTTCCGAGAGCCGTTCGACTATGTGTATACCTACGACGATGACGGCAATCTCACGTCCGTAAAGAATCCGGACGGCACGACGACAACGTATACCTACGTCGAGGGTACGAGCGACGTCGCCAGCATCACGATGCCGGGCGGCGGGCAGTATTCGTATACCTATAACGATAACCACCAGCTGACACGCTCGATTACGGCCACCGGTCTCCAGACGGACTACGGCTACGACGCCTACGGCAACAGCACGAGCGTGACGATCCGGCCGCAGAACGACACGGGCGCGGCGATCCGTTCGGACAGCACCTACACCGCGGACGGAAACATGCTTGCGAGCACGACGGGCGGCGACCGGAACACCGTTACCTACTCGAATGACACGGACCGTTCCCTCGTAACGGCAGTGACGGACGCGAAGAACGCCGTAACGAGCTACAGCTATGACTCAATGCGGCGGCAGACGGGCGTGACGGGCGCGGACGGCAGCAGCGTTTCGAGCGTGTATGCGGACGATTATCTCACGTCGCTTTCACATAGCGGCGGAGATTCCTCCACGACGTACAACTTCTCGTATGGCGTGGCGGGGCTTTCGACTGCGGTAAAAATCGGCGAGACATGGACGCTTGTCTCGAACGACTACAACTCCGGCGCATGGACGCTGGCGCAGCAGCTCTACGGCAACGGCCTCTGGTGGAAGTATGACTACGACGCCCAGACGGACGATCTGCTGCGGCGGTATACGAACCTCTCCGACAGCACCGGCACGGGATACGCCTATACCTACGACTCCCGCGGGCAGATAAGTAAGATAGAGAAGAAGTCACTCACGCTGGAGAACGGCACGATAACAGGAGAGACCCTTCTCACCGCGGAATATTACGGCTATGACGCCATGGACCGCCTGACGCGCATCGTCGTGACGGACGGGACGAACCTCATCTCGGATATCGTGTGGACATACGACGCCGACCAGAACGTCACGGCGATAACCACGCGCGTAAACAACAACGGCACGCTGCGGACGGATACCTATGCCTACTCGTATGACGATGACCACCGCCCGACTAACACGACCTATGGCTCCGTTTCGGAATCCATAGCGTACGACGGCTACAGCCGCGTTACCGGCAAGACTGTCCAGAGCAGCGGGAATACCGTGCTTTCCACGTCTTACGCTTACCGCGACATAGACGCCGAGCATACGACGACGCAGGTATCGTCCCTGACGAGCAGCTTCGGCGGGAACACGGTCTCGCATTCGTACACCTACGACGCAAACGGCAATATCCTGTCGGATGGCACAACGACCTACGCCTACGACAGCCTGAACCAGCTCGTCTGGGAGTACAACACGGCGGCGGGCAAGGCATGGAATTATGCCTACGACCTCGGCGGGAACATCCTCTCGAAAACCGGATACGACTATGCGGACGGGCAGACGTCCAACCCGGTCACGATAAGCTATACCTACGGCGACGCCGTATGGCGTGATCTGCTCACAGTATATAACGGCGAAGCCATAACCTACGACGGAATCGGCAACCCGACGTCGTACCGCGGCTGGGGGATGAGTTGGCAGGGCGGGCGGCAGCTCGCCTCCATGCAGAAGGACGGCACGACGCTCTCCTTCTCGTACAACGATGCCGGTCTCCGCACCGAAAAGACGGTGAACGGAGCTACCCGCCGCTACATCTGGAACAGCAGCCAGCTCATGGCGGATGTAGGCGCGAGCGATGCGTTTTACTTCCACTACAGCTCCGGCGGCGAGCTGATAGGCTATACCTATAAAACCGCTGACGCCGAGACCGAGTGCATCCTCGTAAAGAACCAGCAGGGCGACGTGGAGCGCGTGATCTCCGCCGACGGAACCATACTGGCCTCCTACACCTACGACGCATGGGGCAATGTCCTCACTGCCGAAGGTTCTCTCGCAGCATCCAACCCCATCCGCTACCGGGGCTACTACTTCGACACGGAGACGAGCCTCTACTACCTCCAGAGCCGCTACTATGACCCTACGGTTGGCAGATTCATTAATGCGGACAACTACGCAACGACCTACAAGACCTCCACCGGCGCAAATATGTTTGCCTACTGCATGAACAGTCCGGTAAAAGGCAAAGATGACGGTGGTGATATTGGCTGGAATATTGTAGTAGGTGCAATTGTTGGTGCAGTAGTTGGCGCAGCAACGACGGCAATTCAAACCTATAAAGAAACAGGAAAAGTTGATGTTGGACAAACAATTGTTTCTGGTGTTGTTGGTGCTGTGAGCGGTGGTTTTGCTGCGAGCGGTCTTGGCATGATAACACAAGCGGCAATATCAGCTGGGGCAACTTTTTTGGGTTATGTATCTGGACAGGTTATAAATAAAGAGTAGAAAATAGATTAAAAAAAGTCACTAAATAACGGAGAACTTGCTGGTGGCCTGTCGTTGGTGGGTTCAGCCCTTGGAAGCGTTACTTCTGCATTTCATAGTATGAAGGGGAACTCACTGCTTGCTACGGGGCGAGACAAGATGTTAACCGGTTATGCGCGGAGAGCTGTTGGACAATCTCATTCCAAGTTGATAGCACAGGGCCGAAACCTTGTTTCTGCGGGAATAAGTTATATTAAGTCGGGACGTGCTATTTCGTCCGTTACAGGTACACTCTTGACTTGGGGTGCATACCAGGAGTATTCCCGGGAGTGACGGGCGGATATGAAAGGATTCAGTTTGCGATTCAGAATAGAATCGAAGTTGTTCAACGGCTACGTCATCCAGCCGATACCGATCGTTATTCTGGTGGGATTCACTTTGATCGCATTTCTTTTTATTGCGATATGGTGTACTGTGGAAGAACTGTCGCCGGCGGAGAATACCGAGTATGCGATAAAGGAAAGTATGTTTGTATCCTATTCCCGCGATGAGTATTTTTTCTTTATGAAGGCTGATGAATACATAATAAAAACGGATGACGATGGCGCATTTTCTCTCCCCGTGGATACCGTAGAGAGTGAGGAGATACTTGAGAGAATTATCAAAAACCGGATGCCGGTAGTTGTAAGCTATAATGTACCGTCCAATCCAAATGCAAAAGTTTATTATATTGCAGAAATAACCAATGCAGACGGAACTGTGATTGTAGATCGCGAAGCAATATCCGCGGCGCGCGCCGAAAATTCCCGCGAGGGCTTGACGATGCTTTGGATAATATGTCTGGTCTATTGGGGACTTGGCATAGGGGGCTACTGCATTTTATGCCACGCCCCAGAGCACCCGCGTCTGGCGGGGCTGCTGATACGGCGCGAGTTTCGTAATTTTTAGCGGTACACGAACCTTTCGGAGAGCACCGGCACGGGATATGCGTATACTTACGATTCCCGCGGGCAGATAGCGAAGATAGAGAAGAAGTCCCTCACGCTCGAAAATGGCACAATAACCGGAGAATCCCTTCTCACCGCCGAATACTACGGTTATGACGCCATGGACCGCCTGACGCGCATCGTCGTGACGGACGGGACGAATCTCATTTCGGACATAGCGTGGAGCTACGACGCGGACCAGAATGTCACAGCCATTACAACGCGCGTAAACAACGGTGGTACACTCCGGACAGATACATACGCCTACTCCTACGACGATGACCACCGCCCAACCAATACGGCATATGGCAGCGTTTCGGAATCCATAACGTATGACGGCTATAGCCGCGTAACGGGCAAGACTGTCCAGAACAGCGGGAATACCGTTCTCTCCACGTCCTATGCCTACCGCGACATAGACGCCCAGTATACGACGACGCAGGTGTCGTCCCTGACGAGCAGCTTCGGCGGGAACACGCTCTCGCATTCGTATACTTACGACGCAAACGGCAATATCCTAAGCGATGGCAGCACGACCTACGCCTACGACAGCCTGAACCAGCTCGTCTGGGAGTACAACACCGCGGCGGGCAAGGCATGGAATTATGCCTACGACCTCGGCGGGAACATCCTCTCGAAAACCGAATACGACTATGCGGACGGGCAGACATCCAACCCCGTCACGGTCTCGTACACTTACGGCGACGCCGTATGGCGCGATCTCCTGACGGCGTACAACGGCGAAGCCATAACCTACGACGGAATCGGCAACCCGACGAATTACCGCGGCTGGGGCATGACGTGGCAGGGCGGGCGGCAGCTCTCGTCCATGCAGAAGGACGGTACAACGCTCTCCTTCTCGTACAACGATGCCGGACTGCGCACCGAAAAGACGGTGAACGGCAGCACCCGCCGCTATATCTGGAACAGCAGCCAGCTCATGGCGGACGTGGGCGCGGCGGATGCGTTTTACTTCCACTACAGCTCCGGCGGCGAGCTGATAGGCTACACCTATAAGACAGCCGAAGCCGAAACGGAATGTATCCTCGTAAAGAACCAGCAGGGCGACGTAGAGCGCGTGATCTCCACCGACGGAACCATACTGGCCTCCTACACCTACGACGCCTGGGGTAACGTTCTGACATCCGAAGGCACCCTCGCAGCCAGCAACCCCATCCGCTACAGAGGCTACTACTTCGACACCGAAACAAGCCTCTACTACCTCCAGAGCCGCTACTATGACCCCGCCGTTGGCAGATTCATTAATGCGGACGGTTCGGTTTCCACTAAGCGGGGAATTAATAGCGGCAATATGTTCGCATATTGTGAGAATGATCCGGTAAACAAAACGGATGTCGATGGGAAAAATCCGTGGATATTCCTCGCTGGTTTAGCTCTATTTGTTGCGGTAGCTCTCTGCTACAATAGTGCATGGAATAATAAGAACGATGACACACCTTATTCGGGCAAGGCAAATTGCTACGCATATGCGCTGAAACTTGAATTTGATCCAGATACGGGCAAAGCTTTTCGACGAAAGCTCCAGCCAGGTGATTTAGCTGATATTGGTCTAACACTATTTGATTTTTTCGGGACCCCGTCGAGAGTTAAAACGATTATCGTAGGGAACACAAGGGCTGATATGGGTGTCCTTAAATATCGCTGTGACGAGGTTTATAGTGCAGACCATGTCGTTCGGCCAGGCAATTGGCTTATTGCGCTGGCATTTTCAAGCAATGATAAGGCTTTCCATTGGTACAGAAGAGACGATGATGGGACATGGTCGCATAAGCCGGGGACTGATCCAATATCATTTTGGGATGAATCGGGGAATATTATCACAGACCCTGCTGCCTGTGACAGAGGACTGTATGATATGTTCTTCGGATACTACGAAATTGGCCCTAATACCAAGGAGTAGCGGAATGGGGAAGAAACGTATTTGGCGGAAAGTCGGAGAATATGTGCTGATGCTGTTGATGGTCAGCCCGCTGCTCTATGCCTTTTCCCTGCCAAAAGGCGGAAGAAATGAAAATCTGGTTGACCGGTCGGAGCTGGGTGTGCCGTTTCTCCACTTCTGCGCGTTGTCTGTGTATAAGCGAGAGGGTCAGTATCTGATCACCGTATACGAAGACAACGCGATACGAAAAACCTGCACCTTTACGCCGGAGCGGGTCTGCACAGATGTTCAGGGAATGACGCTGATAGAGGATCAGCCTGTCGAGCGGTTTATTGGGGTGGATATCAACACCGTGCAGACGCTGCTCGGCAAGCCTCATGCGGATATCGGCAGCGGATTTTATATTCCGGCATATATAACGGAAGATGCTTATCTGATTTACTTCCAGTTTGAAGGAGATGAAGTATTTGGCGTTTTTAAGAGAGATCTGCTAACGGGTACGATGACAGACCGCATCTGGTCGCCTTAGCAAGTACGTTTGGCGTTAGTTAAGCGTATGTGAGCGGGGGATATCTTCACGTTCGGCGGCTGGGCGAAGGCCGCGACCGTTCCTCTGGACAGTGCGTCCATGGAGAACCGGACGGATTACCTGCGCCGGGCGGGCATCGCGGTAGCGCTCTATAACGGCACGACCGCCGCGGGGACGAGCTACGTCCCCGTGAATGAGGACGTGCATTACTGGCAGTTCCTCTCCGGCATGCTCACAGCGACAGGGGATTACACAAACGTGCCCATGGAACAAAAAGCAGCCTCGGCTTTATGGCCGAGGCTGGTTTTATGCGGTTTTTGCGCGCTCAGCCGATGCCGAGCTCTTCGCGGATGTGGTTTTCCATGCGGATCAGCGCCTCGACCTCTTCCTTCGCGGCGTTGTCCAGCCGGTGCGGATCGGCACTGCGGCAGTAGGTGGACATGGGGACGCCGACGAGCTGATGATAGTATTTGCAGCTCACCGGGTAGCAGGTGCGCTCGATCATGCCCGCGAGGGTCAGGAAATCGTTCGCGTGCTGCACCTTTTC
>ENA-UOOA01007141-UOOA01007141.1-human-gut-metagenome-genome-assembly--contig:-P61old-NODE-7141-length-10258-cov-6.715868_pt1 | contig 10258 bp, 7 predicted proteins | sample MGYA00242467_ERZ724014 | MGnify/ENA metagenome assembly ERZ724014
CCTCGGGGTGGTGCTTATTCTGAATGTATTTCGGAATAAAGTCCATAGGCCCGGGGCGGTAAAGAGAAATGCCGGCGATTAAATCTTCGAGGCAGTTCGGCTGCAAATCTTTCATGAATTTTTTCATGCCGCCTTGTTCGAGTTGAAACACCGCGTCGGTATCGCCCGAAGAAATCAGCTGATACGCTTCCGGCACATCGTACCCGATTTCGTGGAAGTCGATGTCTACGCCGTAGTTTTCCTTGATGTATTGCAGCGTGTTCTGCATATCCGTAAGCGTAGTGAGCGCAAGGAAGTCCATTTTCAGCATGCCCACCGCTTCCACTTCTTTCATATCGAACTGCGTTACGATGTCGTCGCCGTTCCGCGCGAGAGGTACGTTATCCGAAAGCACTTTGCGGCAGATAACCACGCCCGCGGCGTGTTCCGAAGTGTTCTTCGGCGTTCCTTCCAGCTTTAAGCCCATATCGATTACGCGGTGCAGTTCTTCGTTGTTTTCGTACACCGCGATAAATTCGGAATTGCGCTTGGATTTCTGGTCGGCAAGCTTCTTTTCCAGATCTTTCCTGTCCTCCGCGTTCAAATCGGGGTTCTGCAGCTTCTTTTCTATGCCCGCAATCTTCAGTCCGAGCAGTTCTCTGATGGAAGATTTGCCGTCCATCAGCTTCGCCACTTTATCCGTTTCCGAATACGGCACGCCCATCACGCGCCCCACGTCCTTGATAACGGCGCGCGAAGCGAGGGTACCGAACGTTACGATCTGCGCCACGTTGGTAGGCTTGTATTTCTGCCGTACGTACTCTATGGTTTCGTAGCGGCGCTTCGTGCAGAAGTCCACGTCGAAGTCGGGCATGGAAACGCGGTCGGGGTTTAAAAACCGCTCGAAAATCAAATCGTACCGAAGCGGATCAACGTCGGTGATGCCTATCGAATACGCCACGATGCTGCCCACGCCGCTGCCTCTGCCCGGTCCTACGGGAATCCCGTGCAGACGCGACCAGTTGATATAGTCCCACACGATTAAAAAGTAATCGGCGAACCCCATTTTGATGATGATGCCCAGCTCGTATTCCGCGCGCTGCCTGATTTCGGGCGTAATTTCCTTATAGCGTTTCGGCAAGCCCTCCCAGGTAAGGCGCGTTAAATAATCGGGCGGCGTAGAGCCGTCGTCCGGCGTGTACAGAGGAATCAGCGACGTATCGCGGATAGGGTTGCCTTTTTTATCGAGGTCGAACACTTCCTCTTCGATTTTGTTTGCAATGGCGCGGGTGTTGGTAATCGCTTCGGGCACGTCCTTGAAAAGTTCCGCCATTTCGTCGCCCGATTTCATGTAAAATTCGTGCGTGCCGAACTTCATGCGCTTGGGGTCGGCAAGCGTTTTCTTCGTCTGAATACAAAGCAGAATGTCCTGCGCTTCCCAGTCCTCTTTATTGATATAGTGCACGTCGTTAGTGGCTACCATCTGAATATTCAGTTCGCGCGCGATTTGTATCAGCTGCGGCAGCACCTGCCTGTCCTCCGGCAGAAAATGGTCCTGCAATTCGATGTAGAAATCTTCGCCGAAAACGTCCTGCATTTCCTTCGCGAACGCCTTCGCGCCCTCGTAATTTCCTTCCATCAAAAGGCGCGGAATCCGCCCCGCGAGGCACGCGGATAAACAGATAACGCCCTCGTGGTGTTCTTTGATAGATTTATAATCGGTGCGCGGCTTGCCGTAAAATCCGTCGATATAGCTCATCGAATCCAGCTTTACGATGTTTTTATAGCCCGTCTTGTTTTTGGCAAGCAGCACGATATGTTCGGTTTTCGTGCCGTAACGGTGGTCGTACATATCGTCGGTAACGTACAATTCGCAGCCGATGATATATTTGAACCCGCGTTTTTTGCACTCCTCGGCAAAATATAAGCTGGCATACATATTGCCGTGATCGGTTACGGCGCAGGTATCTATGCCGTTTTTCTGCATGTGGTCCATCAGATCTTCCACTTTCGCCATGCCGTCGAGAAGCGAATATTCGGTATGCACGTGTAAATGTACGAAATCCGTCATGTCTTCTCTTCCTCTTTACGTATCTTTTTAAATTGCGTTTACTGTAAATTTTTACGATAATTTTTTTACGATAATTTTTCCGCGATTTCCGCAAGCTTTCTCATGCGGTGATTTAAGCAGCTTTTCGAAATATGCAGCTCCGCCGCAAGCTCTTGCAGCGAAAATTCCGGGTGAGCAAGCCGCGTTTTCGCCAATTCTTTCAGCGGTGCGGCAAGCGTTTTATCCGCCCCCGCCGCCACGATTTTTTCAATGGCAAGCACCTGCTTCACCGCCGCCGTAGCCGTTTTATCCGCATTGAACGAAGAACAATTCGCCGCGCGGTTTAAATTGTTGTTTTTTTCCCGCTCTTCGCAGAACGCGCCGAATTTTTTCAGAGAATTTTCCGCGCCGAGCACCGATAAAAAATCGGAAATCGCCTCTTTGCTCTTCATATACGCCACGTCTTCGCCGCCCCGTTTCACGCTTTTGAAAAGCAGATCTTCCTCTTCGGCAAGCGCGCAGAAATCTTCCGCAAGCTTGCCCGTTTCTCCGCTCTCTTCGCTCTCGCCCGAAGGAAACGCGATTTCCAGGTGATAGCCCGTCTTTTTGCCTCCCGAAGGAAGCGTTAAACTGCCGCCGCCTAAAAACGCACCGGAAATATACGCCCGCCGCGCCGCATCGTCTTTAAAAAATTCGCCCGGCGCGCCCGATAAAAAACCTTCGCCCGCCCGGTACAATCCCAAAGTTTCCAGCGCGGTTTTCGCCCCGCGCGGACACTCTAAAATCAATCGGCTTCTGCCGCTCAGCCGATCTTTCACCGCGCGCGATACGATCAGCCGCTCGGCAAACAGCGTGTAAAAAAGCCCCGTGAAATATTCCGCCACGCGCTCTGTTTCCGATACGAGAAAAAATTCAGGCTCGCCTTTCTGCCGCTCGGCAAACGCCCCGCACACGGAAAAATACGCCGAAAGCGCGGCGCGCGCCTCTTTGCCGCCGCACGGTTTTCTGATCAGTTCTTTTTTTACGTCCGAAGTGAAATTCATTGCCTTTTTACCCCTGCGTTCGCCCGATTTTACCCTGCGCCGCCTATCTGCGTTGCCGCACGATTATCTGCGTTTTTTAAATTCCGCAAAGCGGAAAGAAGGCAGCCGCCCGTTTATATTATCGATCCTGTCCGTAGGCAGCCCCACGCGGCGGATCTGCTCGGCGGCAAGCGCGAAATCGCCCACGCGCGAAGCGGAATGAGCGTCGGAATCCAGCACAAACCGCACGCCCGTATCGTACACCTTTACAAGTTCCTCGTCGGAAAAGTGCGATTTTTTGGAATTCAGCTCGATATACGTGCCGTAATCGCGCGCGCACTTCGCCACCTCTTCCGCGTTGCACGGGCAGAGATACCCAAGATGCGAAATGATGTCCACGGGGTTGTTTTTAATCGCGGCGATATACGCTTTCGTGTTGTATTCCACCAGCTTCGCGGGCGGATTTTTGCCCTTTTTCAGCTTGTCCTCGATGAGATTCCCCCAAAAATAACGGCGAAAATCGCGAAAAGACGCATACGAAATCATCACGTGCTTCCCCGCGATAAACAAATCGAAATCATCGTAATCTTCCGGCGTGATGTCCGTCAGTCCGCCGATACCGCGGATATTCGCTTCCATGCCGACAAGCACTTTCACGCCCGTTTTTTCTTCCGCCGCGCGGCAGTCCGCGATTAAAGACGGCACTTTCTTACGCTTTAAACCGAAAAAAATGTGCGAAAAACCGTGATCGGTGATGCCGATCTGCCGCAACCCCTTTTCTTTCGCCGCCGCCGCATTCTCTTCCACGGTATTCTTGCCGTGAGAATACGGCGTGTGCGTATGATAATCCGCCGTAAGTATCATTTGCTTTTCTTCCTTCCTCTTTTCGCCTTTTGCCGCTTTCGCCTTTGTTTTTCGTCTCTTTCGCCGTTTCCCGCAGGCGGAATCACCGCCACAAATCGTTTAAATACCGTATCTCTTCTTCCAGCCGCACGCCGTGCGTTTCGTACACCGCGCGCCTCACTTCTTCGATGAGCGAACGCACGTTTTCATACGTTGCCCCGCCCTCGTTGATAATAAAATTCGCATGCGTTTCCGATACCGCCGCGCCGCCGATTTTTCTGCCCTTCATGCCCGCCTGCTCGATCAGCGCGCCTGCGGAAATTCTGCGTTCATCCGCTACAAGCGGCGGCGGATTTTTAAATACGCACCCGAGACTTTTCCCTTTGGGCAGATGCGCCCGAGCTTCTCTTGCCCGCGCCGCGCCCGCTTCCACCGCCGCCGAAGAAGATTTTTTCAGCCGCAGCGTGACGCCGAGAATGATCTCGCCGCTATCCATAAACGCGCTTTTTTTGTAGGCATAGCCGCACTCTTTCGCCGTGTACACGCGCATATCGCCGTCGCCGTAGGCAAGCACCGATTCCACAACGTCGGACATGTGCCTGCCGCCCGCGCCCGCATTCATGTACGCCGCGCCGCCCGCCGTACACGGAATTCCTTCTAAAAATTCCGCGCCCGCAAGATCGGCTTCCCGCACCCTGTACAAAAGTTCCGCGCCCGTAACGCCGCAAAAGGCAAACACGCTTTCGCCGTCGATCGCCAGCGAACGCAGATACTTCGTGAAAACGATCGCGCCGCGAAGCACATAATTTCCGCCGCCCCTTTCGCTGTCCTTTCCGCCGCCCGCCTCGCCCGTTTCCGAGCCGTCCGGAATCAGTACGTTTGCCGCCGAGCCGAGTACGGCATACGGAATTTTTGCTTTTTTCAGCGCGGAAACAAGCTCGGTGAGCGAAGCGAGCGTATCGGGATAGAACGCCGCCGCGCACGTGCCGCCGATACCGATCGGGGATATTTCCGCCGTAACGAGATCGCTCTGCCTTCGCACGAACACACCCCGCGCGGCAAGGCTTTCGCAAACGTGCGCGATCCGTCCGCGCAACTCTTCGCCGCAGCCGCCGTTTTCGCCGTCGTTTTTGCTGCCTTTTTCGCCGCCGTTTTTGCTGCCGATTCCGAAATTTTGCTGCTTTTTTGCCTTTTTAAAAATGCGCACGGCAAATCACTCCTTTATTGTAGCATATTTTTCGCGATTTTAAAAGTGTTTCCGCGGCGTTTCGCGCCGTTTTGAAAAATTATTTTGTTTTACAGTATTGCCTTACTTCTGCCGTTTGCCCGTTTACGGCAAGTTCCGCCGCCGATTTTCGCGCCGTCTCCGATAAAAACGCGTCGGCATACAAGCGCGCCCCGCCCGAGGCAAACAGCTCGTTTTCAAGATCCGCCGCAATCGTTCCCCCAATATCGTCCGCCGCTTCGATCGCTCCGTCGCCCGTTCCGCCCTCGCCGTACACTTTATAATACGCCGAAAACATGCCGATCTGCGGCAACTTTTTCTGCACGGTTTCCGATAAAAGATACGAAATAAACGCCGCGCCCGCCGCCGCTTTTTTCTCGCCCGAGCGCGCGGAAATCACGCCGATCTGCTGATACAAATCGTTGTAACCGGGCAAAAATTTCGCCTTCACCCGTCTTTCGCGCGCCGCGAAGCGATACAAATCTCTGCCCGTACCCAGCAAAAACTTTTTTTCGCCGCTCAAAAACGCCGCGTATGCCGCCACGCTCTCTTTCGCTCCGCCCTGCAGTTTTTCGCCCGCAAACGCAAAGGAAAAAGCCGCTTCCGCTAAATTTTTTCCGCCCGAAGATACCAAAGCGTTTTCCGCCGAAGCGTTTGAAAAATCCCCTTTTTCCGTGTACAGAGCGTAGCAATTCATGCACCACGGCACGGCAAGCGCGGCTTTACCCGCCCCGGATACGCCTGCGCCCGCGCCGATTTTCAGGCCTTTCGTAAACTCCGCGCTCAGCGGAGCGAACCGTCCCGGATTTACTTCCGCGCCGATGCCGAACGAAACAAGATCGGGCGTTTCGCCCTTTTCGAACGCGGCTTTCAACCCCGCCGCCGTGTACGAAGAAACAAGCACGATCACTCCGCCGTTTTTCTTGCCGTATTCCGCCGCCGCGCGCTTTAAAAACGCCGCGCGCGAGCCTTTCCCCCCTTCGAACGTATCCGCGTGCCATAAAGAAAGCACGATCGGTTTGTTTTCGCCCGCCGCCGAGCCGCCCGCGCCGCCCGCAATATCGGTTGCGTCCGACGCCCCGCGCGAGCGCAGATACGGAAACGCGTATACCGTCGACAAAAAACATACGGCGAAAAGCGCGCACCACCAGAGTGCGCGCCCTAAAAATTTACGCGTTTTTTTCGGGAAAAGTTTCATAAATTATGCTTATGCTTTTCCCGCGCGATTTATGCCGTTTTTGCCGCCGTTTCCGCGGCGTTTTCAAGTTGTTTTTTGCTGTCAGGCTTCCGCGATTTCCCGTATAACGGTTTCCATCAACGCATCGAATTTTTCGGCGGAATGAGGGTACTCGGCAAACGATTTCACACCCGCTTCGTTTAAAAGCCTCAGCACGTGATTTCGCCCCGCGCGCCTTTCAAGCGTTTTCAAAGCGCGGTAATCATAAAACCCCGCCGCAATCGCTTCCGCGCGCAGACTGCCCGCCGCGCCGCCGCGGTACGGGTACACGATAAACTGATCGCCGCTGAAAAAGCAATGTCCCGCCGAAGTATCCGCACACGGATCGATTTCCGCAAGAGAATTCTGCGTGTTATAAAAATTGAAACCCCAATGCAGAAAGCCTTGCGCGCCGCAGAGATACAAAAGCGCGCCAAGCACCCGCACGCGCAGAAGCGGCATATTCATCGAGCGATTCGGGTACTTCGCAAACGGCGTGCAGTAGTACACGAACATTTCTTTCACGCCGGCCGCGAAAAACGGCGCGCTTTTATCGAGTTCCGGCACAGGAATATCCACCAAGCCTTTTTCGTAAAATTCAAAATCGCTGAGCGCATCGAAAACCGGCAGTATTTTCAGGTGTTTTTTCACCATCTCGCGGCACTTCGCGTACACGGGCAGATGCCGCTTTGCCGGCTCGTCCGTCAAATGAAAATAGCTGATTTTTTCGATGTGTTCGCGCTTTAAAAACGATACGAGACGAGGCAGAAACGCATTTAAAAACGCCGCGTATTCCTCGCCGAGCGAATCGCTTTCCCAGCCGAAAATTTTCTTTTCTTCGCCGCACTCTTCCGCTATAATCTTCGGGCAATGCCCGCCGCCCCATTGCGTGAAAAGATGCGAAAATTCAAAATATTTTATCCCGCGCGCCGCCGCGAAACGAATAAATTTTTTAAGCGCGGAAAAATCAAACCGATAGTTTGCGCCGTCCGCGTTTTCCTTTTGCGTTCTTTTCACGCGCACAAGCTGCACGGTGCGCCGCTCATGCCCCATCGCCGTATCGAGCGGCGGCGTGAAAAGCGGCACGTACAGCATATTGAAACCCGCGCCCGTATAAAGCCGCAGATAACTTTCGAACACGGCGTAAAATTCCGCCGAAAACGGCTGCACGCCGTGCCGCGCGCAGATGCCGTCGTAATGCATCCAATTCGTCAGTTTCAGATCGGTTTCGTCCGCTGCCGCGTTCACAACCGTCAAAACATACGTATCCTTGCAAAGCGGCTCGCCGTCTGCGCTTTCCAAGGTGAAAACCGTTTCGTATTCGCCCGCAGCCGCTTGACCGTCAATCTCGAACGTAACGAACACGCTCACGGTGTAATCCGGGCGCAACGCGATACCTTGCGGCACTTCGATCGGCTCTAATCTGTCCGGGCAAAGTCCCGGCGTATCGAACAATAAAAAATCGCCGGGCACGTTCGGCACAACGTCCGCCGGAACGTTCGCGGCTACGCGAAGCGTTATGTAATTTTCAAGCGCGCCTTTCGCACGCACGCGGCAGCCGAGCAGCGTATACCCGTCCGTTTTGCGATACATAAGCTGCAACGCGTGCCGCAAGTTTTTCAAAGTAATTCCGTGCGTTTTTTGCGCGAATTTTTCCGCGCTGTCACCGATAAACGCTTTTTCGTCCGCTCCGATCGCGCGGTGCGATATGTTTGCAATTTCCATAATTTCGTCCTCCGCGTTTATTATAGCACGGAAAAGCGAAAACGTACATACAGATTATCGGCAAAAATATTAAATATTTCGCCTGTTCAATTTTTGCATTAAATTTCTCTTTTTTTGAAGAAACAATCGCAATCTTCCTTTTTCATACCGAAAAAGCCGCGTAGCACGATCGCCGCCACAACCACGCCGAGAACGCAGGTGAAAGCGATGATCGGCACAGTCGCCCAGCTGCCGTTGCCGAATTTTTCGGTAAGCGTGCCGCAAAAATTGAATATCGCGTGCAGAGCAATGCAGTAGCCGAGATTTTTTGTGCAAATCAGCGTGTAGGCGCACATTCCGCCCAAAAGGAACGAATACCCGATCTGCAAAAGTACCGCACCGGGTGCGGCAGTAAAAAAATTCAGAATATGCGCAGCCGCAAAAATTGCCGACGAAACCGCCGCCGAAGCGAGAATACGCGTACCGCCGTTTCTGCGGTTTTCAAGCAGCGTTAAAAACACCGCGCCGCGGAAAAGCGTTTCTTCGAACGCCGCCACGCAGATACATTCCGCCGCGAACATCAAAGCATACGCCGCCATTTTTCCGCCCGAATAATCGAGCGTAGAGTTTTTGAAAATCAGCGCGAGAATCGGCGGGTTTAAAATCGCCGCAAGAAAACACGGCAGCGCACAAAGCAAGCCTTTGCCGCCGCATTTTTCATACACGGTGAAGCCGAGATATTTCACCGTAAAAAACGCGGCGAAAGAACCGAAAAGCCGCGAGACGATCGCGTCGACGCTCGCCGAAATTTCCCCGATTTCCCGCAAAGAGAGAAGATCGGTGGCGCGCGGAGAAAAAAGCATTTTGTTTTCCGCCCAGCCATCGAGAAAAAAATCGTATACGGCAAGAACCAGCAAAAATACCATTGCCGTAATCAGGTACGTCCTTTTTATCTTTTTTTCTTGTTTTTCGTCGTTCATTCGTCCCCGTCCTTTGTAAAACGTCGTTCCGCGTAAAATATCGCAGCCGCTGCGGCGATTAAAATCAATGCCACAAGCTGCGAGGGAGATAAAAACGAAACGATCGTAGCCCCGCGATCGTCCGCCCGCGCATATTCGATGAAAAACCGCCACGCGCCGTACAAAGCGAGATATAACGGCAAGCCGTAAGTTTTTTTACGCAGCACGCGGCAGATCAGAAACGCGCCGAGCGCAAAGAGAAAGCATGCTTCGTACAGTTGCACGGGTACGGTATATTCGGTTTTTAAAAGGTTTCCGCTTGCCGAAATCGTTAAAAGCGGCAAGGTAAACGCCCGTTTTTCCGCGTATACTTTGCCGTGGCAGCACCCGGCGAAAAGGCAGCCGATCCGCCCGAGCGCGTGCGCGATACACACGCAGCTCACCGCAATATCCGCCACCGTAAAAAATTTTTCAAGATAATAGCGCGGCGTATCCGTCTTTTTAAAAGCGATTTTGCCGCCGATAAAATACACAAGCAAAAAAATACCCGCTCCGCCCACGAAGCCGCCGTAAAAAGTCATTCCGCCCCACTTGAAAACGCCCGTTTCGATATAATTATACACGCTTTGCGTAAGAAGCGCGAAAAACCACCCGCCCGCTAAGGCGCACAGTGTACAAAGCAGCACCAGCCGCTGCAAAAGCCCTTTTAAGCCGCGCTTATCGGCAAGGAAAGAAAAAAGCAGAATCGCCGCCGCCACGCCGATCGCTATCAAAATATCGTATAGCGTTAATCCGAGAAAAATTTCATAAGGGTACATTCTTTTCGCGTCCTTTGTAATTTCAGTAAGTGATCAGCTCGTCGAAACATTTCACGGCGAAACGATCGGTCATGCCCGCGATATAATCAAGCACCGCGCGCGCGTAAATTTCCTTCGTTTCCAGCGCGCCGTAGGGCTTCGCGTTCTTGTAGATAGCCTGTTTTTTCCACCCCGCCGCGCGCGAAAATTCATCGTTGCAATATTTGAAAAGATAATCGCAAAACTCTTTCACCAGCGTGGGATACGCCTGTTTTTTCTTCTCTAATCCGCGCACGGGATCGCCGCGATCGTAGCAGGAATAAAGCGTTGAGAAAAGTTCGCTGATCACAAGATCGGCATATCGGTTAAACGCCGAAAAACGCTTGTTTTTATAAATGTTTTCGTTGTTGAACGATTTGATTTTCGTAAGCGTTTCCCCCATTTCTTCCGAAAAACAAATGCC
>ENA-UOOA01007149-UOOA01007149.1-human-gut-metagenome-genome-assembly--contig:-P61old-NODE-7149-length-10235-cov-6.289587_pt1 | contig 10235 bp, 10 predicted proteins | sample MGYA00242467_ERZ724014 | MGnify/ENA metagenome assembly ERZ724014
ACAGTGCGGCACAAAATGCGATAAGAAAGCGTAAACTGCCAAAGAGGGCTGTCAGGGAATTGCATACCTGACAGCCCTCTTTCTTGCTTCGCGCGTACAGCACACTTTTTATCAGAGAGCAGTATAAAAAGAAATCGGAGGAATGATATGAAAGGACTTTTTTCAAGACGCAACGCATGGATGCTGGCGGCGGTGCTGGTGATACTGGGCGTGGGCTGTGCATTTGGGTTGAGCAGGGGGCAAAAGACCATGCTTGCGAAGCTGCCCGCGATGCGGCAAAATGCCGAACGGGACAGCCTGTTGATCACCGCGCAGGCGACGGAGGACATGCGCACGCTGAAGGGCAATATGCAGCTGACAACGACGAACAGAACGGGCGGGGAGCTGACCGAGCTGGTCTTTCGCCTGTATGCGAACGGCGTTCGGGAAGGAAGCATGGTCATATCCGAAATGACCATCGACGGGAAAGAAACGTCGTTTGCGCCGGATGCGGACGACCCGTCCGTGCTTCGCGTGCCGTATGCGCTTAAAAGCGGCGATACGGTGGACGTTGCCTTTCGTTTTGCGCTGACCGTTCCGCGCGGAGAGAGCGAAATTGCGCGGACAGACGACAGTGCGCTGCTCATCGGTGCGCTTCCGATGCCGGCGATGTGGGAAAACGGCGCGTGGCGGACGGATGCTTACGACGCGCTTGCCGAAACGAGTTATGCGCAGCCTGTCGATATCCAGATAGCATTGACCGTTCCGGAAAAGGTCAATGCCGCGTTTGGCGGCGCGTGGACGGCTGAACAGCAAAACGGCGACGGAACGAAGACGCTGACGATGCAGCTCGAAGGCGCACGCGACATCTCCCTTGCCATGCGCACGGAAGGAAGCATGCGGCAGGCGATGAGCGGCGATATCCTCGTGACTGCGCTCGCTGAAAACAGCCGCACGGCGGCGCGGCTTCTGGAGGCGGCATGCAAGGCTCTGGAAGCCGTCGAGAGCGTCGGTCTGGCGTATCCCTTCCCGTCGCTGACGGTCGTTCAGGCGCAGACGGGGCATGAGGACGGCACCATCGGCTCGGCGCTTCTGGCGGTGGACGGCACGAAGAAGGGCGATGCGCTCTTGCAGCAGCTGACGCGGCTCTGTGCGCGGCAGATTTTCGGCGTTCAGGTCGAAAACGACCCGTGGAACGCGCCGTGGCTGAGTCAGACGCTTGCGTCCTGCGTGGAGCTGCTTGCCTATCGCGGACGCGAAGGAGATGCGGCGTATGAAAAACGCTTTTACAGCGAGGTCGAGGTTGCCATGCGCCTGACCCGTCCGCATGGCGTGAACGTCGGCGCATCGACTGAGCATTTCGGCGATGACAGCGAGATGACGCAGGTTCTGCGCGATCAGGGCGCGGCGAGTCTGATGGGGATCGACACGGCGGTCGGCGGCGAGGCGTTCATCCGCGCGCTGCAAATCTATGCGGACGAGAATGCGGGTGGCACGGGCAGTCTTGAAAAGCTGGAAAGCGCATTGGAGCAGGCGACCGGCAGTGCGTGGGACGGTTATCTGTCGGATATGCTTGCCTTCTGATGAAGCGGCAGGCAGAGCAGAAGCAGCAGCCCCGCGCAGACCGCGCCGAGAATCGGATAGACGCTTTGAATGATATGCCCAAAGCCCAGATGCGCGAACAGCAGACTGAGCAGGCAGGCAAGCCCCAGTCGCACGGGGAGACTCCGCGAGGGAAGGAGCATACGCGCGGCGGCGCAGAGCATGGCGCACAGCGTTGAAAGCGCGGCGGCATACAGGCACAGCGCGACGAGCCGATAGCCGCTCACGCCGAGAGAACGGCTGAGCCAGACAAAGGGGAGCGGCTGGAGGAGGATGGACTGCATGTGACGGCGGCAGACGGAAACGCCGAGCATCAGCATCGCACCGAAAATCAGGCAGAACAGGGCGACGCTTCGACGCCGGTTTTCGCGGGAAAGCGTCAGCAGCATCGGCAGTTCTCCTGCGAGCATGGCGGCGTTCAGCGCACCGTAAAGCGCGCCGTCCGTCAGCGCGCGCAGAGGCGAATCCGGCGGAAGGACAGGCTCAAAGCACGCCTCCCCGACCGGCAGACGGAGCAGCCTGAGCAGAAAAAACGGAAGCAGCGCACTGAGCATGGCGCCGATGAGCGCCAGCCCGCGCATGTCCTTTACAGAGAGAACGAGCGCGAGCAGCAGCGTTACGACCATCCCCAGAGCGGAGGCATGGCGTATGGGCAGCGTCAGGGCGAAAAGCTCCGCACAGGCGGCGAGCATCGCGCCGCCCGTCATGGCGCAGAGCAGCACGAACAGCGCAGAGGACAGGGCGGCAAAGCGGTTTCCCCAGCGCAGACGGCAGAGCGCGGGCAGGGAGGAAACGCCGCCGTGCGCCAGCTGCGTACAGAGCCGGAGAAACAGAGCGGCAAGCATGGCGAGCGCACTGAGTATGGCGATGCCGGAAGCAAAGCCGTGGCAGGCGAAGAAGCGGACAAGCTCCCTGCCGGAAGCAAAGCCCGCGCCGACAACGCCGCTCAGAAGTGCCAGCGCACAAAAAAGGATATCCATGCAGTCCCTCCTTGATAAAAAAACTCCTGTCAAGGCATATGAGCGGACGGCGGGAAAAAGAAGAAACTTTCTTTTTTGAATGAATCGCGGTATACTGGGAGCATGCTTCGCAGACCGGAGAAATCGCGATGAACTTATATGACAGACAGAGAAAGCAGGCGCGTTTATGCAGCGGTATACAATTTGTGAAATTGACCTTGCGGCGATACGGCATAATGTCGGCGTGATGAAAGCCCATGTTGCGGGCGGGGCGAAATTCCTCGCCGTCGTGAAGGCGAATGCCTATGGGCATGGCGCGGTTCCTGTCGCAAAGGCGGCATTGGAGGCGGGAGCGGATATGCTTGCCGTCGCCATACCGGAGGAGGGCATTGAGCTGAGGCATGCGGGCATCACGGCGCCGATTCTCGTGCTGGGCGGCATTGAGGAAGCGGCGGCGCACGATGTTGTGCAAAGCGAGCTGACGCAGGTGGTCTTTGATGAAGCGCGGATTCGTGCGCTGGCAAACGCGGGACAGCTGCTCGGCAAAACGGCAAAGGTGCATTTGAAGCTGGATACGGGCATGAACCGCATCGGCGTGCGCACGGAGGAGGAGGTCAGGACGCTGGTCAGGCTTATCGACAGTCTGCCGGGAATTGAGCTGACGGGATGCTTTACGCATATGGCGACGGCGGATGAGGAGGATGCGTCGGGAACACGGGCGCAGATTGCGCGGTTTGAAACGCTCTGCGACGCCATTGCGTCTGTGCATCCGCAGAAAATCGTCCGTCATGCCGCCAATACCGCCAGCATCTTCCGCTATCCGCAGGCGCATGCGGACATGGTGCGCGGCGGCATTGCGCTGTACGGCTACCCGCCCGTGCCGGAAGCGGCGGGGCTGATGCCTGCGATGCGCTGGGTGACGCGCGGCGTATTCGTCAAGACCATTCAGCCGGGCGATCGGGTGAGCTATGGCGGCGTGTTTGAAGCCAAGCGTCCGACGGTCGTGATGACCCTTCCGGTCGGCTATGCGGATGGGTATCGCAGGGGCATTTCCGGAAAGGGCTGTGTCCTCGTCAGAGGAAAGCGTGCGCCGATTATCGGGCGCGTGTGCATGGATCAGATGATGGTCGATGTGACGGATATCCCCGGCGCACAGACGGGCGACGAGGCTGTTCTGCTCGGTCATCAGGGCGGGGACTGCATCGACGCGGACGAGATGGCGTCGTGGCTGGATACCATCAGCTACGAGGTGCTTTGCTCGCCGTCTGCCCGCGTGCCGCGCGTGTACATCCACGAATGAGCGGCGTGGACAAGGCGGAGATCCGCCGACAGATGCGCCGTTTGCGCCGCGATTTGAGCGAGGAGGAGCAGCAGCGCGCCGCCGACGGCGTTTATGCGCAGGTCATGCGCATGGATTGCTATCGCACGGCGCGGACAGTCATGGCGTATGCCGCCGTGCGCGGAGAGCTTTCCATGCGGCGAATCATGGAGGATATACGGGCTTCCGGACGGCTGCTTGCGCTTCCTCGATGCGGAGAAAGCGGCGATATGGACGCCTTCATCGTGACGGAGCAGCGTCAGCTCAGGCGGGGCGCATACGGCATTTGGGAACCCGATGAGAGCTGTCCGATTGTGCCGCCGGATGCGATTGACCTGATGCTCATTCCCGGCACGGCGTTTGACCGCACGGGCGGGCGCATCGGTCAGGGCGGCGGATACTATGATCGATACATTCTCAAGACACGCGCGTTCCGCGTCGGCGTATGCCACGGGTTTGCGCTGATGGACAGCGTTCCGACAGAGAAGCACGACGCGCGGATGGACGCCGTCGTTACACCGGAGGAAACCTTGATTTTCAGGCAGGAGGAAAGAACATGAACAAGAAAAAGACGGTGAAGTCCATTCGACGCGCCAGGCACTGGGGCTTGGGCAGGGTTCTCCCGATAGCGGGCAAGATGGCGGTGATTTTGGCGGCGGTCGTTGTGATGGGGCTGATGTTCAGCGCATTGCAGGCCATCGGCTCCGTGCTGCTTCGGGATATCATCTCGCTGGCAATCGTGTCGGGTATTTTGCTGATGTGTTACAGTGAAGGGCTGACGCGCGGCGTGACCGACGTAGACGCAAGCCACGCCGCAGACAAGCTCGAAAAAGAGGGCAAGACGCTGGAAAAGCGCGAGGAAGCGGCATGCTGGCAGCCGATGAAGGCAGTATTGGCATGCCTGATTGTGTTCGGTATTCCGCTGGCTCTTGCTATTTACCTCGCTGTGACGGCTCAGCCGTATACCTATGCGCTTCAGGATCTGCCGACGTGGCTGACGGAAACGTATGGCGCGCGGGAAGACGTGATGGCGCCGCTTGCGGCTTATGCGCAGACGGCGGCAGTGGGCGCGAAGGACATCATTCGCCTGATTGTCCGCCTGACCGTGCTGGTCTATATCAACCTGTTCCCCGACCCGCAGACGATGGTTGAGCTGATTGACAGGCTTTCTCCGCTGATGGTGATGACCTATCCGCTGGCATGCGTCATCGGCTATCTGCGCGCGCCCGCTGTCTGGCGCAAGCAGCAGACCATGCAGCGCAAAGCCAAGAAGGCGGCTGTCCGCAAGGCGCAGAAGAAGAGCATGGTGAATGAGCTGCTGGGAAGCGGCGGAGACGTACACTATGGTCAGCGTCCGCAGAGCGAAACGCATAAGAAAAAAGAGCTGATTTGACCGCGTTTTTTCCGCGCGGTTGAAATCAGACTGTGCATCTGATATAATAAAATACGGGAAACGTCGGGCTTGAAATTCACTTTTTTTGAGCTTTGGCAGACTGAATACGCCCGATATCGGCTGCCGCAAAGCAGCTCAAAAGGCTTCACATCAGCTGCCGCAAAGCGACGTTGTTGCAGATGGGCAGAGAAGGCTTAAACTCCTATCTTCGATTCACAGCGGCAGGAAAGGCTTCACATCAGCTGTCGCAAAGCGACAGCGCAGCGAAGGGTGCAGGGAACTCAGTTCCCTGCCGGGGTTTGGGGCAGAGCCACAACAACGTACCTTTATCCCCCGTCCACGCCTGAACGTATCTTCGTACTCTTAGGAGAATCAACATGAGAATCATCGGTGGAGACGCACGCGGGCGGACGATTGTCGCGCCCGCCGGCGCAAAAACACGCCCGACACAGGATTATGTGCGTGAATCGCTGTTTAATATCATTCGCTGGGATGTTGAGGACGCCCGCGTGCTTGACCTGTTCGCCGGAACGGGCGCACTCTCGCTGGAGGCTCTCAGCCGCGGCGCAAGAGAAGCCGTGCTGGTCGATATGGATCGTGCCGCATGCGCGGCAATCCGTAAGAATATGGAAACCACACGCCTCGGCGAAAAATGCCGCCTGATTGCGAGAGATTATCACGCGGCAATAGACGCTTTGGCTGCCGAAGGAACGGCGTTTGACGTGGTTTTTATCGACCCGCCTTATAAAATGGAGAATACCGGCGAAATGTGTGCGGCACTCTATGAAAAGGGATTGCTCAGCGACGCTTTTCTGCTCATTGTTGAGCATAGAAAAGGACATGCGCCGATGCTGGACGCCCGCTTCGACGCATTTGATTTGCGGCATTACGGCGATACGGAAATCACGTTCGTTCGCCGTGCGCAGCAGGAAAAAGACGAGTAAATCGAGAGGAGGCGCGTAAATGGATACCCTGCTCTACGCGGGCAGCTTTGACCCCGTCACGCGCGGTCATCTGGATGTTATCCGCAGGGCTGCCGGACTTTGCTCAACGCTGGTCGTTGCGGTGATGCATAATCCGGAAAAGCGTGGATTTCTGGATGTGCCGCTTCGGGTGAAGCTGCTGGAAACGGCATGCCGAGATATTCCGAATGTACAGGTCATGGCGCACGGCGGATTGCTCATCAACTGCGCCCATGAGGTCGGCGCACAGGCGGTCGTGCGCGGACTGCGCCCGATTGGGGATTTTGAATCCGAATATCAGATGGCGCAGATTAACCGCCAGCTCGGCGGGGTGGAAACGCTGTTTTTGACGACCAGCGATAACTGCGCCAGCATTTCTTCGAGCATCGTCCGTCAGGTCGCGGCGTTCGGCGGGGATATCACCCCGATGGTGCCGGAGGGAACCGCGACGGAAATCCTCGCGGCACTCGACAGGGCAAAACGATAACGCAAACCATCATTCATATTGATGAGGATATATGGAGTAAAATGGATAATAAACGTAGATATCGCAGAAATATTCCGGAGGTAAGGGAGGAAGACCAGATGGACGAGCAGCAGGAAACCAGAACCGTCCGCAAAGAATACGGTCAGCCGGCAGGCGACAGCATCGCGCAGGCGCGTCGGGTCATCGATCAGCTCGAAAACAGAATCAATGACTCGCGCCGCGTTCCCATGTCCAAGACGCTGAGCTTTGTCGATACGGGCGAAATCATCGACCTGATTGGTCAGCTGCGCATCGTTTTGCCGCACACCGTCGTGCAGGCGCAGGCAATCATGGATGAAAAGGAGCGCATCCTTTCCGAAGCGAAGGCAGAGGCGGATAAAATCGCGGATACAGCGGATACGAGCTATAAGACCACGATAGACGAAGCCAACCGCTTTAAGCAGGAGGTACACGATGAGGCGGACGCCTACGACAGGCAGGTTCGCCAGAAGGCGCAGGAGGACGCGACCGCAATCGTTGAGGATGCGAACACCCGCGCCGAGCAAATCATCTTCAGCGCACAGCAGCAATCTCAGAAGATGGTAGACGAAAGCGAAATCACGCGGCGCGCACAGGCGTATGCCGTGGAAACCCGCGAGCGCGCGGAAAAGGATGCGGACAGCATCTATAATCAGGCGTGCGTGCAGGTGGATAAAATGCTCAGCGGCGCGGCGGCTGCGCTCTCAAGAAGCGCAAGCGAATTGGCGGCTCTGCGCGACAGCCTGCTGACGCAGGGCGCAAACCCGCAGGACAGATAAGAGAGAGGGATTACCCATGAATCAGCAAAATACGCTTTATATTGTCGTTCCCTGCTATAAGGAGCAGGAGGTTCTGCCGGAGACGAGCAAACGCCTGCGCGAGAAGATGAATCAGCTCAAGCGGGAGGGCAAAATCGGCGAAAAGAGCCGCGTGATGTTTGTCAACGACGGCTCCAGCGATAACACCTGGCAGATCATCAGCGAGCTTCACGAGAAGGAGCCGGATATGTTCTCCGGCGTCAACCTTTCCCGCAACCGCGGCCATCAGAACGCGCTGCTGGCAGGTCTGCTGACTGCGGTGAATTACGCGGATATGATCGTCTCCATGGACGCAGACCTTCAGGACGATATCAACGCGGTAGATGAGATGGTCGATGACTATCACAAGGGCTACGACGTCGTGTACGGCGTGCGCAGCAAGCGCGATACGGATACCTTCTTCAAGCGTTTTACCGCCGAGGGCTTCTATAAGGTCATGAAGGCACTGGGCGTAGATATCGTGTTCAACCATGCGGATTACCGCCTGATGAGCCGCCGCGCTGTCGAAGGGCTTGCCGAGTTCACGGAGGTCAACCTTTTCCTGCGCGGCATCGTCCCGCAAATCGGCTATAAGTGGACGACCGTGACCTACGAGCGCGCCGAGCGTTTCGCGGGCGAGAGCAAGTATCCGCTCAAGAAGATGATTGCCTTTGCCGCCGACGGCATCACCAGCTTCTCGGTCAAGCCGATCAGACTGGTGTTCTCGACGGGCGTGGTCGTGTTCATCGTCAGCATCATCATGCTGCTCTACGCGCTCATCGCCAAGATTGCGGGTCATACCTCTGTCGGCTGGACGAGTCTGATGGGTTCCATCTGGCTCATCGGCGGCATCCAGCTGCTGGGTCTGGGCGTTGTCGGCGAGTATATCGGCAAAATCTATAACGAGACGAAGCGTCGTCCGCGCTTTATCATCGAGAGCGTGCTGAACAAGGCGGATAGCGAGGCATGAAAAAGCACACCATAACCGTGGCGGCCCTTGCGCCGGACAGCGGGGATATGCTCGCCTGCGGCGTCCACGATGCGCTCAAAGCCGCGCCGCGCCTGCTTCTGCGCACGGCGATCCATGGCGTGGCAGACAGGCTGAAGGGCGAAGGCATCGCCTTTGAAACGCTGGACGCGCTGTATGAGCAGACCGAGGACTTTGACGAGCTGTGCGAACTTGCGGTTAAGCGCATCATCGAGCTGGCGCGGCAGGAAGAAACGCTCTGCTACGCCGTCAGCGAACCGCAGAATGACGCGACGGTGCGTCTGCTGGCGCAGAAGCTGCCGGAGGACGTGGAGCTTTGCGTGCTGTCGGGCATGACGCTGGCGGATGCGGCGGCGTGTGCGGTGATTCCCTTTGGGGTCAATACCGAGAATCTGCGGACGCTGACCGCGCTTTCCGCGCTGGATATGCGCATGCAGGCGGATCAGCCGCAGGTGATTACGGAGCTGGATAACCGCTATCTGGCGTCGGATGTGAAGCTGTGGCTCGGCGATTTGCTGGATGACGAAACGACGGTTTATTTCCTTGAAAACGCGGCTGAGCTTTGCCCGAAGGCGCGGGCGATTGAGCTTTGCGAGCTGGATCGACAGGAAAAGTATGATCATCGGACGGCGGTGCTTGTGCCGGCGGTCAGCGTGTTTGACAGAAGCCGCGCGTCCTATGAGGACTTTGTGCAGGTGGTGAGCAGACTGCGTGCGCCCGGGGGATGTCCGTGGGATCGTGCGCAGACGCATCATACCCTGCGCCAGTATATGATTGAGGAAGCCTGCGAAGCGGCAGAGGCGATGGATGGCGATGACCCGATGAAGATGGCGGACGAGCTGGGCGACGTGCTGCTTCAGGTGGTGCTCAATAGCTGCATCGGCGCGGAGCATCGCGCGTTCACGGATCGGGATGTGACCAGCATGGCGGCGCATAAGATGATTACCCGCCATGAGCATGTCTTCGGTCGTGCGAAGGCAGAGGATGCGCAGGCGGTCGTTTCCGTATGGGAAAACGCCAAGAAGAAGGAGCGCGGCGAGCAGACGGCATTGGAGCGCGTGCTGGATGTGTCTACGGCACTGCCGGGGCTGATGCGCGCGCAGAAGGTCGTCCGCAGAGAAGCCGGGGCGGAAGGAAAAAGGCTGGATGAAGGCGAGCTTCTTGCCCGCGTCGAATCCCTTGCTGGGCAGAAGGACGGCGGAAAAGAGGAGAAGGAAAAGCGGCTGGGCGATATGCTCGAAAGCCTCTGTGCGCTTGCCGAAGCGCAGGGGCTGGACGCGGAAACCGCACTTCGCGCCGCGACAGCCAGACGCATCGAGTCTATTCGCGTAAAAGACGAAAAAGGCTTGTAATTCCCATAAAATTTTTATAAAAAATCGGTTTCCTCTTGCAGGAAAGAGGGAAACCATGTAGAATATGTTGTAATCGCCATGATGTGCGATTGATGCTGACAAACACGTCAAAAACACAGTGACGTTAAGGAGGATTTTGGGTACCATGAATAAGAATGAATTGAGCGCGGCGATTGCCGCAAAAGCGGGTCTGACCCGTAAGGATGCCGAGGCTGCTCTCTGCGCGATGAGCGATATCGTGGCTGAGAGCCTGAAGAACGGCGAGAAGGTTCAGATCGTCGGCTTTGGTGCTTTTGAAGTTAAAGAGCGTCCGGCTCGTAAGGCACGCAATCCCAAGACCGGTGAGGAAATCCAGATCGGCGCGCGCCGTTCTCCGATGT
>ENA-UOOA01007157-UOOA01007157.1-human-gut-metagenome-genome-assembly--contig:-P61old-NODE-7157-length-10225-cov-8.250049_pt1 | contig 10225 bp, 8 predicted proteins | sample MGYA00242467_ERZ724014 | MGnify/ENA metagenome assembly ERZ724014
CGCAGCGAGCGTTTTCGGCCGCAGCCACTGCTTCATGGCGGTCTTCATCACCGCGCGCTGCACCTCCGTGCGGCCGATGTCGGCATTGGCGTATCCCGAGCGGAAACGCACGACCCACATGAGCTGCTCGCCGGTCAGGTGCTGCTCGCCGGCTTTCAGATGGATGAAAAGGTTCTGGTCGGGATCGTCGTAGTCCATGTCCATGGGCACGTCAAAATCCAGCCCGCCGAGCAGATCGACCGCCTCCACAAAGGCGCTGAGATTAACGAGCGCATAGCCGTCCGGCATGAAGCCGACGACGTTTTTCACCTGCTCCATGAGCTGCTCCATGCCCTTTTCCCCGCCGCCGACCGCGCCGTAGGCCGAGTTGATCTTCGGCACATAGTAGGCAGGCGCATAGGTGTCGCGCGGGATGCTCAAAAGGCGGATGCTGCCCTCGTTCCGGTCGAGCGTCAGGAGAAGGATCGTGTCGGTTCGCATGCCGTCCTCGTCCGTGCCGCAGAGAAGTACCGTGCTGCGGCCCGAAATACGCTCAAGGTTATCCGGATTTCGCACCGGCGCTTTGCCGATGACCACCAGCGCGACGATCGCAAGCACGATGACCGTGACAAGAAACCGCAGAAGGCCCCCCTTGCGGCGGCGCTTTTTCTTTTTCGGCTTCTCTTTCGGCTCCTCCAGCGTTTCGGCGCGGTCCTCGGGGGCATAGGAAACGTCGTCCTCTTCCTCCTCCGGCTCGTCCGCGTCGTCGGCATAGTCTTCGCCGTACTCCTCTTCGTGTTCTTCGCCTTCCTCGTCCGCGGCGCGCTCCTCGCGCTCGCGTTGGGCGTAGTAGGCATCGCGCTGCGCATAGTAGGCGTCCCGGCGGGCGTAGTAGGCGTCGCGCTCGGCATAGTATTCTTCCCGCGCTTCCGGCGAGAGATGCCGTCCCGCGGCGGGATATTCCTCCGGCGGAGTATTCCAGTCGGCGAAATAGTCCTCCTGCGGTGTGCCGTCCCAATTGGCAGGCGTTCGGTTTGTATTGTCGCTTTGTTTCATGGTGTTTCGTTCCTAAAAGCATTTTATGATATTCGTTAGACGGTTTTCGCCATCCGGGGGTTCATTGTAGCAGGGTTTTTCCCATAGAGCAAGAAAAAACGCGCGTACCGGAGAACCGATACGCGCGTTTTTATTGGATCGGGTCGATCAGCCGATGCCGCCGAGCGCCGCGCCTGCAACCAGCGCGATAACGCAGAGGATGCAGTACACATACTTGGCAAGCGGATAGAACCAGCCGCCGATCGGGGATTTGAGGCCATGGTTGACCTCCTTAAGCGCAAAGTCCTTTCCCGCGACCCAGAAGAACATCACGCCGGCCAACAGCGCGCCAAGCGGACAAATGTAGATGGAGACGACATCCATCCACTCGGAGGTGATCTTCTGGATAAAAATGGCAACAATGCCGCCCACAGCGAGAATGATCGCCGTTGCAGGGACGCGCTTGAGCTTCAGGTTGTCCTGCAGCGTTGCGACCGGAGCCTCATACAGGTTGATAATGGAGCTCAAGCCGGCAAACAGGACGCAGATGAAGAAGATAACGCCGATGATACGGCCGCCGGGCATACCGTTAAGAACGTTGACGAGCCACACGAACATGAGCCCCGGGCCGCCTTTCTCCAGAGGAGCGCCGCCCGCCGCCATCGCAGGGATGATGACGAATGCCGCAAGGAGAGCCGCGAGCGTATCGAACACGGCAACGTTTCTCGCGGAGGTCACGATGTTCTCATTCTTCGGCAGATAGGAGCCGTAGATGACCGAACCGTTACCGGCGACGGACAGAGAGAAGAACGCCTGGCCGAAGGCGAAAATCCACACCAGCGGGTTGAGCAGCCCTTTGGGGTCGAGCGTGAAGATGTACTTGTAGCCGGCGCCGGAGCCGGGAAGAAACGCGATATAAACGCCGAGAACCACAAACAGGACAAACAGCGCCGGCATCATGATCTTATTGGCTTTTTCAATGCCGCCGGATACGCCCAGCGCCATGATGGCAAAGGAAGCGAGGATCGCAACAATGATGCAGGGGACGTTATTCACCGCGACAACGTCAAAGTGGCCGCCGATGGACGCCATGTCCTGTCCCATTGCATGCATATCGCCGGTGATGGAGATAAAGGTGTACTTGAAGATCCAGCCCATGACGACCGTGTAACCGATCGCGAGAGCCATAGAGCCGATGACCGGGATAAGGCCGATGCCTTCGCCGATCTTGCGGTTGCCGCGGAGAGCCGTGCATTCGCCGAAAGCGCCGATGGGGCCGGCGCCGGTCGCACGGCCGAGAGCGAACTCGCCGATAACGCCAGTAGAACCAATCAGGAGAACGCAGATGAAGTACGGGATAAGAAACGTCATTCCGCCCCATACCGAGACCATGATGGGGAAGCGCCAGATGTTGCCCATGCCGACGGCGGAACCGATGCAGGCGAGGATGAAACCCCACCGGCTGGTAAAGCCGTCACGGTTTGAGGTAAGCTGTTTGTCTGCCATTGATTTTCCCTCCAATAATTTGATGGATTCGACTGACGCACGACGCCGGTGGGGACCGGCGTCGCGCCGTCCGGGTTCGCTGGTATGCGCTTTCTCAGTTTCTCCGGGGTTTTGCTTTACTTCTTCTTACTTCTTACTTCTCTTCGTTGGGGTAGGGCTCAAGGAACGCGTGGAAGTGGCGCATCGGGAGATTGTGGCCCCAAATGATGCGCATGTTGGGGATGGATTCGCGGTCTTCATACAGCGCTTTGACAGCGGCGATGACGTAGTCCAGATGTTCCTGGGTGAGACGGCTGCGGTCGATGGCAAAACGGACGACGTTCGCCAGCTCCGCCTGCTGCTCGGGGGTCTTGAGGTCGTATTCCATGGAGTAGTCGCCGAGCTCGGAGACGCGGATGCCGTAGCGGCGGATCAGCTCAAGCGAGAAGCCCTCGCCCGCGAAGGTCTCGTGGCCGCGCTTGCCGTCGAAGAACTCGTCCATGTTGATGTACACGGCGTGGCCGCCGGCGGGAAGAACGACGCCCTTGACGCCCGCTTTGTAGAAGCCCTGCGCGAGATATTCGCACTGGGACACGCGCTCGTGCATGTAGTTGAAGTCGCAGCTCTCGTACATGCCGACGGACAGAGCCATGATGTCACGGCCGGACATGCCGCCGTAGGAGTCGTTGCCGTAGCAGGAGATCTGCTTGACCTTCAGCAGAACGCCGACGTCGGTCTTGACGGTGCCGTCCTCGTTGAAGTCGGAGAATTTCTGCCAGAACAGGCCCTTGTCGCGGAACGCGACCATGCCGCCCATGTTGGCGTGGCCGTCCTTCTTGGCGGACATGCAGAAGCCGTCGCAGTAGGAGAACATCTCGGTGGCGATCTCGGCGATGGACTTGTCGCGGTAGCCCTCTTCGTTCATCTTGATGAAGTAGGCGTTCTCCGCCCAGCGGGCCACGTCGAAGATCAGGGGAATGTCGTACTTGCGGGACACGCGGTTGATCTCACGGATATTGCCCATGGAGACCGGCTGGCCGCAGATCGGGTTATTGGTGATGCAGGTGAAGATCAGGGGAACATTTTCCGGACCGACGCCCTGGATGAGCTGTTCGAGCTTTTCAATGTCCATATTGCCCTTGAACGGGTTCTTCTCGTACTTGCCGCCTTCGGGAATTTCGTAAAGGAGTTCCTTGTGGTAGAGGTTTCTGGGGATGGAGCCCATCTGCTTGATGTTGCCCTCGGTGGTGTCGAAGTGGCCGTTGGAGGGGATGGTGAAGACCTTGCCGGGATGACGCTGGGCCAGGATCTTCTTCACGATCTCCATCAGGACGGACTCAGCGGCACGGCCCTGCTGGATGATGAAGGTGTTGGGGCGCTCCATCTGGGCGGCGCCGCCGTTGAACAGTCCGCCTTCGTACTCGGGAAGGTAGACGTTCTCCATCATGGTCTCCACGTCGCGGCAGTCGGTGCGGACATAGTCGATGATCTTCTTCCAGTTCTTCTCGCCGCCGCGCTCGAAGATGTCGCGGAAGGTGTCGAGAAGGACGTAGTAGCCGGTGTTGCGGCCGTAGGCCTCGTCGCCGAGGAACAGGGACGCCCACTGCTGGTTGGTCATCGCGGTGGTGCCGGAGTCGGAGAGCATATCAACCGTCAGCATGCCGGCGGGGAAGGCAAACTCGTTGTAATGCGTCGCCTTCAGGACGCGCTCACGCTGTTCGACCGTGACGTCGGGAATGTCGCGGACGGCGAACGTGAAATGATGGGGCGCGGGAACGCTCAGGGGATACTCTTTACTCATAATACTGACCTCCATAATGTTGGCGCTTTGCGCCTTTTGTTTTGGAGATACCCCGGTCGTCGCAGACAGCTCGCTGCCGGCGCCTGGCGGACAGTATCGTGCGACAAGATTAAAGGACGGCGATGCACTCGATCTCAACGAGCGCGTCCTTGGGGAGGCGGGCGACTTCGACCGCGCTGCGCGCCGGATAGTCACCGGCAAAGAACGTGGCGTAAACGCCGTTCATGGCAGCGAAGTTGTTCATGTCGCTCAGGAAAACGGTGGTTTTGATGACGTTTTCCATGGTTGCGCCGGAAGCCTCGAGGACGGCCTTGCAGTTTTCGAGAGACTTGCGGGTCTGCTCCTCGATCGTGGCGGGGAAAGCACCGGTGGCCATGTCAATGGGAAGCTGGCCGGACGTGATGATCAGGCTGCCCGCCCGGATGCCCTGCGAATACGGGCCGATCGCCGCGGGGGCCTTTTCGGTTGCGATAACGTTTTTCAATTCTGGTTTTCACCTCCTTGGTGTGAGAATAGTTTATCATCGCCGCAAAACGCTGTCAATATAAATCACAAATCTTTTCAAGGTCTAAATATATTTTTGTTTATTGCTCACAAATTTCGGCGGAAAAAAATTATATAACGAGAAACTTTCTTCTCGTTGTGAGAAAATTCCCGAAAAATCGCGGTTTTTTTCTTGTCTCGGGTGTTTTGGTATGGTAGTATGAGAATCACCGCACTCCAAGGGAGGTACAAAACCCATGACGGAACAACTGCTTTTGCACTATACAAGGCTTGTTGAGTTTCTCGGCCACGTTCTCGGGCCGGATTATGAGATCATTCTGCATGAAATTTTGCCGGAGCAGAGCCGCGTTGCCGCGATCGCCAACGGCGGCATCAGCGGACGGGACGTAGGCGCGCCGATCACCAACGCGGCGCTGCGCATGATCATGCAGAAGCAATATGAATCCAACAACTATATTATTAATTACACGGGCCAGTTATCCAACGGAAAAACGCTCCGTTCGAGCACGATGTTCATCAAGGACGGCGGAAAGCTCGTGGGGCTTTTGTGCGTCAACTTTGACGACAGCCGCTTCCATGAGGTCAGCGACACCATCCTCCGACTGGTGCACCCGGACGACTTTGTCCACCGTCACTACTTCCCAGACGACGCGCCCGCCAAGCAGCCCGCCGCGCCGCAGCATGCCGCCGCGCAGCCGGCGGAGCATTTCCAGTCCGACATGAACGGGCTGATGGAGGACCTGTTTGCGACCGTGACGAGGGACGCCGGCGTGCCGCTGCGCCGTCTGACGCAGGCCGAGCGCGCCGAGATCGTCGCGCGGCTCTATGAGCAGGGCATGTTCGAGCTGCGCGGCGCGGTGCAGTTCACCGTGGAAAAGCTCGGCTGCTCGCAGGCGAGCGTATACCGGTATATAAAAACCGCCAAAGCCGCGGAGGAATAAAAAAACGCCTCCCTCTGACGAGGGAGGCGGCAAAATTGATATTTTGACGGAGGGAGAGAAAGACGTTCGATGCGGAAAACGCCGTTTTTCTCTCCCTCCGTCTTGCTTCGCTCGACAGCTCTCTCGTCAGAGGGAGCCATAAGCGGCGCAGATGAAAATGCCTATCACGCCGTCGCTTTCTTCCCGGCGGCGCGGAGAATGAAGCCGATGACAAGACCGGCTACGGCGGGAATGAGCCAGAAGAGACCGATGCCGAAAAGCGGCAGGCTCTCCTTGCAGAAGGCGACAAAGCCGTTCACATGCAGGAAGGCACGCGCCCCGTCCGGCAGCGCGGCGAGCAGATCCAGCACCGCCGCGGCCAGCGTGAACGCCGTGACCGAAACGAACACGCGCTTGTCGTAGTCAAAGAAATGTCCGAACAGGCTCAGCAGCATGAGCGTGATCGTGAGCGGATAGAGGAACATGAGCACCGGCACGGAATAATCGATGATCTGCGTCAGGCCGACGTTGGTGATCAGCAGCGACACAACGCTGAACACGATCGCCCACGCCTTATAGCTCATGGACTTCGGGAACAGCACGCGGAAGATCTCCGCGCAGCTCGTGACAAGGCCGATGGCCGTCTTGAGGCAGGCGAGCGTCACCGTAACGGCGAGGATGACCTGTCCGGCGGTGCCGAAATAGTATCCGGCGATATCCGCAAGCGCGATGCCGCCGTTGGCGCTCACGGCGAACGCGCCGCGGCTCTGCGCACCGATGATCGTCATGGCAAGATAGATGAGCCCCATAAACACGCACGAGAACACGCCCGCGCGCACGGTGTTGCCCGCGACGGCGGCGTCGTGCTTAATGCCCAGATCGCGGATGACGCCCACAACGATCACGCCGAACGCCAGCGAGGCAAGCGCGTCCATCGTATTGTAGCCGTCCAGAAAACCGGCGGAGAAGGCGCTGGAGGCGTATGCGCCCTCCGGCGCGACCGACGAAACGGCAGCGACAGGCTTTACGAGCGCCGTGACAACGAGCACGGCAAGGAACACAAGGAACAGCGGGTTGATGATCCGCCCGACCCATGTGAGGATCTTGCTCGGGCGCAGCGAGAAGAACAGCACGAGCGCGAAGAAAATCACGGAGAATATGGCAAGCTCCGTCACCGCGCCGCCGGTGAGCATCGGCTCCACGCCGATGGTAAAGCTCGTCGCGGCGCAGCGGGGGATCGCAAAAAGCGGGCCGATCGTCAGATACAGCGCGCAGGTAAAGAATACGCCGTACCCCTTCCCTACGCGGCTGCTCATGGCGAGCAGATCGTCCGAACGGCTGATGCCGAACGCCGCCACGCCCATGAGAGGCAGACCTACCGCCGTAACGATGAAGCCGAGCGCCGCAATATAGGAGTTCGCGCCCGCGAGCTGACCCATATGCACCGGGAATATCAGGTTCCCGGCGCCGAAAAACAACCCGAACAGCATGCTCGCCACGGCGATGAGCTGCCGGAAATTCAATCTCTCTTTCATATCTCTTCCCTCATAACATGTTGCAAAATTATTTTGCAATTTAAAATATGAAATTAATTGTACATCTTTTCCGACGCATAAGCAAGTCTTTTTCAGTGAAACATTTGTGTTTTTCTGGTGTACTTTTGTGGTGTTTTTCTGTTATAATAGCTTCTGCAACCGCCGGTTGCGAAAGTTCCAAGCCGGAACGGTGGCTTCGCAACCGGCCTTCATGTCATACTGATGCCATAAATTCAAGGAGGACACACCTTTATGAATCTATCGGAAAAAATTCTGTACTGCCGGAAAAAGGCGGGCCTTTCGCAGGAGGCGCTCGCGGAAAAGCTCGGCGTGTCGCGGCAGGCGATCAGCAAATGGGAGACCGGTGAGTCCGTGCCGGAGCTTTCGAAGCTCGTCCTGCTCGCCAGAGCGTTTGACGTGACGACGGACTGGCTGCTCTCGGAGAGCGAGCCGGAACCGGAGACATCCCCGGAATCGGAAATTCCGGCCGCACCGGAGGCCCCGGCGCAGAGCTCCAACTGGGTCGAATCCATTCCCGGCGTGATCGGGCGGCTCATCCGGCGCTATGGCTGGCTCTACGGCGTGTATACCGCGCTCGCGGGACTCGGCTTTATCGTGATCGGCGCGGTCGCGCGCGGCGTCAGTCTCAGCATGGAGCGTTCGTTCTTCGGCAGCACCGGCATGGATCCCTTCGGCGGATACGGCGGTTTCTCCGACTTTGCGGGAAGCGGCACGATCTGGTATGACAGCGCCGGGAACGTCATCTCCTCCCCGTTCGGCTCGTCCGGCATGGGCAGCAGCGGCTTTACGAACCCCGTCGCCATTCTCGGCACGGTCATCATCGTGATCGGCGTCGTGATGCTCATCGCCGGCATCATTCTCGCCGTGTATCTCAAAAAGCGCGGCAACGCAAAATAATGCATTTTTTCCGTATCCCCCGGCTTCTCTCTGGGTTGAAGCCGGGGGATGCTTATGTTATAAATAAAAGAAATATATCGGAAAGGATGAGTGCCTATGCCGACACAGGTGACCAACTACCAATGCCCGTCCTGCACCGGGCCGCTGCACTATTCCGGCGCGTCCGGGAAACTGGAATGCGATTACTGCGGCAGCTCGTACACCGTTGCAGAGATCGAGGCGCTGTATAAGGAAAAGGAAGCAAAGGCCGCCGAGGCGTTTGAAACGGCGGATACTGCCGCGCAGAGCGGCGACGACAGCAGCGCGTGGGACACCGCCTCCATGAGCTCCGACTGGGGCGCGGATGCCGCCGGGATGAAGACCTATTCCTGTCCTTCCTGCGGTGCGGAGCTCATCTGCGATGCGAACACCGCCGCGACCGCCTGCCCGTACTGCGGCAACCCGACCGTCGTGCCGGGGCAGTTTGCCGGGGCGCTGAAGCCGGACTATGTTCTGCCCTTCAAGCTCAGTCGCGAGGACGCGATCAATGCGCTCCGGCGGCACTATAAAAACAAGCCCTTCCTGCCGAGAGCGTTTTCCGCCCAGAACCAGATCGAGAAGATTCAGGGCGTTTACGTCCCCTTCTGGATGTTCGACGGTGAGGCAGAGGGCCATGCGCGCTACGACGCGACGCGCTCACGCATTTTCCGCACCGGCGATTGGGAGGTCACGAAGACCGACCATTTTGAGATCTGCCGCGACGGTTCGATGCCCTTTGAAAAGGTGCCGGTGGACGCTTCGAGCCGGATGCCGGACGCGCATATGGATTCCATTGAGCCTTACGACTATGCCGAACTCAAGCCGTTTTCCTCGGCGTATCTCCCCGGCTTTCTCGCGGATAAGTACGATGTTCCGGTCGCCGACTGCGAAAGCCGCGCCGACGAGCGCTGCCGGAAAACGGTGCTGGACGCGCTCGGGCGCACCGTAAGCGGGTATGACACGTGTATTCCCCGCGCGCAGGACGTCCGGCTGCGCCGCGGCAAGGTGCATTATGCGCTGCTGCCGGTGTGGATGCTCTCGACGCGCTGGAACGGCAAGAGCTTCCTCTTTGCCATGAACGGGCAGACCGGCAAAATGGTCGGCGATCTGCCGACGGACGCCGGAAAATACTGGCGGACATTCGCCGCCATTGCCGCGCCGGTCGCGCTTCTCGGAACGGCGCTCAGCTTTCTGCTGCGATAAGGAGGGGAAAATATGAAACGGAAAATTTGCTCTTTCCTTCTCGCCTTCCTTCTCCTGCTCGCTCTCACCCCCGCCGCGCTCGCGGACGGCGCGCAGCTCTCTTACATAACGGACGACGCCGGTGTCCTCACCGCGAGCGAGATCGCCTCGCTCGAAAAGGCCGCGCAGCGCATCGCGCAGCGCTACGGCGTCGGCATTTATCTTGTTACCGTGAACGATGCCTGCCGCATCGACAGCCGCGGCACATATGAAGCGGCGTATACCTACTATCACCGCAACTCGCTCGGCGCCGGCGCGGAGCGGAACGGTGCGATCCTCCTTTTAAGTATGAACGACCGCGCCTTCGCCCACTTCTATTACGGCGAAAAGAGCGAATACGCCTTCAACAGCTACGCCCAGGAGCAGATTGAGGATACGTTCCTCGACAACTTCCGCGAAAACGACTGGTACGGCGGCTTTTCGGACTATCTGTCCGCGTGCGGGGAGTACCTTGCGCTCGCGGCGGAGGGGCACCCCGTGCGCCGCAGCCCGGTACCGGCGATCGTCATTTCGTGCGCTGCGGGAATACTCATCGCGTTTCTCGTATGCTCCATTCTCAAGCGGAAGATGAAAAGCGTGTATGTGCAGGCGCGGGCGGACGGCTACGTTTCCGGCAAGCTCCGTCTCGCACGGCAGACCGACCGCTTTACCCACCGCACCGAAACTCGCCGCCGCATCGAGCCGCCCAAGCCCTCCGGCGGAGGCGGCGGCAGCGTTGGCCGTACCGGCGGCGGAGGCTCCGGCCGCAGCGGGCACTTCTAACAAATTCAAACCAACCCCACTCCGTT
>ENA-UOOA01007160-UOOA01007160.1-human-gut-metagenome-genome-assembly--contig:-P61old-NODE-7160-length-10221-cov-6.448357_pt1 | contig 10221 bp, 9 predicted proteins | sample MGYA00242467_ERZ724014 | MGnify/ENA metagenome assembly ERZ724014
TACGCGTTCGGCAACGCGTGTATCTACGGCGGTACGTTTGCCGATCCGCATTGGGACGTGGCGATCGCGAAAATTCCGTTTGAATTGCTGCAATCGGGCGTCGGGGCGGTGCTTGCGCCGGTTTTAGCCTACAAAACGCCGCTGAAAAAGGTGTTTTTCGCAGCCGACAAGAAAGAAGATCAAAAGGCGGAAAAACAGGAATAATCAAAAATCGGATACAATGTGAAAAGCCTTCTTCGCGCCGAAGAAGGCTTTTCGTATACCACAAAATACCGCAAAAAAACTAATTGATACTTCTTTTATATTCGCCCGGCGTCATGCCCGCGTAGTGCTTGAAAACGTAGTTGAAATGCGAAAGCGAATCGAATCCGAGTTTTTCCGCGGCTTCCGTAAACGTGGATTTCCGCCGGATCAGCTTTTTCGCCTCGTCCGTTTTCAGTTTTAAATACGTCTGATAAATCGTTTTGCCCGTCTGCTTTTTAAAAAACGTGCAAAGGTGCGTTTTGCCGTAGTGCAGCTCGGCGCAAAGCTCGTCCAAAGAAAACGTGCCGTATACGTGCGCCGATAAATACCGCACGATCTCGTCTTGCAGCGCGCCGGACGAAGCGATTTTCGAAACGAAAAATTCCTGCGGCGAAGCTTGATTTTCGCTCTGCCGCAAAAGGTAAATCAAAAGCAATTCCAAAGAATTTTTAATCACCTGTTCGCCGCCCATATTCGGGTGTTCTCTTAGCTCTAATTTTTTCAGATCCGGGTCGAAATCGGGCAACACAAACGTTCCCCGCGCCTCGGCAAGCACGTTTTCCAAAAGATACGATAAATTATCCGGCACGGCCACCACGCGATCGGCAAAAAACCGCAACCCTTCCGAGCGGCATACAAACGAAATAATAAAAATATTCGGCTCGTAACCGCGGCATTCCACATAGTGCGGCAGATTGGGCGGAATAAAATACGTTTCGCCGCGCTTTAAAAGGTGCGGCGCGCCGTCCGTCACAATGTACGCGTTGCCCTTGTCCGCGTAGATGATTTCCCAGAAATCGTGCTTTTCCTCGGGCGAAGAATAGCCCTTGAAAAGGTCCTGATAATGCACCGTAACGATTTTCTGCACGTTGAGTAAATTGTCGATTTTGCGCATATAAAAGCGCGCTTTCGGCGGTTTTGTTTTCATCTGTTTTCACTCCGATACATAATATATTATATCACGCGCAAAATAAAATGTAAAATATTTCGTAGGGATAAACTGTGAAATATTATGTAAAAAACGGGAAAGATTTTCTATTGCGGAGCGCAAAAATTTGGTGTATAATATAGCCGTAAAAAAACGTTGCGCGTATTTTCGCGCGGCAAAAAACGCAAGGAGAAGCAAACAAATGGTAAAACCCGTGCTTGACAAGAATTTCTATCCGATGATACAGGCGATCGCCGATTTCAACGAAGCGGTGAAAAAAAGCGGAAAAGCGAAAAAGGTGACAATCGTAGCCGAGAGAAACGGCGGCTACAACTACGTGTATACATACAGCGCGTTTGAAGACGGCGTAAACGACGAACTGAATATCCGCATGGCGGATCGTCTTGCGAAAACCATTCTCTGGGTGGTGGGCGGCTATAAGCTTTCCGTTGCGGGCAGCAAAAAAATCTACGAGCATTTAAAGGCCGCGTATTCCGAAAACGGCGCGCGCGCGTTCGACGAAGACTTTATGAGCGGCGTATACGAACGCCCGTTTGAAGTGACGTACCTTGAAGAGAACGAAGTGCCGGCTAAGAAGAACGCCTCGGTGAAAGTGGGCGGCTATTTAAAGGGCTGCCGTATCGGTTTCGACGCGGGCGGAAGCGACAGAAAGGTGAGCGCGGTGGTAGACGGAAACGTGGTATATTCCGAAGAAGTGGTATGGAATCCGAAAGTCACGGAAGATCCGCACTATCATTACAACGAGATTTTAACGGCGATGAAAACGGCGGCTTCGAAGATGCCGCGCGTAGACAGCATCGGCGTATCTTCGGCGGGCGTGTACGTAGATAATAAAATCATGGTGGCGTCGCTGTTTATCAAAGTGGATAAAAGGAAGTACGGCGATTATGTGAAGAATATGTATATCAACGTAGCCAAAGAGATGGGCGCGCCTATCGAAGTGGCGAACGACGGCGACGTAACCGCGCTTGCGGGAGCGATCGATCTGAACGACAACGAAGTGCTGGGCATCGCCATGGGTACGAGTGAAGCCGTGGGGTATATCAATAAAGACGGCGGCATCAACGGCTGGCTTTCGGAACTTGCGTTCGTGCCGGTGGATTTCAACGAAGGCGCGATGCAGGATGAGTGGAGCGGCGATTTCGGCGTAGGCTGCAAGTATTTCTCGCAGGACGCGGTGATCAAGCTTGCGGAAGCGGGCGGCTACAAATTCGAAGCGGGATTAACGCCGGCGCAGAAGCTGAAAGTAGTGCAGAAGCTGATGGAAGAGGGCGATCCGCTGGCAAAGCAGATTTACGAAGACATCGGCGTATACCTTGCCTACACCATTCCGTTCTACGCGAAATTCTACGAAATGAAGCACATTCTTCTTCTTGGCAGAGTGATGGGCGGCAAGGGCGGCAACGTGGTACTCGATACCTGCAAAAAGGTGCTTGCGTCCGAATTCCCCGAATTTGCGGGGCTCGACGTATCGTTGCCGGATGAATCGAGCAGACGCGTCGGTCAGAGCATCGCCGCGGCTTCCTTGTATCCCGACTTATAATAGCGAAATCGCATAACGGCACATCTCGCGGCTTGATCTGCGCGCGCCCTTGCTCATTTACGCATAGTAAACTCGCGGCGGACGTACTCGATCAATCTCGCGATCTGCACCATTCTTCGATTTCTTCGTGCACGCTTGAAAAGCTTTGCATTACTTTGTCGTGCTGCTCGCTTTTGAAGCGCGGAATAGTTGTAGCTTTTAAATAAGACGATAATTTAGCCTTCCCCCCGGGGGGAAGGTGGACAAAGCAAAGCTTTGGACGGATGAGGGGCGTAGCACATTTTTGATTGAAATTTTCCAACAGAAATTTTCAATCAAGGGGCAGTTTCAATTTTCTCAAAGTCATATAAAAGCAATCAAGCCCCACAAACAATTCAAAAAAATTTCCTCAAAAAGAGGAAAGGGAGATAAGATTATGAAAGTTATAGTTGCAAAAAATTATGAAGAAATGTCTGAAAAGGCGTTCGGAATCATGCGCGAAGTCGTTGTGGAAAATCCTTCGGCGATTCTCGGTCTCGCCACCGGCTCTACGCCGCTCGGTCTTTACAAAAAAATGATCGAAGATCACGAGAAAAACGGCACGAGCTACAAGAAAATCCGCACGGTGAATCTCGACGAATACGCGGGACTTGACTATTCTTCCGATCAGAGCTACGTATATTTCATGCGCCACAATCTTTTCGATCATATCGACATCGATCTCAAAAACACCAACATCGAAAACGGCAAGGCGGTAAACCGCGCGGCGGAATGCGAAAGATACAACAAGCTGCTCGAAACCATGCAGCAGGATCTGCAGGTACTCGGCATCGGCTCAAACGGGCATATCGCTTTCAACGAACCCGGCACGCCGTTCGGCTCGGTAACGCACATCGTAGATCTTACCGAAAGTACCATCAAAGATAATTCCCGACTGTTTGCGAATATCGACGACGTTCCCCGTCAGGCGTTTACGATGGGCTTGAAAAACATTATGAACGCGAAAAAAATCCTGATCATGGCGAACGGCGAAAACAAGGCGCGCGCGGTGTACGGACTTGTTGCGGGCGAAGTTACCGAAAATCTTCCCGCAAGCATTTTGCAGCTGCACCCCGATTGCACGCTGGTATGCGACGAAGCGGCGGCGGCACTCATCAAAAAAGCGGGGCTGGCATAAGATTATCGGCATAGCATAAAAAATACATAAAGCGCGAGGTGAAAAAATGAAAGCGTTTAAAAATGTTTCCGTATACGCAGAAGGCAAAGGCGTGGTGAAAACCAACGTGTATTTCGATGAAAAAATCGAGCAGATCGGCGGCTACGTGGCGGGCGCGGAAGAAATCGCGCTGCCCGAAAACGCGGTTGTCCTGCCCGGCTTTATCGACGAGCATATACACGGCGCGGGCGGCTCGGACGCGATGGACGGCAACGTGAAAGATCTTGCGATCATCGCGGATACCGTGGCGAAAGAAGGCACAACCACCTTCCTTGCCACCACGATGACGCAGAGCAAAGAAAACATATTAAAGGCGATGCGCGCGGTGAAAGAATACCGCGAAGTATCGCGCGAAGAAGGCGCGAGAATCGCGGGCGTACATCTCGAAGGCCCGTTTATCGCTGCGGCGCATAAGGGCGCGCAGCCGCTCGAATACGTAGCCGCGCCCGATTCGAAAACGTTCGACGAGTACAACGCGGCGTGCGGCAACGCGATTAAAATTATCACGCTTGCCCCCGAAGTGGACGGCGCGCTTGATTTCATCAGACATATCGTAGCGCAGGGCGCGGTGGTATCCGTAGGTCATACGGGCGCGAAATACGCGGAAGTGAAAGCGGCGATGGAAGCGGGCGCAACAAACGTTACGCACACGTACAACGCGCAAAGCCCCCTGCATCACCGCGAAATCGGCGTGGTGGGCAGCGCGCTTTTATTAGACGATCTTTACTGCGAGCTGATTTGCGATACCATTCACGTATCCGTGCCGGCGATGCAGCTTCTTGCTAAGAACAAGCGCGCGGATAAGCTCGCGCTGATCACCGACGCGATGCGCGCGAAAGGTCTTGCGGACGGCGTAAGCGAGCTTGGCGGACAGACGGTATACGTAAAGGGCGGCGAAGCGCGCCTTGCGGACGGAACGCTGGCGGGCAGCGTGCTGAGAATGAACCGCGCCGTGCAGAACATGGTGGAAAAGGTGGGCGTGCCGTTTACGCAGGCGGTGGATTACTGCACGATCAACCCCGCGCGCACCTTGAAAATCGAGAACGAGGCGGGCAGCATTGCCGAAGGCAAACGCGCGGATTTCGCCGTGCTGAACGACAAATTCGACGTGCTTTGCACCGTGCGCGACGGCAAGATTATTTATAAAGCGTAACAAAAAAAGGCGGCGAAAGCGCAAAAATACTTACGGAGAGTGAAGAAAAGTGGATACCTACGGCGCGGTGAGAGCAAGAATATTTGAGCTTTGCGAAGAGAAGAAGATGGCGATTTACAAGCTGTCTGTTTTGTCGGGCGTTGCGCCGTCCACGATTAAAAACATTCTGTACGGCAAGAGCCGGAATCCGGGAGTCGTAACGCTGAAAATGGTGTGCGACGGTTTCGGAATCACGCTCGAAGAGTTTTTCGATTCCGACGTATTCCGCGCCGCTCCGGAAGAACAACAAGCGTAATTTTTCCGCCGAAAAAACGCAGCAAAAAAACCAGCCGACTTTTGATCCTTTTCAAAAGCCGGCTGCTTTTTTTGCGCGCAACTCAATACACGAATTTCGAACGCGGCGGGGCGGCGGACGAAGCGAACAATTCTTCGGGCGGCGGCGCGTCCGTCACGATTTTTTCAAACGCCGTAAGCTCTTCCGCCCGAAACGGCGCAAAGCACGAAAATTTCGTGTGATCGGCGATTAAAATATTTATCTTTCCCCGTGCGATCGCCGCGCGCTTGATTTCCCGCTGCTCCATCGAGCGTTCGTACGTACCGTCCGCCGAAATCGCCGCGCACGAAGTCAGCGTTAAATCAAACGAAAACTGCCGTATCTGCGCAATCGTAAAACTGCCCGAAACCGACGTCATGTTATACAGAAGATTTCCGCCGAGCAAAATCACTTCCGCGCCTTTCTGCTTCGAAATCGCCGTGGCGGTTTGCAGCGAGTGCGTCACTACGGTTTTGCCCCGGAAATCCATCTTTCGCACCAACGCAAGCGCGGTGGACGAGCTGTCGATAAACGCCGCGAAAAAATTCGGTATCGCTTTCAGCGCGTTTGCTACGGCGATTTCCTTTTCTTTCGCGTTTTTTTCCACGCGCACAAACATCGGAATTTCGCCCGCGCCCTCGGGCAGCCCCGCCCCGCCGTGGCTTCTGTCGATCAATCCGAGCCGTTGCATTTCCGTTAAATCGCGCCGCAGCGTGGCTTCGCTTACGAAAAATTTCGCCGCAAGCGTTTTCACCGTCGTCGCTCCGTGCGCTTGCAGATATTTGTAGATTTCGTTCTGACGTTCGTTTACAAGCATGGTTTTCCCTCGCCGAATCGCGCAAAAAATGATCGTTCGTGCACGTTTCTGCTTATATTATAACAAATTTATGATCGATAGTCAACATTTCGCGCATATCCGCACAAAATATTTACAAAACAAACGCGCGTGTGCTATAATAAAGCCGAAAAAGAAACAAAGGGGAACGCAAACATGCAGTCAACGAAAAAATATCATCTCGCAATCGATATCGGCGCGTCTTCGGGCAGACACATTCTCGGCTATGAAGAAAACGGCGTATTGAAAACGGAAGAAATCTACCGCTTTCAGAACGCGCCCACCGAAAAAGCGGGTACGGCGGGCGCGCTCGGCGCAACAGGCTCGCGGCGGCTCACGTGGGATGTAGCTCGGCTGTATAAAGAAATTTTAAACGGCTTGAAGCGCGCGAAAGAACTGAATAAAATCCCCGATACCGTGGGGATCGATACGTGGGGCGTAGATTACGTGCTTTTGGACGAAAACGACGAAGTGATCGGCGACGCCTACGCCTACCGCGACGGCAGAACGAAAAACACGATTCCGTCCGTACATAAGCGCGTGCCTTTTGCCGAGCTGTACAAAAAGACGGGCATACAATTCGCGCAGTACAACACGGTGTATCAGCTGTACGACGACGTGCGCACGGGCAAAATCGAGCGCGCGGCAAGCTATCTCAATTTGCCCGATTATTTCCACTTCCGTTTGACGGGCGTGAAAAAGCAGGAATACACGATGGCTACCACTTCCGCGATGGTAAACGTGGAAACGCACGCCTACGATACGGAAATTTTAGAAAAACTCGGCTATAAAAAATCGCTGTTTCAGCCGCTCACGCAGCCGGGCGCGTACGTGGGCGAATTTACGGACGAAACGGAAAAAATCGTCGGTTACAAGGCGAAAGTCATTCTGCCCGCCACGCACGATACCGCAAGCGCGGTGCTTGCCGCGCCGCTGAAAAAGCAAACGCCGTACATATCGAGCGGCACGTGGTCGATTTTGGGCGTGGAAAGAAATGCGGCGAACGTTTCGAAACAGGCGTTCGAAATGAATTATTCAAACGAAGGCAGCGTTTCGGGGCAATTCCGCCTGCAACAGAACATCATGGGGCTTTGGATTATCCAGCAAATCCGCCACGAGCTGAAAGATCAGTACGATTTCGCTACGCTCGCCTCGCTTGCGCGGCTGAACAAAACGGACGAAATCATCAACGTGAACGACGAAAAATTTCTCGCGCCCGAAAGCATGATCGAAGCGGTTACGAGCGCGGCGGGCAGAACGCTTTCGGTGGGCGGCATGGCGTATCTCGTGTTCAATTCTTTGGCGCAAAGCTATGCCGAATCGTTACGCGGACTTGAAAAACTCACGGGCGAAACGTTCGATACGCTGAATATTATCGGCGGCGGCAGCAAGAACACGCTTTTAAACGAGCTGACGAAAGAAAGCACGGGTAAGCGCGTGATCACAGGCCCTACCGAAGGCACGGCGATCGGCAATTTAATAATGCAGATGATCGGCAGCGGCGAGCTTTCGGGCGTGGAAGCGGGGCGCGAAATGATTACAAAATCGTTCGACGTAGCCGAAGTTTAAACCGCTACGCAACCGACAAAACATAAAAACAAAATGAAAAAACGGCGAAAACCGTTTTAAAAGAAAAAAATCCGTATATATAGAAGGAGTAAGGCAATGAAAAACATTTTCGAAGCGCCTTTCGTGCGCGAAATGGAAAAAACTACGGCGAACATGTATCGCCTCGGCTGGGACGAGAGAAACGGCGGCAACGTATCGTATCTTCTCGATGAGAAAGAAGTGGCGGAATACCTTGATTTAAGCCACGTGATCCGCACGATTCCCACGGGTTTCGACGCGAAGCCTTTAATCGGCAAGATTTTTATCGTCACGGGGACGGGCAAGTATTTTAAAAACGTGGAGAGCGACCCCGAAACCAATCTCGGCGTCGTGCGTATCGGTCGGGACGGCACTACGGCGGAACTTTTGTGGGGGTATAAGGACGGCGGAAGATTCACTTCGGAATTTCCCGCGCACATGATGAGTCACATGGCTCGTCTTGCGGTAGATCCGCAGCACCGTATCGTGATGCACACGCACCCCACGTACACGATCGCGATGAACGCGGTTTGCCCGCTCGACGAAAAGGATTTCACGAAACGGCTCTGGAAGTCGAATACCGAAGCGGTGGTGGTATTCCCGGACGGCGTAGGCGTGCTGCCGTGCATGATCTGCGGCACGAACGAAATCGGCGAAGCCACGGCGGCGAAAATGAAAGATTTCCGCCTGGTGGTATGGACGAACCACGGCATTTACGGCACGGGCAGAACGATGGACGAAGCGTTTGGTCTGATCGAAACGGTGGAAAAGACGGCGCAGATTTATATGCTTACGCTCGGGCATGTGGTAAACGAAATCCCGGATGAAGTGATCAAAGGTTTGGCGAAGCTTTGGAATCTGAAAATGCTCCCCGGCGTTTTAGATTAAAGCCTTTGATATAGCCTTCCCCTTGACATAGGCTTCCCCTTGGGGGGAAGCTGTCGGCGAAGCCGACTGATGAGGGGCGTAGCACATTTTTGATATTCTGAATATTCCGGAAGGAATTTCTGAAAATCAAGGGGGCGCAGCATTCAAAACCAAAAAAATTCGATCGGTTTTTCGAGAAAATAATAAAAATCGAAAAAACCGCCGAAAATAAAAAACAATATGAAAGGAGAAAAACACAATGGCAAGAATCGTACTCAATGAAACAAGTTATCACGGCGCGGGTTGCAGATCCGAAATCGCGGGCGAGATCAAGCGCAGGGGCTTGAAAAAAGCGTTCGTCTGCTCCGATCCCGATCTCGTAAAATTCGGCGTCACCAAAAAAGTAACCGACGTTTTAGACGGCGCGAAAATTCCTTACGAACTGTATTCGAATATCAAGCCCAACCCCACGATCGAAAACGTGCAGACGGGCGTAGCCGCATACAAGGCAAGCGGCGCAGACTGCATCGTGGCGATCGGCGGCGGCTCTTCGATGGATACGGCGAAAGCGATCGGCATTATCATCAACAATCCCGAGTTTGCGGACGTGCGTTCTCTGGAAGGCGTTGCGCCCACGAAGAAGCCCGCAGTACCCACGATTGCCGTACCCACCACGGCGGGAACGGCGGCGGAAGTCACCATCAACTACGTGATCACGGACGTTGAGAAAAAGCGTAAATTCGTCTGCGTAGACGTACACGATATCCCCGTTGTGGCGGTGGTCGATCCCGAAATGATGGCATCGATGCCCAAAGGGCTTACGGCCGCTACGGGTATGGACGCCTTAACGCACGCGATCGAAGGCTATATCACGAAAGGCGCGTGGGAAATGACGGATATGTTCCACCTGAAAGCGATTGAAATTATCGCAAGATCTCTTCGCGGCGCGGTGGCGAATACGAAAGAAGGCAGAGAAGATATGGCGCTCGGTCAGTACGTGGCGGGCATGGGCTTTTCAAACGTGGGCTTGGGCATCGTTCACTCGATGGCGCACGCGCTCGGCGCGGTATACGATACGCCGCACGGCGTAGCGAACGCGATTTTGCTTCCCACCGTTATGGAATACAACGCGGAAGCCACGGGCGAGAAGTATCGCGACATCGCCAAAGCGATGGGCGTGAAAGGCACGGAAAACATGTCGCAAGCCGAATACAGAAAGGCGGCGGTGGATGCCGTTCGTCAGCTTTCGAAAGACGTGGGCATTCCGCAGGATCTCAAACAGATCGTAAAGGATAAAGACGTAGACTTCCTTGCGCAGTCTGCCATGGACGACGCATGCCGCCCGGGCAACCCGAAAGATCCCACGCTGGAAGATATCAAGGCGTTGTATAGATCTTTGATGTAATTCGCTCGCGCTTGTATAGCGGCGCACCTTGTTCGCATAAATTTGCGGGCAAAATTATGCGAAAACAAGGTGCTGTGCGCCTTGCGGCTTCATCTGCGTGCGCCCTTGCTCATTTACGCTTAGTAAACTCG
>ENA-UOOA01007162-UOOA01007162.1-human-gut-metagenome-genome-assembly--contig:-P61old-NODE-7162-length-10217-cov-6.041921_pt1 | contig 10217 bp, 8 predicted proteins | sample MGYA00242467_ERZ724014 | MGnify/ENA metagenome assembly ERZ724014
TATCGGCTGAAAGACAGCCGATAAAATTGGCGTGGCGGAAAATAGTATGGTTACTTGCATTATACGAAAATGAAATACTTAAGAAGTCTTTAGAGAATAAAATGGGACTATATTTTATTGTCAATGTACTGATGATATTGTGGGTGTTTATAACATCATCAGGAGATAAATATTATGTTATTTTTGTCAACTTAGGTTTCTTCTCAATTTTGCTGTCGAATGAGCTTTTTAAAAAGTTTTCATTAAAGCGCAATAGCATGATACTGTATCTTGCTGGCATTTCATATTATATCTATCTAATTCATGATAAGGTGCTTACTATAACATGGTGGTATTTTGGGTATATATCATCGATTTTAATTGTTATCGTTTGCTTGATTCTTTCAATTATAACAAATAGATTTGTTAATTATGTTTTACGTAAGTAGATGTTATTGGAAAAGAATTTTTTCTATCCTTTTTTCAGCAAGGAATAAAGTTTATGTTTTGTGTCATCCTATCCATTCTAATTTGGGGGACCAAGCACAGCTTATGTGTACTGACAAATGGATAAAGGAAAATTATCCTTCTTATCAAATTATACATTTAGGATATTTGAAGCCAACACTCAATTTATCTAATAATGCTAGGTCATTGTTAACTGAATTTTCCTATCGTTTGACCTTGGTAGTTCTTAAACTCAAAATGAAAAGAAATGACATATTGTTGGGACATAGTGGCTATTTCATGGTGGATCATCATAACGGTTGGAAGATGTTTACAGATATGATGGGGTATTTCCCCAACAATAGGATGCTGATATTTCCACAGACAATTAATTTCCATACTCCGATAATCCAACAGTTCGTTTCTAATTGTTTCGCTAAGAATAAAAATACCATTCTTTTGTGTCGAGATAAGATTTCTTATAAAAAAGCGCAGGAATTATTTTCTTCTACGCCTTTACTCCTTTATCCAGATATTGTGACCTCATTAATTGGAACCAAATCTTATAATACGGAGAGAGAAGGAGTCTTGTTCTGTATGAGAGACGATATTGAGACATTTTATAAAGAAGAAGAGATAGATAAGCTTATGGGGCGTTTTGGAAGCCTTAGAAAAGAAAAGGTTGACACAACATTAAAAGGAGTATCTTGTGAAGAACTGGACAAACACCGTGATGAAATCATATACGGTATGATTAGTAAATTTGCTACTTACAAAGTGGTAATTACCGACCGTTATCATGGTACAATATTTTCTGCTATTGCTAATACACCTGTCATAGTTGTTAATTCTGCTGACCATAAACTCAGCAGTGGAGTTAAATGGTTTCCGGAAGAAGAATATCACGATGCTGTTCAATATGCCCAAAGCTTAGATGATGCATATTTTAAGGCTCAGGCAATATTGAGTCAGAAAGACAGAACTTATAAAAATCCGCCATATTTTAGAAATCAATATTGGGATAAGTTGAAGGATATTTTGGAAAAGAAATAAATTATCTCATAAAGAATAGCATGAAAGTATTGCATATATGTACCACTGATAGTGGTGGTGCAGGGTTGTGTTGTTTGAGAATTCATGAATCTCTGTTGAAGCAAGGGATAGATAGTAAAGTTTTGGTGTTAGAAAAAAGAAGCCAGAACGCGAGAGTTTTTGAGTATGGAAGATGGAAAAATACTCTATGGAAGGCATTTAATAAAGTACTAAGGTTATTACACTTAGAAATTACGAATTATAATAAAGTGTTTAACCTAAGTGTTCGTCAAAAGCGATGTTATACTCTGCCGACATCCATAATTGATGTATCCCGTTATTCCTTGATTCAAGAAGCTGATGTAATACATTTGCATTGGATTAATCGTTTTGTTGATTATCCTTCTTTCTTTAAAAAAGTGAAGAAACCATTTGTTTGGACTTTACATGACGAAAATCTTTTTTTAGGTATTGCTCATTATACGGAAAGTAAAAGCTATGGCGGTGATTTGGAGGCAGAGTATTGTCATAAAAAGATGAAAATAGTGAAGGGGATAGAACGCTTGGGAATTGTATTCCTTTCTGAAATGATGTACAATCAATATCGTCAGCATGAAATGATTCTAAATGCCAAGACTACCATTATAAATAATGCAGTTGATTATAATAACTATTATCCGGTAAAAAAAAATATTGCCAGGCAACAAATGGGAATACCGCAAGATGCAGTAGTTTTTGTATTTGTATCTGCCGAGTTAATTGATTCAAGAAAAGGCCTTGATATATTGGTTAAGGCATTGGAAAATATGCAAATCCTTAATGTAATGATATTAGCCATAGGGACGGTGGGAAGTTATCAAGTTTCCTCAACTGTAAATGCGATAGGTCCTATTTACAATATAGAGAAAATGTCTTTAGCTTACTCATGTGCTGATTATTTTGTAATGCCTTCTTGTCAAGAAGCTTTTGCCCAAACACCTATTGAGGCAATGTCTTGTGGAGTTCCTGCGATAGTATTTCCTGTTAGCGGAACTAGTGAATTGATTAATAAAACAAATGGTGTTATTTGTAAAGGTTTTACTCAAAAAGATTTAGAAGAGGGTATCAATAAAGCTATGAATACAGTGTATGATAGTGATGAAATACGCAAAGATGTAATAGCTCGTTTTTCACCAGAGAAAATAGCAAAGAGGTATATGGATTTTTATAATCAAATTTTATTAGATAAGAAGTTATGAAAAAGATTATTAAAAACTTCATTAAAAAAGCAACGATATTAACATTTAGGCTTAAAGGAAAGGTTTCTTTGAAAGTAGGGAAAAATACGATGTTGTATCGATGTGATCTTTCAAACCCTTATGGATGCCTTAATTCAATTGAAATTGGAAATAATTCATCACTTAAGAATTGTAAATTCAAATTGTTTGAGGGTGGAAATAAAATCATTATTGGTGATAATGTATTGCTAAAAGGTATGACTTTTTGGATAGAAGATAGTAATAACATCATTAAAATTGGCGATAGGACAACTTCGGAGAATCATGTTCAGGTTGCGGCATGTGAGGGCAAAAAAATTGAAATAGGAGCAGATTGTATGCTTTCGCATGATATATATTTTCGTACGACAGATTCTCATTCAATTGTGGACAATAATGGAAAGCGTATCAATCCTGCTGATAATATTAAAATAGGTAATCATGTTTGGATTGGTATGCAATGTTTAATATTCAAAGGAGTTGAGATACCAGATGATTGTATTATTGGTGCAAGAAGTGTCGTTACAAAGCATAGGTTCGATAAGAATTCTCTCATTCTTGGAATAAATGCAAAGGTGATTAAACAAGATATAAATTGGATAAGAAAAAGAATATAATGCTGACAACATCAAAAGACAAGAATATATGGTTCTTCAATCTGTTATTGCTGGGAGTAATATTGTTTAAAAATGCTGATGTGTATCAAGATTATGTGTTTGGCAAATCGTTGATAGTAAGAGGAATCAGTGTGCTTGGGCTGATGTTGTTTTGGTATTCGTATTTTAAACTTCCCAAAATTAGTTTGGGACAATTGTGTAGAAATCCTTTGTTGGCAATGTTTATCTTTATAGGATTTGTAACCATCCTTAGGTTTGATTCTAATGGAAAATTTACTTTATATAGGAAAATGGTGATGGGGTCTTACATATGGCCTTATCTCATGCCTTTGCTGCTGCTAGTAAAGATGGAAACAAAATACATAAAATTTTGTTTGTATTGGATTTTAGCTCAAATGTTTTTAGACTTATTCTTTTTAGCATTCAATTTTCAAACTATTATTTATTCAAGCGCAATTGTCTTAAAATTAGGAAGCTTTGATGCTTTTATAATTAATCGTTTTTCTGTGGCTGCAAATCTGATTGTAGCTGTTGCAGCTTTTGGCCTCGCTTTGAGTAAGTTCAAATATAAATGGCAAGTATTAATAATAGGTACAATCATTTTATCACTTATCTCATCCATGATAGGGGGACGACGTTCTTCGTCATTATTGATGATACTTTGTTTGATTATCATATTATGTTCTTATTTAAAATCCAAGAAGATGATTATTCTACTTATCTTACTTGCTCTTCCAATATCTTTTAGTAATTGGGATGTAATCGATTCTTTGGCAGACCAATTTAATGTCATTTCGGAAAGGTTGACTGTCGACACAAGGAGTGGTACAGAAGCTGAATTTTATAATGACATGGAATGGTATGATTGGATATTTGGGAGAGGTATGGATGGTACTTATAAGAGCTTGTCAGTATCATTAGATGATAAATTGAATAGGAACTTTATTGAAACAGGCTATCTCAATCTTATATTGCATGGAGGCTTACTTTTATTGCTTCCCTATTTGTTTTTTCTGATAAAGGCTTTGTATTTAGGTGTCTCGAAATCAAAAAATATATTTATTAAAAGTTTTGCTTTTTATATAGGACTTCATTTGGTGTATTTATACCCTGGAGGGACTCCAGCTTTGGATTTGAGATATACTCTCTTATTTTTATTAATTAATTTCTGCATCACCCATTATAGAATTTCTTCCAATGAGGATTTTGATATCTCTAAAAAAATATTGAAAAATTAACGTAATTAGATCATAACAAACTTGCTAATTTAATGACAATAAATAAAATTTCGGTGATTACGGTATGCTACAATGCTGTAAGTGGTATTGAGCGTACAATAAAATCAGTTCTTAATCAGACTTATGAACATATTGAATACATAATAATAGATGGTGGTTCAACGGATGGTACTATTGAAGTAATTAATCAATACAAAGATGAAATTGCATATTTCATTAGTGAAAAAGATAATGGTATCTATGATGCCATGAACAAAGGTATTAAAGTTGCTCATGGAACGTGGTTAAGTTTTATGAATGCAGGTGATTGCTTTGCCGATAATCTAGTCGTGGAAAGAATTTTTAAAGAAGATATTTCTTCTAACGTTAAAGTAATTTATGGTGATTTTATAGCAGAGTCTAACTTAGCCTCAAATGTTGTAAAAGCCAAGAATACGTGTGTGTTTTATAAAGATATGCCTTTCTGCCATCAAGCAGCTTTCTTGAGAAACGAAAATTACGTATATGATATTAAGTATCATATTGCGGCTGATTACAAACTATTTAGAAGTATTTATTCCAAATATGGAAAACGGTCATTTAAAAAGATGAAAATGACTATAGCTGTTTTTGACCTCAATGGTATATCTAATTCTAACGAGTCTTTACTTCGCAATGAGTATCATGAACTTTATCATGAGTTTGGAGGATTCTATTATGTTATTGATTCAATTAAAAGGATATTATCTAAATTTTAATCTATGAATATTTCTGTAATAATTCCTGTATATAATATTGAGTCCTATTTGGATAGTACTTTGAAAAGTCTGTTGGATCAAACATATAAGGACTTTGAGGTTATTCTTATTAATGATGGAAGCGTTGATCGTTCAACTGATATCTGTGATGAATATGCGGCAAAATATAATTTTATAAAGGTTATACATAAACCAAACGGAGGAGTCTCTTCTGCAAGGAATGTCGGTATAGAAAATGCGCAAGGAAAATGGATATTTTTCTTAGATGGGGATGATTTGTTGACGAAAGATGCATTTGAAACTTTGATTAAAACAGCCAATGAGACCAATTGCGATATTATAGAGGGTAATTATATAAGGGTTTTAAATTCAAAAATAATTTATACGCCTCTTTTGGATCAGGATAATTATATTGAGGATTCTAGAGAATGTATACAGAATACTTTAATGTATCAAAGAGTTTTAATTTATCCTAGACTATTTAAGAGAGAGATTATAGGTAATTTTCGTTTTGATGATAAAATTAAAATAGGTGAAGATATTCTTTTTGCTATTCAGATACTACTAAATAGCCGTATAAAAATAGCACATACACATCAGGTCATTTATCATTATGTTCAACGGTTAGGTTCTGCGATGCATAATCGTGAAACGATGGTTTATTATGATATACTTTCGGAAGCGATGGGAAATTTGTTGGTGAGAGATTCACAATATAGGAAATATTTTCAAATATTCAAGTGCATTAATTTGTATTTTAAGGCTGTAAAAAGTAATTCAGGTCTATCGAAGGAGGATTACAAATGTATCAAGGGGCATTTTTATCTGTTTTTTAAAGAAAAAAGATTGTCCTTGAAGTTTAGATTATTATTTTGTAGCTATTGCATTAGTCGACATTTAGGTAATTTATTGTTAAAAGCAAGAATAATGCTATTTCCCACTTATTAATCAAAATCTATTTGTTAATCTTATATACTTATGAATGTTTTATATATTACAGTCAGAAGTGATTTTGGCGGTGGTCCACGGCATATAGACCAATTGATTGAACGGATGCCTAAGGATATAAATGTATTTATGGCATACCCCAAAGTAGGTTGTCCTTATGGCTTACGGTGGGAATCTAATAATAGGATTAAAAAAAACATATTTATTCCTTATCGAAAATTTTCATTGAAATCGTTATCTGAATTAAAGCACTTTATAAAAGAGAACAAAATCGACATAGTTCATTCTCATGGTAATGGTGCAGGAATATACTCTCGATTACTGAAGATACTCTGTCCAGCCGTTGCTGTTATTCATACATTTCATGGTATTTCAGATGTATATAAATCTCCTGTTAAATATGCTCTTAGCTTGTGCGTGGGAACTTTGCTTTCACCATTTTGTACTAAATACATAGCGGTTTCTAAAGGTGAAAAGGAACTGTCTATAAAGCGGCATTTTTCAAAAGAGGACAATACACTTGTTATTTACAATGGTATAGAAAATCCTAATTCAAAACCACGAATAAAGCAAAATTGCCCAGTTATTATAGTGACACTTTCTAGATTTGATTATCAGAAAAACATGGACAGTATGCTTAGGATAGCTAAGATGCTGAAAAGTTGTTCTGTAAAATTTGTTTGGGTGGGGGATGGTCCTGATAGATTAAGACTGGAACAGCAAGCTAAAGATTGGGGTTTGGATATAACTTTTGTTGGATTTTCAAATGAGCCTATGGAATATTTAAAATCTGCAGATTGGTACATTTCGACATCTAGATTTGAAGGATTACCTTATGGCTTGATAGAGGCCTGTTCGGTAGGTCTACCTATTATCGCTAGTAATGTGAAAGGCAACAACGAAGTTGTTGTGAATGAGAAAACAGGTTTTTTATTTAAAGAAGAATCGGAAGCTGTAGAAAAAATCCGTTTAATATCTCAAAATGTTTATCCATATAGCGATTTCTCAAAAAATGCTATTCTTTTCTTCAAAGAGTATTTTACAGAAACTCAAATGATAAAAAGAATTGTATCCTTATATTTTGATATTTCTAAATCTTAAATATTGATTCTAATACAATTTTTATTCGCGATAATTCAATAGTTAAAAAACTCATTATTTTAATGCAAATTCTTCACAATCCTAATTACTACTTCCATTGGCTGAAGCTATGTAATGTTATACTTCTGCTTTCATATTTACTATTGAAGATAGCGGAGTAAACAGGGACAATCCTAAGTTGGGTGTGGAGATGGTTCACAATGCCCATACCAGTTAAAGGATTTTTTTTAATTGATAACATCTCATAATCATAAACAATATAATAGTTCCAAAAATATAATTCTGTCATTACTATAATGATAGACAATTTTTCTTTTTGTAAAAATGAAAATACTACATATCTCAAAGTATTATTATCCCTATATGGGAGGAGTTGAAAATATTTGTAGGTACTTAGTTGAAGGGATGCCACAGTATCAGTCAGCTGTTTTATGTTTTAATGATCGTTGTAAAGACGTGATAGAAGAAATTAATGGAATTAAGATTTATAGAGTGGCTACTTGGATAAATATTGCAAGGCAAGCTTTATCATTATCTTATTTTACTATGATGAGAAAGGCTATAAGAGAATTTCGACCAGATATAATACATTTTCATTGGGCAAATCCATATCCTGCTGCTGTGTTACTTTTTATGTTTCCTAAAAATGTAAAACTTGTTGTTCATTGGCATATGGACATTATAAAACAAACTAAGATATATCCACTAATAAAGCCGATAGAGACCGCTTTATTAAAAAGGGCAGATTTGGTTTTGGTAACAAGCCCGCAATATAAGAATGCCTCTAATCCTTTACAAATATTTAAAGATAAAGTAAAAATCTTGCCAAATGCAATTAATGAAAAAAACTTTATTCTTCAACAAGGGGATGAGGTCGAAATTGAAAATATAAAGGAAAAATACAGTAATAAAAAAATTGTTTTTTTCGTAGGAAGACATATTCAATATAAAGGACTACCTTATTTAGTAGAAGCTGAAAGATTCATAAAATCTGACTGTGAAATTATAATAGCGGGTGATGGGCCTTTAACTGATAAACTGAAGAGTGCTTGTCATTCTTCTCGTGTGCATTTTGTAGGGCGGTTAGATGATAATGAGTTACGCTGGCATCATTATGCTGCATCCATATTTGCTTTTCCTTCTATAACAAAAAATGAAGCTTTTGGTGTAGCACTTGCGGAAGCAATGTACTGTGGTACCCCTGCTGTAACATTTACAATACCGGGAAGTGGGGTAAACTGGGTTTCTTTAAATAATATTACAGGATTAGAGGTTTCGAACGAGGATTGTAAAGCATATGCAGGTGCTATTGATAAACTATTGATAGACGATAGATTGAGAGAGCAGTTCGCTCGAAAATCAATGGAACGTGTAAAAGAACATTTTACAATTCCTATCATGATACATTTGTTGGATTCATATTATAAAAATATGTTTGAAGATATCTATTCTAAATAATATTATAACTTATGCAGGAAGTCCAACGTTTCAACAAAGTCCTAAAATCCTTGGTCCTCTTTGGGGATCTTATTTTGCTGAACCTGCTTCTATGGGGATTTAATTGGTTTCTGGGTACTCGTTTCTGGTGTATTCATTGCGGTTCTATCTTTCAGGGAATGACTCTTGTCACTCTGTGCTATTTACTTTGCAATATGCATTCAGGTGTTATCCTTCATCGCACTGTGGTCCGTTCTGAACAGATCATGATTCGTGTTTTACGTAACATGGTTCCTTTTGTCTTTTTTTCGGTTTGTATGTTGCTTGTTTTTCATTTTCATTTTTCTCATTCCCGTTATTTCGGATTGTTTTATGTCGCTTTAATAATTGTAATTGTCAGCTATCGTTTAATTTTCCGTCATTTTTTGGAGCTTTATCGAAAAAAAGGTGGAAATGTTCGCAAGGTCGTCTTAGTTGGGAGTCATGAGAATATGCAGGAACTTTATCATGCGATGACGGATGATCCTACGTCCGGTTATCGTATACTGGGGTATTTCGAAGATTTTCCTTCAGACCGGTATCCGCAGGATGTTCCATATTTGGGACAACCCAATGAAGTAACTGTTTTTTTAGAAAAACATGTGGGAGAGATAGACCAGCTTTATTGTAGTCTTCCTTCTGTGCGAAGTGCGGAGATTGTTCCTATCATTAATTACTGTGAAAACCATCTGGTCCGTTTCTTTAGTGTACCTAATGTCCGTAATTATTTGAAACGTAGAATGCATTTTGAGTTAATGGGTAATGTTCCTGTACTTTCCATTCGTTGTGAACCATTGGAGTCATTGGAGAACCGTATTATTAAGCGTGCTTTTGATATTGTCTGCTCTGGACTATTTCTTATTACGGTATTTCCGTTCGTTTATATCTTTTTCGGAATCGCGATTAAACTAAGCTCTCCCGGTCCTGTTTTTTTCAAGCAGAAACGCAGTGGTGAGGATGGTCGTGAATTTTGGTGTTACAAGTTTCGCTCGATGAAGGTGAATACACAATGTGATACTCTTCAGGCTACGGAGAATGATCCTCGTAAAACACGTATCGGAGAGATTATGAGAAAGACGAGTGTGGATGAATTACCTCAATTTATAAATGTACTGAAGGGTGATATGTCTATTGTAGGTCCCCGTCCACACATGTTGAAGCATACGGAGGAATATTCTAATCTGATAAATAAGTTTATGGTTCGTCACTTTGTTAAACCTGGGATAACGGGCTGGGCGCAGGTGACGGGTTTTCGTGGAGAGACGAAGGAACTATGGCAGATGGAGGGTCGTGTACAGCGTGATATCTGGTATATAGAGCATTGGACCTTCTTATTGGACTTATATATTATGTATAAGACGGTGTATAATGCTATACATGGAGAAA
>ENA-UOOA01007163-UOOA01007163.1-human-gut-metagenome-genome-assembly--contig:-P61old-NODE-7163-length-10217-cov-3.818540_pt1 | contig 10217 bp, 10 predicted proteins | sample MGYA00242467_ERZ724014 | MGnify/ENA metagenome assembly ERZ724014
TTCGGACAAACGGTTTTCAAGACCGCCTCGTTATGACCGCTTCGATACCTCTCCGGGTCATTCGGCTCATCTTTTGAACTTGCCGCGCTTCATCAGCGCAAGATGTATTCTATCAGAGCTTTACAGGAATGTCAACACTCTTTTTCATTTTTTTTACTTTTTTTGTAAAAAGCCGATTTTTTGTTGAAAACAGCCGGTTTCCGACCTAGAAAAAGCATGTCCAAATCCTTTAACTGTGCAGATATTTTTCTGCAAGCGGAAGATCTTCCGGTGTAGTCACTTTCAGATTGCGGTAGCTTCCCTCCGTCAGTTTCACCTGATGATCTGTAAACGTCTCCACCACCATCGCGTCATCCGTAATTTTGATTCCTTTTTCCGCCAGAGTATCTTTTTGTGCTGCAAGCCGGGCATAGGCATCATAAATCAACCCAAACGAAAATGTTTGAGGTGTCTGTACCTGCCATACGCGATCCCTGCGGGGTGTCGTTTCCGCAAAGCCGTTTTCATCCGCGATTTTAATCGTATCCTTTACCGGCACTGCGGCAACACACGCATTATATTTTTGGGCATCCTGAAAACACCGTTCCAGAATATCCTCCGATACCATTGGTCTTGCTCCATCGTGAATAAACACAATTCCCTCTGCCGCTTCTTTTGGCAGATCGTCCTTTACCGCCTTCAGTCCCATCCAGACGGAATCATAGCGTTCTTTTCCACCTGTGATAACCGAAGCAACCTTCTGAAATCCATAGGGACGCAGAATAGTCTCCTGACAATAGGAAATCTGTTCTTCGCTGCCGACAGTCAGTATGATCTTATCAATCCGTGGAGAACGTTCAAAAGCAAGGAGCGTATAGTACAGAAGCGGTTTCCCGTCTATTTCGAGATACTGCTTTGCAATCTTTGTCCCCATCCTTTTCCCGGAGCCTGCCGCCAGTACGATTGCTGTACAGAATGTTTTTTTCATCAGATTCTCTCTCCCAGTTTCAGATTCGGAACTGCGTTTAAGTCCCAGCCATGCCGGACTCCCTTTAAATACTCATAATATCCTGCTGTTCCGATCATTGCAGCATTATCCGTACACAAAATCGGAGATGGTCTGAAAAACTTCACGCCCTGTTTGCTGCACGCACTCTCCAGCGCCGCCCGCAGATGGCTGTTTGACGCAACACCTCCTGCAATTGCAAATTTGTCCACATGATACCGTTTTACAGCATCCATCGAGTGTTCTACCAAAACGTCCACCACTGCTTTCTGGAAAGAAGCGGCGACGTCAGCCTGATTGATTTCAATGCCTTTCATCTGGCATCCGTTCAGATAGTTCAAAACAGCAGACTTTAAGCCGCTGAAACTGAAATCATATACGTTGTCTGCGATTTTGGCACGCGGAAATATAATTGCCTCAGGATTGCCTTCGTTTGATACGCGATCGATTTTGGGCCCGCCAGGATACCCAAGTCCGATTGCGCGCGCAACTTTATCAAATGCTTCTCCGGCTGCGTCATCCCTTGTTTTTCCAAGGATTTCATATTCCCCGTAATCCTTTACCCGGACGAGATGGGAATGTCCACCCGATACGACGAGACATAAAAATGGAGGTTCCAGTTCTTTATTTTCAATATAATTGGCGCTGATATGCCCCTCGATATGATGCACACCGACAAGCGGCTTGTTCGCAGCAAATGCAATTGCCTTTGCTTCCGCCACACCGACTAAAAGCGCTCCGACCAGTCCCGGCCCATAGGTCACTGCGACCGCTGTAATATCGTCCAGCGTACAGCTTGCGTCCGCAAGCGCCTTACGGACAACCTGATTTATCTTTTCAATATGCTTGCGTGACGCAATTTCCGGCACTACGCCGCCGTAAAGCGTATGCAGGTCAATCTGCGAATAAATGACGTTGGAAAGCACTTCCCTGCCGTTTTTGACGACAGCCGCCGCCGTTTCGTCACAGGAGCTTTCGATCGCCAGTATGAGCACATCTTTTTCTTTTGTATCTGTCATGTCCTTACGCCTCATTCTTCCTCAAATGCAAGATCCTGGGTCCATCCGTCCTTTGCCGCAAAGGAATCCGGAAATATTTTGCGCACGCCGCCCATAAATTCCTCCGGATGCACCAGTGACGGACTGTAATGGGTAAGCCACATCTTTTTCACCTGTGCACGCTTCGCCATGTCCGCAGCTTCCAGAAACGTCATGTGCTTATGTTCTTTTGCCTTATCTTTCTTTTCCGGCTCCCCGTACATGCCCTCGCAGATAAAAAGATCCGAACCTGCCGCATGCTTTACAATGCCTTCCGTAGGTCTGGTATCCGTACAGTAAGTGACCTTCAGTCCCTTTCTGGCTTCTCCCATGACCATATCCGGCGTATAGATTTTCCCATCCAGCTCCAGTGTCTCACCTTTCTGCAGCTTGTTCCAGTAGCGCCGCTCAATTCCAAGCGCTTCCGCCTTATCCAGCTGGAACTTGCCTGCACGGTCAATCGAAAGACTGTATCCATAGCAGACAACATTATGATTGACCCGAAAGGCTTCTATTCTCAGCCCATCAAAACACAGGGTCTGTTCATTTTCTTCAAATTCAATACATCTGATTTCAAACGGAAGCTCCGGTGCAATCACACGGAGCGCATTCACCGTCCTGGTAAGCCCTTTGGGACCGATTACCGTCAAGGGTTCTGTCCGTTCTGCATTTCCCATTGTTAAAAGCATTCCAGGCAGCCCGCTGATATGATCTGCATGAAAATGAGTAAAACAGATCACGTCGATAGGCTTTGGGCTCCATCCTTTTTCTTTCATCGCAATCTGTGTACCCTCTCCACAGTCGATCAGGATACTTTTTCCATTATAACGAACCATCAGAGACGTCAGCCACCGATATGGCAGCGGCATCATTCCTCCGGTTCCCAAAAGACAAACTTCAAGCATTCTGTTCCTCATTTCTAAATGATAAAATATCTGTTTTTCATTCAGAGAAGCTCTGTCGCTTCTTCTTCCTGCGGTGCAATCAGAAAGCTTTTCTTTAACTCCAAATAGCATGCCTCACACAGGTCAAATCTGACTTTTGTTCCATCCATTGCGCTAAAATAGCCAAACGTCTGACATACCTGCAGGCAGCCTTCTTTCAGCACTCCGTTCTCTACCTTCAGCTGTTTTCCGCATTGGTTGCAGACAACAGACTGCAGCACAGCTTCATCCTGTTTCCATTTCCGCATGGCAACCTCCTTTTCCTGCTCATTGTAGCGCTTCTTATGCACAATAAACAGTGGTAAATTATCCCTGCGTTTCCTGCTTTTTCCATAAAATCAAAGCATCTTCCTTCGGCGAATCATAAAAATTGGGACGCACGCCCTCGTCCAGAAATCCAAGCTTATGATATAGTCCGATTGCAGCCTCATTGGATCTGCGCACTTCGAGCGTAAAATTTTTCACACCCCGTTTTTTGCCGTTTTCCATCAAAAAAAGAAGCAGCTGTTCACCGATTCCCTGCCGTCTGAGGGTCTGATCCACCGCAACGTTGCAGATGTCCGCATCCTCAAAGGACTGCCACAGTCCGCAGCAGCCGACCAGCCTGCCATCCAGCCACGCGCCCGCATACCACGCATTTTTATCTTCCAGCGCGTCTTCCCACGCTTTTTTACTCCACGCTTCCTTTAAACAGGACGCCTCCAGCTCTGCTGCTTCCATCGCAGATGTTTGTGGAAGCTGTCCAAGCACAAGCATGCCCTTTTTGTTTTCCGTGTCCGTTTTTACACTCATTTGGTGATCCCGGCTTTCATCAGCTCGCGATGCGCCTCGTCTGCTTCCATCCGTTCGCGCTCTGCCTGGGACATGCGCAGATATTCCGGTGCAAAATCGTCGGAGCTTACCGTTTTTCCTGCTGCCGCCAAGCTTTGTCCTAAGACAGCAACACACGCCGCACGCTGTCTGTTGCAGCTTGCAGGTGCAAATTCACACTGCTCCTGCAGGATTTCCTGCACTTTTTCCCGATAGACCGGAACACCATCCCCCAGCAGAATCACTTTTTTGCCGTATTTTTCGCATTCTTCTTTCAGTCTGCCCGCAAGCTCTTCTACAGAAATCGCGCACTGTTCCTGGATCACCTGCATCTCACCGTTCACAAATGTATAAATTCCAGTATATACCTGTCCTCTGCGCGCATCCATCATCGGGCAGATCAGCTGTTCACAGCCGTACAGGTTATAAGCGAGGGCATCCACCGTCGGTACTGCTGCCAGCGGAATATCCAGTGCAAGTCCGAGCCCCTTCGCCGTCGCAGAGCCGATTCTCAGCCCTGTAAAGGAGCCGGGACCTGCCGCAACCGCAATCAGATCAATGCTCTTTAAATCGAGATCCACCATCCTGCGCAGTTCATCCAGCATCGGAAGCAGAGTCTGGGAATGTGTTTTTTTGTAATCCGTCGTGTATTCCGCAATCAAAACATCATCCTGTATCAATGCAACCCCAGCCACAAGGCCGGAGCTGTCCAGTCCAAGCACCTTCATGCTTCCACCTCCGTCACTGTAATTTTCCGGTAATCAAAGCCTTTTTCCAGGTCTTTTTCGATTCGGATTTCAGTATATTTTTCCGGCAGGATCTCTTCGATCAGGTTCGCCCACTCAATCAGGCAGACACCGTCCCCGTAAAAATAATCCTCATAGCCGATTTCGTCCATTTCCTCCACATCGCCGATGCGGTACACGTCAAAATGATACAGCGGCAGGCGTCCTTCCTCATAGACCTGCAGAATCGTAAAGGTGGGGCTGTTGACCGCCTCTGTGATGCCAAGTCCCTCTGCCAGTCCCTGTGTCAGCACGGTTTTGCCAACGCCAAGATCGCCTACCAGCGTGTAGACAGTTCCCGGTTCTGCAGCTTCACCGAGCTTTTTTCCAAATGCGAACGTATCGTCCGCACACAAACTTTCGATGATCATCGCTACCTCTTTTCTGCCGCCTTTTAAGAGCGGATCTGCACCTTTCCAGGCTCCATATGGGAAGAAATCATTGCAATTACCGCAGACTGTTTCTCGCCCAGATCCTTTCTCGGGAAAATGCTGGCATGGATTTTGTCTGTATACAAAATCAGGCTTTTGCCTGTGGAAACCGCGCGGTACATATCTTCCCATTTCTGAAACTGCTGCGTCTCCTTCTGGGAAACCTCCACGCCCTCTTCGGTCATCTTATAATGAAGAGGCTCCTTAAAAACGGGAAGCAGCGCCTGTTTCTGCGCACGCAGCCATAAAGACACCGGCTGATACAGTAAAACCACCGCGCCGAAAATCACATAAATCGGATACCGCTGCATCATGCCTGCAACAATGCCGAGCGCGCCTGCTGTACTTCCCAGAATCCCCGCAGCCTTTGTAAAAGTATGGCGGAGCATATAATCGTATAACGCATTCGCATCCACATGTACGTCAAATTCCAGTTCCATCGCTTCCTCCTGCGTCTCTTTCTTACCTTTATCAGATTACAACAGAAAAAGAGGACGGTCAAGCAAAACCGCCCTCTCAAAAGGTATGCATATGCCTGTTGCTGCAGCGTTGACTATCTATCACGCTTTTGATTTCCGGATCACTCGTCTCCGAGATCCGGCGTATCGCACAGGATTACTGTAGCTTTGTGTTTCCCTTCTGTTTCGAAAATCAAAAGCTCGTTTTTGCCGGGCTTTAATAATGCGCCAGGCAGATAGAGGCGGCGCTGGGGACCTTCTTCCCAAAAGCGTCCGAGATTAAAGGCGTTTACAACCACGAAGCCCTTGCCCCAGCCTGTCATATCCAGGAACGTATCGGCAGGCTCGTCTACGTTAAATTCTACCTGATAAAAGGCAGGAAGTCCTTCTTCATAACCGGCTTCAAAGTTCAGCTGATCCAGGTTCGTCATGGGCAATGCATACTGCTTCCAGTTATGCTGTGCAAAACGGTCGTTAATCATAACGCAGCCGTCGATCCCTTTTCTCTGCCAGTTTAAGTACGGTCCGTAGTTGACGCGTCCCATGTTCTCCACCAGAATGTCGAGGTGCATATTTTTCCCATGGAACGGTCCTACCTCATGACGCACTTCCAGCTCCCGGTCGTATGCTGTCATCGCGCGCTGTTTATCAATAAACGCGATTGCGCGGTCCGCCGCTTTGAATAATTTCAGGCTGTTTAGCTCCGAGCTGGATTCCAGAACAGCAGAATACAGCATGTAGCCGTAACTCTGTCCCATCCGTTCCATCGCCTGCGGCGTTACGCTCTCCTGTGGCTGCGCCAGATCCGGCAGGGCATGGAACAGATCGGTCTTTGCCACAACGGGCGCTTCTCCGTATGCGCTGCGCTTTACCGGTGGTAAGAGTTCTACTTCCTGCTGTGGCTCAAACTCTGCGATCACCTTCTGGCATTTTTTATACTTTTCAGTAATCTGACCGTCCTCTGTCAGCAATGCATCATAATCGTAGGACGTTACATCCGGTGTCAAAAACTCGCCATAGTTAGAACCGTTCATGAAGCCGAAGTTCGTTCCACCCTCCGCTACATACAGATTGACACTGCCGCCCTCTAAAACCTCACGAAGTTCCTTTGCCGCCTGATCTGCATCCGTTGTATGATGCTTTCCGCTTCTCCAGGCATCAAACCACCCTACCCACAGCTCTGCGCACATGCAGGGACCGCCGTGATTATATTTTTTCAGACAGTCAAATGCGATCTTCCCTCTGCTGCCAAAGTTTGCCGTCGGAAACAGGTCCTCCACCGCTGTATTCTGAAAAATATCATCGGCCGGGCCATCCGACTGGAACAGTGGTACATCGATTCCGCCTTCGCGCATCATATCCCGCAGCGCCTTGATATATTTTTTGTCATTTCCAAAGGTACCGTATTCGTTTTCCACCTGCATCATCAAAACAGGGCCGCCCTGTGTGATCTGCAGCGGCGCAAGATAAGGCATCAGCACCTTGTAATAGTCCCGGACGTGACGCAGATACCGCTCGTCGCTCGTCCGCAGCGCCATATCGCCGTCTGCAAGCAGCCATGCCGGGAATCCGCCAAACTCCCATTCCGCGCAGATATACGGGGACGGACGCAGGATCACCCACAGTCCGAGCTTCTGCGCAAGCTTTACATAGCCTACAAGGTCTGTCAGCCCGTGAAGCTTTTCCCCGGTAAAATCAAACTCGCCCTTTTTCGGCTCGTGCAGGTTCCACGGTACGACCGTCTCTACGGTATTGCAGCCCAGCGCCTTTAATTTTAACAGACGGTCTTCCCAGTGTTCCGGAAGTACCCTGAAATAATGCATTCCGCCGGAAATAATCCGAAACGGGTTTCCGTCCAGATAGAACTGATCCTTAATTTCAAATGTGTGCAGCGGTTCCATTTTTCCTCCCATTTCTGCGCACGTTTTTTGCGCATGCCAAGTTTGTGTCAAGTGCGAGCAGACACAAATCTTTGCCCTCTCTTTATGCCAGTTTATTCATGCCGGAGTGCTTCAATCGGACTCAATTTTGCAGCCTTTTTTGCAGGATAGATTCCGAAGAAAATTCCAACCGCTGAAGAAAACAGCGTCGCGCCCAACACCGTAGACAGCTTCACCTTTGCAGAAAAGCCGATCAGGCTGCAGACGCCAAATGCGCCCAGTACGCCCAGCAAGATTCCGATCAATCCTCCCAACAATGTAATAATTGCAGATTCGGACAAAAATTGCAACAGTACAGAACCGGTTCTTGCACCGAGCGCTTTACGGATTCCGATTTCCCGCGTCCGCTCCGTAACTGATACGAGCATGATATTCATAACACCAATGCCGCCCACCAGCAGAGAAATCGCCGCTACCAAAACAACAAAAATCGTGATGTAATTCAATACGCTGTTGACCTGGGCAAGCGCATCGTTAAAGCTCTGCACTAAAATAATTCCCTTTCCGCGCACATTATGGCGTTTTTCCAGAAGGCTCACGCTGTCCTTTGCAATCTTCGAGGTATATTCATTGCTTTCCCCAATAATGTAAAAGTTTGAAAAATCGCTCACATAATAGCCGAAGGTTTCCAGCGTCGACAGCGGGATCTCCATGGACTGCATTCCTCCGCTCGTCATATTGATCAATGCGGCGCTGCTATCCTGCCGGATACCGATCACTTCAAATTCCTGGGAAATACCGTCGATATCCAGATTCAGCGTCATTCCGACCACATCCGTCGTACCAAATAACGTCCTCGCCGTGCTCTCCGGGATCACGCAGACCTTTTTTGCCCCATAATAATCATTTTCTGTAAAGAAATGTCCTTTGATGATCGGGTCTTTGCTATAGTCCTTCAAGCCAGCCGTCCCGCAGCTGAGCATGATATCAAAGCTTCCCTTCCGGGTACTCGTGGAACCATATACATTATAGACCGGCGTAACACTCTTTACGTGAGCCACCTTTTCCTGAATTGCATCAAAATCTTCTTCACTGAAGAAAACCTGTTCCTCCTGATTTTGCTGCATATCCGTATAAATTGCGACCTGTCCGCCAGCCATATCGTTTAACTCGCCGTTTACCTCTGACTTGATGCCGTTTCCGACCGAAATAATCATGATGACAGAGGAAATACCGATGATAATACCCAGCATCGTCAGAACAGACCGTCCCTTATTGCTCCTGATATTCATCAGCGCAATTTTGATATATTCCCAAACCTGTGACATATATTCTCCTTTTGCTTACTGCATCACAGGATTTACCTGCAGTCCTTCCATCAGATCCATATCCGAGGAAATCACAACAGTATCCCCCTCACTGACTCCTTCTTTGATTTCAACATCCATATCGCTGGAAATTCCAGTTACAACGTTCTGCCGCACAATCACACCGTCTTTTACCAGATAGCAGAAATCGCCCTCCTTATCCGTGTTGACCGCCTCATAGGGGACGAGCACGACGCCCTCTGCGGAACCGGTCAGGATCTCCGCCTTTCCTTCGATGCCGAGGAAAATATTGCCGTCCGGATTTTCGATCGTCACATCCGCATAAACGACCGGTGTATTCTGGGCGTTATTCTGGGCAACGCGGTTGATCCGGCTCACCGTTCCAGAATAGGAAACGCCTGCGACCGTCACCGTCGCGCTCTGTCCCTCTTTGACCTTTTCCACGCGGCTTCCGGCTGCAGTCTTAATCCCGCTGATGATTCCGTCAAAGTCCGCAATAATGCCTTCCTGCGCCTTTTCCAGATCGGAGGCTGCCTGATCGGCATTCAACCTTGCGCTTTCTACACTCGCCTCTTTGCTCTTTTTATCATAACCGTTTAAAATGCCGTTCTCGGAGGAATCTTTTTTGCTCTCGCGTTTCTGAATTTCCTCCTGCATATCCTCCAGCTTTTTCTGCTCAGCGTCAATCAGGCGCTGCTTCTGCAGAATCTTTTCGTCGCTGTCGATCATGCTCAGCTGGTTCGCCACATCCGCACGCTGACTGTTGATATTGTCAATGACTTCACTGATGGATTCCGTATCGCCGCCGTAAGCCTGCTGCTCGGAAAGCTTCCGGTTCTGATAGTTCTGCTCCTGCATCAGCTTCTTGTCCCATTCGTTTAGATCCTTGCGCTTTGCGTTCTTGTCATCCTCCAGCTCGTATTTCAGACCCTGAACGTACTGTTCCTGATCTTCCTTCATCTGTTTTAATTCATCGAGACCAATGGACGCGTCGGAATATTTATTCTGGTTTTCGTTGCTCTGCTGCAGAGCGCTCTGATAGCTGCCCTCGCTTGCTTCCGCATCCAGGTCTGCCTTTTTCTTCGTCAGCTCCAGATCCTCTGTGTCGAACGTTACCAAAACATCTCCCTTATGTACCGCGTCTCCCTCTTTGACATGGAGTGCCTGCACAATCGTGCCGACCGGCGCATAGTAGGTCTGGGTTTCCGCACTGCCCACCTTGCCGCTTGCAGAAAGCGTCTCCTCCACATCCCCGACAGCTGCCGCCTGACACAGGACGCTCGGAAGCACCTTGCTGCTGCTCGCTTTCACATACAGCCCTACGCCAATGACCGCTACTGTAACAATCGCTGCAATCCATGCCTTGCGGTGCTTTTTCCCGGTTCCGGACGCCTTTTTGGCTGCCCGCTCTTTTTTCTTTGCTGCACGTTTTTCCTTTGCAGTCCGTTCTGTGCCGTTTTCCTGCATACCCTCCATTTTATCCATCTGATCGCTCATTTTCAGTCTTTCCTCTCATTTCTGCGCACGCTTTTTGCGCATGCCGAGTTTGTGTCAAGTGC
>ENA-UOOA01007164-UOOA01007164.1-human-gut-metagenome-genome-assembly--contig:-P61old-NODE-7164-length-10214-cov-9.870853_pt1 | contig 10214 bp, 8 predicted proteins | sample MGYA00242467_ERZ724014 | MGnify/ENA metagenome assembly ERZ724014
GGCCCCACCAGCGCAATGGCGCTGCCGGCCACAGCCGCACCGCCGCCCACCTGGCGCAGTTGCGCGGGGGCCAGCGTGGGCAAGGCCAGCGCCAGCGCGGTGAAGTCGTTGATGACCACCAGGCGCTGCAGGCCCAGCGACGCCTTGAGCGCGCTTTGCGAGAAGCACCAGCTGTGGTTGGTCATGCGCACTTCATCGCCCGTGACCGGGTTGGCAATGCCAAAAGCGGCCTCGCGTGGGGTGGGAATGCTCACCTCGGCCAGGTAGGCGGCAATGGCCGCGTCTACCGTGGGGAACTGGGCGCAGGGCAACACGCGGGTGTCGTGCAAGGGGCCATCAGGCTGGTCTTGCCAGGCCAGGCGAATATTGGTGCCGCCGATGTCGGCCAGCAGGCGCAGGGGGGTCATGCGGTACTTTAAACAAAAATAGCCTCCAGCGCTTATTCAACAAGCGCCAGCAGCTATTATTTTCATAGCAATTGATCGACTGGTTTGCCAAAACGGAGAACGCACCCGCAGGCGGGCTCCCTCTGTCACGCCAGACGATTTTCGCTGCTGGCGTCAAACCAGTGGGCGTTGGCGGGCTCTACCGCCAGGCCCACGGAGTCGCCGGGCTGCACGCGGGTCTGTGCATCGGTGCGCAGCGTCACACTGCCTGCAGCGGTGTCCACCACCACGTAAGTGTCGGGGCCTGTGGGCTCCACCACGCTGACCTTGCCGCGCCAGGGGGCGCTGTCCTGCATCACCAAATGCTCAGGGCGCACGCCCAGCAGCACCTCGTTGGCACTGGCGGGGGCTGCCAGGTTCAGCGCCGCGCCCTGGATGCCAAACTGCCCGCCCGTGGCCGCGCCGCGCAGCAGGTTCATGGTGGGCGAGCCGATGAAGGTGGCCACGTAGGTGTTGGCCGGGCGGTTGTAGATATCGTCCGGCGTGCCCAGTTGCTGCACCACGCCGCCCTTCATCACCGCAATGCGCGAGCCCAGCGTCATCGCCTCGACCTGGTCGTGCGTGACGTACACGCTGGTGATGCCGCTGGCCTGGTGCAGCCGCTTGATTTCGGCGCGCATCTCCACGCGCAGCTTGGCGTCCAGGTTGGACAGCGGCTCGTCAAACAAGAAGAGTTGCGGCTGGCGCGCCAACGCCCGCCCCATGGCCACGCGCTGGCGCTGGCCGCCCGAGAGCTGGCTGGGCCGGCGGTCCAGCAGGTGGCTGATCTGCAGCATGGCCGCGACTTCATCGATGCGCTTTTGGCGCTCGGCCTTGGGCATCTTGCGCATCTCCAGCGCAAAGCCGATGTTGTCGGCCACGCTCATCGTGGGGTACAGCGCGTAGCTCTGGAACACCATGGCAATGTCGCGGTCGCGCGGGGGCATGCCCACCACGTTCTTGCCGCCAATGCGCACCTCACCTTCGGTCGGGTCGTCCAGACCCGCAATGATGTTGAGCAAAGTGGATTTGCCGCAGCCCGAGGGGCCCACCAGGATGAGGAACTCGCCCGGCGCGACGTGGATGTCCACGCGGCGCAGAACCTCCACGCTCTTGTCGCCGTTGCCAAAGCGCTTGTTGATGCCTGCAATTTCGAGTGATGACGCCATGATCTTCCCTTACCCTCTTAACCCTTAACTGCGCCAGCCGTCAGCCCGCGCACAAAAAACTTTCCGGCCAACACATAGATGGCCATGGTGGGCAGGCCCGCGATGATGGCGGCAGCCATGTCCACGTTGTAGGCCTTCACACTGCTGCTGGTGTTGGCCAGGTTGTTCAGGCCCACGGTGATGGGCTTGGACTCGGTGCCCGAGAACACCACGCCGAACAGGAAGTCGTTCCAGATGTTGGTGAACTGCCAGATGAGCGTGACCATGAAGATGGGCGTGGACAGCGGCAGCACGATGCGCCAGAAGATCTGCCAGAAGTTCGCCCCGTCCATGCGCGCCGCATTCACCAGCTCCTTCGGAATGGCGGCGTAGTAGTTGCGAAAGAACAGCGTGGTGCCCGCCAGCCCCGCCAGGCAGTGCACCAGCACCAGCCCGGTGATGGAGCTGGACAGCCCCAGCATGCCCAGCACCTGGCTCATGGGCAGCAGCACCACCTGGAAGGGCATGAAGACGCCGAACAGCAGCAGGCCAAACAGCACATCGCTGCCGCGAAACTTCCACAGGCTCAGCACGTAGCCGTTGAGCGCCCCCCACAGCGTGGAGATCAGCACGGCTGGCACGGCCATGGTCACGGAGTTCCAGAAGAACGGCCGCAGGCCATTGCAGTCCACGCCCGTGCAGGCACTGGACCACGCGGTGGACCAGGCCGACCAGTTCAGCCCACCGGGCAGGGCCAGCAGCGAGGTGGTGCGGATCTCCTCCGCATCCTTGAACGAGGTGACCAGCATGGCGTACAGCGGCAGCAGGAAGAACGCTGCCGCCAGCAGCAGCACGCCATACACCAGCACGCGGCCGACGGAGGGGAAAAGTGAGGGCTTAGCGGTCATGGGGCTTGGAGCGCAATTCGCTGTAGAGATAGGGAACCACCAGTGCCGCCACGGTGGCCAGCATCATGGTGGCGCTGGCCGCGCCCAGGCCGATCTGCCCGCGCGAGAACGACATGGTGTACATGAAGGTGGCGGGCACGTCGGTGGCAAAACCAGGGCCGCCTGCGGTCAGGGCCATCACCAGGTCAAAGCTCTTGATGGCCAGGTGCGACAGCACCATGAGCGTGGAGAAGAACACCGGGCGCAGGGCTGGCAGCACGATGCGCCAGTAAATGCGCGGCAGCGAGGCACCATCGACCTGCGCGGCCTTGATGATGCTGTCGTCAATGCCGCGCAGCCCGGCCAGAAACAGCGCCATGGCAAAGCCCGCGCTTTGCCAGATGCCAGCAATGACAACGCAGTAGATCGCCATGTCGGTGTCTACCAGCCAGCCAAATTCAAAATTGGGAAAGCCCCAGTCCCGCACCATTTTTTCAATGCCAAGGCCTGGGTTCAGCAGCCACTTCCAGGCGGTGCCCGTCACCACAAACGACAAGGCCATGGGGTACAGGTAGATGGTGCGCAGCGCACCCTCCGAGCGGATCTTCTGGTCCAACAGCACGGCCAGCAGCACACCGATGGCCAGCGAGCCCCCCACGTAGCCCACGCCAAAGATGCCCAGGTTCTTGAGCGCCACCCACCAGCGGTCCATGGTCCACAGCTTTTCGTACTGCGCCAGGCCCACCCATTCGTAGTTGGGCAGCATGCGCGAGGCGGAAAAGCTCAGCACCCCGTTCCACACCATCAGCCCATAAATAAACGCGAATCCCAGCACAAAGGCTGGCGCCACCACCAGCTTGGGAAGCCAGGTTTCAAAAGAATTCTTCATGGAAGTCTCAGTTGCATCACCAAACGCGGTCCTGTCCAGTCACCACGAGTCATGTTGTGCACATGAAAAAAGGGGGGAGCGCCCAGAGCTCCCCCAAACGAACAAAGTAACTACCTCAGACTCACTCGCTCTTTCAAACTCTCACCACCACACCTCGTACTGCACGCCCACCAACGTGCGCGAGGTCTTGCCATTGGCACCAAACGTGGCAGCGTTGGCCACCGCGGCTGCCTGGTTCCAGTTGGCCTTGGTCACATACAGCCGCAGCTCGGGGCGCGACCAGAAGTCTTCGTTCAATGCCAGGGCACCGGCCAGAGTGACCTTGGACAAGCGCTGGTCCGCGCCCGCGCCCTTGCGCGTGGTGGTGGACAGTTCTGCCAGGCCCTTGAAGTGCTTGGTGAAGGCGTAAGAACCGCGCGCACCCAGCGAGAAGTCCTTGGTCTCCACGTTGGTCAAATCGGCCTTGTTGGTCTGATAACCAATCAGAGCCTGCCCGCCGAAGCGGCCCATTTGCCAGCCAATCGAGTCGGCGATACGGAAGACGCGCTTGCCCGCGCTCTTGCCATCAATCGACTCAAACTGCCCATCAATGCGGGCATGCCCACGGGAACCCTGCAGGAACAGCGCATTGCTCATGCCAGGCATGAGGAAGTCCTTCTGGTTGTGCGAGATCGAAATCCCGGAACCCGAGCCCCCATTGACCTGCCCCGTGCCGTTCACAGCCGTCAGCAACACCCGCAGCGTGCCGCCCGGATTCACGTTGATCTCGGAGATGTCGGCATTGATGCGGCGAGCCTTCACGTTGGCCGGCTGGTTGTTGTCGAACTTGTCGCCAGTGAACACGCCCAGGCCCAACTTGGCGCCGCCCAGGGGGATGTCGGTGACACCGGCGCCCTGGTTGTCTCCATAGTTCATCAGGAAGTTGTCCACGATGTGCACGTCCTGAATGCGCAGGCGACGCTGGCCCGCCCAGAACTTGGCCTCGGGGGCAAAGTCGAAGCCGGTCATTTCGACGTAGGCCTGGTCGGTGCCCACATCGCCGCTGCCCCACTTGACGGGCATGTAGTGCACTTTCCACTTGATGCCGCTCGTCTCAAAGCGCTTGATCAGGTCGATTTCAATGCCGTTGTCACCCTCATTGCCCAGACGGAACTTCTGCAGCTCTCCGCCCAGAGCCAGGTTGCCCTTGACGCCATCGGAGTGGTTGAACACGGGGCCACCACGGGAGTAACCGTGGAATTCAAAGCCTGCAACGTCCATGGCGAACGCTCCGTTTGCGCATGCGGCGGCCAAAGCCACCGCCGTGAGGCGGTTTCTTGTCTTCATGTTGGGATCCCTCGGGGTTTTGGTTTACTTGGTCTTCGCGGCGGTCGCGATCTTCTTCATGGCATCGGCGACGCTGACCTTGTCGTCGTTCCAGAACTGGCTCACAGCGTCCTTGATGGCGCCTTCCGTGGCAGGGGCAATCGCCATGCCGTGGGCCACGCTGGGCACCAGGCCACCAGACTTGGCGGTATCGGCAAAGTCTTTGGCAGACGCCTTGGCGCAGTCGTCAAACTTGTCCATGGATTGGCCGGCACGCACCGGGATGGAGCCCTTGTTCAGGTTGAAGACCTCCTGGAAGCCTGGGCTCATGATGGCGCTGGCCAGGTCGCTCTGCGCCTTTTGCGCAGCAGCATCTTTCAGCTTGAACAGGATGAACGAGTCCACGTTGAAGGTGAACGCATTGGCCGTGCCGGGCGCTGCGGCGCACATGAAGTCCTTGCCAGGAGCCTTGCCTGCGGCAATGAACTCACCCTTGGCCCAGTCACCCATCAGCTGAAAGCCGGCCTTGCCCTGGATGAGCATGGCCGTGGCCAGGTTCCAGTCACGGCCTGGGGCGCCAGGGTCGGTGTAGGTCTTGATACGGCGGAAGGTTTCCAGCGATTTCTTCATGGTGTCGCTGGTCAGAGCCTTGTCGTCCAGCTTCACCAGCGCGTCCTGGTAAAACTTGGGGCCACCCACGCCCAGCACCACGGATTCGAAGGTGGTGAAGTCCTGCCAGTTCTGGCCGCCATGCGCGACTGGGATCAGGCCCGCAGCCTTGAGCTTGTCGGCAGCGGCAAAGAACTCGTCCCAGGTCTTGGGCATGGCGGCAACGCCGGCCTTCTTCAGCGCATCAGAGCTGGCCCAGATCCAGTTCACGCGGTGCACGTTGACCGGGGCAGCCACATAGTTGCCCTTGTACTTCATCACATCGGCCACGACCTTGGGCAGCGCTTCGTCCCATTTCTCGGACTTGGCCAGGGCGTCCATGTTGCCCAGCACGCCTTCCGATGCCCATTCCTGAATGGCGGGGCCCTTGACCTGTGCGGCCGATGGGGGGTTGCCCGAAATCACGCGGCTCTTGAGCACCGTCATGGCGCTGTCGCCGCCGCCGCCGGCCACAGCAAAGTCACGCCAGGTGTGGCCCTTGGCCTGCATCATCTTCTTGAGCTCCGCAGCCGACTTGGCTTCCCCGCCGGAAGTCCAGTAGTGCAGCACCTCCACCTCACCCGCATGTGCAGCCACCGCTGCTGCCAGGACAGCCGCCACAGCGGCGACTTTTGTCAGTTTCCACATATCCCTTGTCTCCTCGTTGTTTGCCTGCCGCGGTGCACCACAGGATTGTTGCGTTCAGCGCAGCCCGTACTTTAATTACAATAATTAAAGAAATGCTCAGGGCTTTCCCTGAGGTGTGATCGGCCTCATTCACAAAGCGCTCGCAGGGGCTTTGCTATGCTCAAACCCATGGCCACGATACTGATCGTCGAAGACGACGCACTGCTGCAAGACGCCCTCACCGGGCAACTCAAGCAACTGAATTACGGCGTTTGCACGGCAACCAGCGTGGCGCAAGGCATGTCGGTTTTGCAGGACCAGGCCGTGGACGGAATCATTCTGGACCTGGGCCTGCCCGATGCTGACGGACTGGACTTACTGACCTGGGCGCGCACCCGCATTGTGGGCTTGCCCGTGCTCATCCTCACCGCCCGTGATGGCATTGACGACCGCGTGCGCGGCCTCAACGCCGGGGCGGACGACTACCTCACCAAACCCTTCAACATGCAGGAACTGCAGGCCCGCCTGCAGGCCATGTTGCGGCGCGCGCGCCAGCCAGCCTTTACCCAGGCCACCAGTGCCCAGGGTGGGCCCAGCACCACCATTGGCAACCTGCAACTCGACCACCAAGGCCGCGTTGCCGCCCTGGATGGCCAACCCCTGGAGCTGACGCAGCGCGAGTGGGAACTGCTGGAGTTGCTGGTGAACCGCTGCGGCGAGGTGGTGACGCGCGACGACGTGCTGGCCGCATGGCGCGCCAGCCCCCCCGAGCCTGGCCAGACCGCCGCCCCGCTCAATTCCAACGCCCTGGAGGTGTACGTACACCGCCTGCGCAAAAAGCTCGATCAGTCCAGCCTCAACATCCGCAACATCCGCGGCCTGGGGTACATGCTCGAAAAGCCATGAGCCTGTCGCTGTGGCCCTGCAGCCATCGCCAGGGTAGTGGCGTTTTCATGGCTGGCGCAACCCCCTCCTGAGGCCCATCCCATGCGCCAGGTTCCCGGTGTTTCTCTCCAGCGCAAGCTGTTGCTATGGCTGCTGCTGCCCCAGCTGGTACTGTGGCTTTCGGGTGGCTTTCTGGCGTGGCGCATTGCGCTGCAGAACGGCGAAAAAGGCATTGACCAGACGCTGACCCAGTCGGTGCGCGCGCTCGCGCGGCAGATCAAGCCGGTGGGCGATGGGCTGCTGGTGGACTTTCCCAAAGCCGCACAAGACATCCTGGAGCAAGACCCCGCCGACCGCATCACCTACATGGTGTCGTCCCCGCCCGGCCGCTTTCTGCTGGGCAACGCGCAGCTGCCTGCGCCGCCCGCACAGCCCATCACGCTGGGCGAGCCGTTGCTGTACCACGCACAGGTGGACAGCCGCACCGTGCGCGTGGCCTTGCTGGAGGTGGACTACGGCAGCGAGCCCGCCCGCCAGCGCCTGCGGGTGCAGGTGGCGCAGAGCCTGACGGTGCGCGAGCGCATCGCGCAGGAGCTGCTGGAACAGCTGCTGCTGCCCATGGGCCTGATGGGCCTGGTGCTGAGCGCACTGGTGTATGCCGGTGTGCTGCGCGGCCTGCAACCCCTCAAGCGGCTGGAAGCGCAGATTGAGCGGGCAGGCAAGCGCAACCACAACGCGGCAGACCCGCTACCGCCCATTGAACTGACCTCGGCCCCGCAAGAGGTGTATTCCCTCGCCAGCACCATCAACCGCTTGCTGGAAGCCGTGGCCCGCGGGCAACAAAAGGAAAAGCGCTTCCTCAACGATGCTGCCCATCAGCTGCGTACGCCGCTGGCAGGCCTGATTGGCCAGACCGAACTAGCCCTGCACGAAAGCCATGAGCCCCAGGTGCGTGAGCGGCTGCAAAAAGTGCTGTCGGCCGCCCAGCGCAGTGCCCATCTGGTGCACCAGCTGCTGCAACTGGCACGCTCAGAAAGCAACGTGCCCATGCAGCCGTTGGACCTGCCACAACTGGCCTGCGAAGTGGCCCGCGAATGGACCGCCAAGGCCCTGGCTGCGGGCATTGACCTGGGATACGAAGGCGAAGAACACTTGAGCGTGCTAGGCCACCCCTTGCTGCTGCGCGAGGCACTGAACAACCTGATCGACAACGCCCTGCACTACGCCGGGCGGGGAGCCACCGTCACGGTGCGGGTCTACATCAGCGCACCCAGCATGGCCGCGCTGGTGGTGGAGGATGATGGCCCAGGCGTTCCCGAAGCACACATGGGCGACCTGTTCGCCCGCTTCTGGCGCGGCTCGGACAAGCCCGGCGGCTGTGGCTTGGGCTTGTCGATCGTCGAAGAAATTGCACTGCGCCACGGCGGCGAAACACTGGCAGAAACCGCAGGCAAGCAGGGGCTCCGCGTTGGGATGCGGCTGCCGCTGGCAGAGAACCCGAGCCTGTCAGCGCCAACAACCAGATCGTAGGTGGACTATCACAGCGCTACACCGCCACCGGAGGTAAGGCCTGCGAGGCCGCGCGATACTGAGCAGGCAGCTGCCCCGACCATCGCTTGAACGCCCGCCGAAACGCCCGCGCATCAGAATAGCCGACGGCATCAGCGACTTGGGCCATGGTCATGGAGGTGCGGGCCAACAAATCCCGGGCACGCTCGAAACGGGTCTCGTCGCGCAACGAACGGTAACTGACGGATTGCGCCCCCAGCCTTCGGCGCAAAGTGCGCTCACTGACATTGACCATGTGCGCAAGCTCCCGCTGGGGCATGCGCTCATCCACCCCGACGCGAAGCCGGTTGGCCAGTGACTCCACCAGGTCATTGCGGCCAATCGGCTTTTGCAGCAGCGTGTTGAGTTGCTCCCGCACCAGCCCGCAGGTGATGCGGTCGTAGCCCGGTAGGCGAGCACCGAGCCAGTGGGACTCTATGGTCATCCGGCTCCTGCCCGCATCAAACCGCACCGGGCAACGGAAAAAGCGGCGGTATAGCTCTTCATGCGGTGGCTTGGGGAATGCCAGATCGATGCGCAGCGGCGCAAATTCAGCCCCCACCAAATAGCGACTTACAGCCACGGCCCCTGCAAAGTTCTCCTCCACCAGAAAGTTCTCGACTTCTAAGTCAAAAAGGCGTGGCGTCACATCCAGATGCGCCTCACGCCCCCGCACCTCAAACACGTTGTGCAGCATGGCTCCACCAGCCCCTTGCTGGGCCAGACCATATTCGATGGCCTCCCCAAAGGTTTCGCAGGTCAGCATGGCCAGGCCCAACAAGCCCCAGGACACGGGCGTCTGACGTGCGCCACACGCCAGCCCCAGAGCCGGATCGCGCGTGATGGCATGCGCCCGCAGGATCAGGCTGCGCACCTGCTGGTGAGAAAGCTGCAGGTGCCTATCCAGCAGGTCGGCATGGATAAAGCCAAGGCCCCGGCAAAGACGCTCCGGCGACACTCCGCGATCCTCCATCAGCCCCAGCAGGGAGCGTGCCGTGAAGGGAACGATATCGGCCACCATGTGGGCATCGGGCACGGTGGAAGAGGTGGACATAGAGGCGTGAGCGAAAGACATTGTCAGTGACATTAAAGCGGCCGAGCAATCCACATGATGACCCGAAATGTCCTTTTTGCCATGCTCAATATCCCCAGAGCGCACTCCCGATTGACCATCAAGCCTTTGATTTTATTTGATTTTCATGAGTGCATCCTGATTCATCCTGAGAAACGTTGACCGAAGGGATCCCCAGACTGACCGAATTAGTTCCCTCGATGTTCCAGACGGAACACCAGCACCGATCAAATGCTTGCAGATGGATCTCTCCACATTGACGCCCGGACTATTGACCGAAATTGTCCTGCTCTTGTCCTAGCCAGCCCCCTGCTCCCTGGCCCCCTCCATCTACAGTGCGCTCACCGTTTCATCCGGTAGCGCACCCACCCGGGATCGCGATACCGCAACGCACTTCAACCCCCTACCGAGGTCCACCGTGTTGTCTTCACTCGTTGTCCCCCTGCCGCGCCAAGCCCTGTACTGGGCACTGGCTGCGGGTGTTCTTTCTGCCGGTTGCAGCCCGGCCACGCCGCCCGCCAAGACCGAAGCAATCCGCCCCGCCCTGGTGGTACCGGTGCGCGATGCGGGTGCCAACAGCTTCCAGCTGGTGGGCGAGATTCGCGCCGCACAGCGGGCCGAACTGGCGTTTGCCGTGGGCGGCCGGGTGCAAAGCGTGCTGGTCGAGCCCGGTGACACGGTGCAGCGCGGCCAGGTGCTGGCCCAGCTGGACGAGCAGCCGCTGCGCGCCCAACGGGCCACGGCAGCGGGCGAGGTGGCCCGTGCCAAGGCGCAGGCAGG
>ENA-UOOA01007166-UOOA01007166.1-human-gut-metagenome-genome-assembly--contig:-P61old-NODE-7166-length-10213-cov-4.846820_pt1 | contig 10213 bp, 10 predicted proteins | sample MGYA00242467_ERZ724014 | MGnify/ENA metagenome assembly ERZ724014
GGGACCCGCTTTTGAAAAAGTGTGTTCCTCGCGCACCTCCCACAAAACTTTTGGGTATAGAAAAGGAAAAAGTCTGTGCAAGACCGAGAAAACTGTATCTTTGCACAGACTTTGTTTTTTGTTAGGTCGAAAGCTTTTGAAGAGGGGGCGCAGGGGAGGGACTTTTAGCAAAAGTCCCTCCCCCGCAAAAAACTCATCACAAAAACTTACGCCCAAGACATCGTGGTCGGCTTAGGATCGTGAATGATAACTCTCTTTATAACATCCACAGCCTTGGAAAGTCCCTCGTCGATAGACATGAGACTGTCCTCGTGCTCAATCGAGAGAACGCGGTCGTAACCGACAAGGCGCAGAGCGCTTACGAAATCCTTCCAGAAATCCTCGCCGTGACCGTAGCCGACTGCACGGAATACCCATGCGCGACCGATCTCGTTGCTGTAATGCTTCGTGTCGAGATTACCGAAGTTTGCAGAGTTGATCGGGTCAACCTTGACATCCTTCGCGTGTACGTGGTAGATCGCGTCGCCGAGATAGCGGATAGCCTTAACGGGATCAACGCCCTGCCAGATAAGGTGGGACGGATCGAAGTTAGCACCGATCTCGGGACCGACTGCCTCGCGCAGACGGAGCAGAGTCTCGGGATTGTATACGCAGAAGCCGGGGTGCATCTCAAGCGCAATGCGGGTCACGCCGTGCGAGCGCGCGAATGCGGCAGCTTCCTTCCAGTACGGAATGAGTACGTCGTTCCACTGGTAGTCCAGAACCTGAAGATATTCTTCGGGCCATGCACAGGTCGCCCAGTTGGGCATCTTGTCGCCGGGGGCACCGCCGGGGCAGCCGGAGAAGGTGACAACGGTGTCAATGCCGAGCTTCTCTGCGAGAAGAACGGTGTTTCTGAAATCATCGTCGTATCTCTTTGCCTCAGCCGGATCGGGATGAACCGGGTTGCCGTGGCAGGAGAGCGCCGCAAGCTCAATGTTGTGGCGAACGAAAGTTGCCTTGAACTCCTCAAGCTTTGCGGGATCAGCGAGCAGAACTGCGGGATCGCAGTGATCCTTGCCGGGGTATCCGCCGGCACCGATCTCAGCCGCCTCAACGCCGAGCGCCTCAAGCTTTGCAAGTGCCTCGTCAAGCGGATACTTTGCGTACAGGTTTGCAAGAACGCAGAGTTTCATTGTAAAATCCTCCGTTTCTGTTTCGGAACAGATAACGGTTTTCCTTTCATCAAAGTCTTATGAGAAAGCGTGGCCTCTCGAGCTGCCGGGAAGCCACGCCATCCAAAACGAATTATTTGTTGAGGAATACGATGTCTCCGGTCTTAGCGGAGGTGTAGATTGCCTCGAGGATCTGAGTTACGCAGAATGCCTGCTCGGGAAGAACGCAGGGATCGGTGTCGTTGATGACAGAGTGGATCCACTGACGAGCTTCCTTCGTTCCGGAATCCTCGTTCGGGTTGCCGTCGAAGAATGCAACACCGCCGGCACCGAAGTTGATCTCGGTCATGTACTGACGTCCGTTGCGAACACCGTTCATGCGGAGACCGCCGCGCATATCAGCGCCACCGAGAGTACCGCAGATCGTGGTGGACGCTTCCATCGACTCAGCGATGTTGAGAGCCCAAGAGGACTCGAGGCTGATGGTGGAGCCGTCCTCCATAACGATGAAGCCGAACGCGCTGTCCTCAACGGTGAACTTTGCGGGATCCCAGTCGCCCCATGCGTTAGCGGAGTTGACCTGATTGTTGAGCTTGTGGTAGGTGGTACCGACTGCATACTTCGGCTTGTAGTTGTTCATCATCCACAGAGTGAGGTCGAGAGAGTGGGTTCCGATGTCGATCAGCGGACCGCCGCCCTGCTCGTACTCGTTCAGGAACACGCCCCAGGTGGGAACCGCGCGGCGGCGGATAGCGTGAGCCTTGCCGTAGTAGATATCGCCGAACGTTCCGGCGAGAGCCTCAGCCTTCATGTACTGAGCGTTAGCGTTCTGACGATTCTGATAACCGATGGTCAGCTTCTTGCCGGAGCGCTTTGCAGCCTCGAGCATCTTTCTTGCCTCAGCGGAGTTGATAGCCATCGGCTTCTCGCACATAACGTGCTTGCCTGCGTCGAGTGCGTCAACGGTGATGAAGCTGTGCGCTCTGTTAGGAGTGCAGACGTGAACTACGTCGATGGATTTGTCCTCGAGCAGCTTTTTGTAGTCCTCGTAGACCTTGGCGTCGGGAGTACCGAAATCCTTCTTTGCCTTCTCTGCCTTTTCGACGATGATGTCGCAGAATGCGACCATCTCAACGTTGTCGAGGTGGCTGAGAGAGGGCATATGCTTGCCGTTGGCGATTCCGCCGCAGCCGATAATGCCGACTCTTACCTTGTCGGATGCACTAAGTGCCATTTTGAGTTCCTCCAAATATGTAAAAAAATATTTTCATACAAAGGTATGTGCTTGACATACAGCCCTATACACATATATGATAAAATAATTTGCCGGTGAATTCAACCCCTATCGGAATATTTTCCGCGCATTTTCAACAAACGGCATATTGCACAAAAACAGGCGTACGGATTTGTGCAATGCGACAACGGGAAAATGCGGGAAAATGGGGAATTCACCGGCAAAAATGTATTGTTATCCGAGAAGTGCGTGTCTTACAATATCGGCTACCGCCGTAAATGACGGGCAGGTGCCGATATCGTGCGGCGCTGTCATGCTTCCGTATACGAGCAGCGGCACATACTCGCGCGAGTGATCCGTGCTTGACTTAAAACCGGGATCACAGCCGTGGTCTGCGGTGAGTATGAGCATATCGTCATCGCGGATCAGCGGCAGAAGCTCGTCGAGACTGCGGTCAAATTCGGTCAGTGCGCGACCGTAGCCGACTGTGTCGTTGCGATGGCCGTACAGCATATCGAAATCAACGAGATTTACAAAGCAAAGCCCGTGAAAATCGCGCTTCGCAAGCTCAAGCGTGCGGCTGATGCAGGCGGGATTGCCCTTGTCGGGGAAACTCTCCGTGATCCCCACCCCCGCAAAAATATCGGAGATCTTGCCGACACCGATCACGTCAAGTCCGGCGTCCGACAGCTCATCTAGGAGTGTGCGGCCGTGCGGCTTCAGCGAAAAATCGTGCCGTCCCGCCGTGCGGGTGTAGTTCGGATACTCACCTGTGAACGGTCGTGCGATCACGCGCCCGACTGCGTCCTTTCCGGAGAGGATCGCGCGCGCAGCCTCGCAGCAGCGGTAAAGCTCGGGCAGCGGAACCACATCCTCATGCGCAGCGACCTGAAATACGCTGTCGGCTGAGGTGTATACGATGAGGTCGCCGGTACGCACATGCTCGCGCCCGTAATCACGGATCACCTCGGTGCCGGAGTACGGCTTGTTGCACAGGACGCCGCGCCCGGTCGCCTTTTTGAATTTTTCAATGATATAATCGGGGAACCCGGTCGGGTTGGTCGGCATCGGAGTGGGGGAGCCAAGCCCGCAAAGCTCGCGATGCCCCGTCGTCGTGTCCTTGCCGGCGGACAGCTCCGCCATCCTGCCGAATGCGGCGATAGGATCCCGGACGGGAGCTACTGCGTCAACTCCGCAGATGTTGCCGAGCCCGAGCCTCTGCATATTCGGCACGGCAAATTCGGGGGACGTTGCAGCAGAGCGCAGAGTATTTGTCCCGACGTCTCCAAAATCCGCAGCATCGGGCAGCTCGCCGATGCCGAAGCTGTCGAGAACGATCATGAAAACCCGTTTGACCATGCGGTTCACTTCCTTATATATAACGTAGGTGATGCGCTCAAAGCTTTACTGCGCAGTTGAGCGACAGCTCGATCATGTCGGACAGCGATGTTTCGCGTTCCTCGGTCGTCATGTATTCGTGTGTCACGAGCTGATCGGAGATCGTGCATACTGCGAGAGCGTGACGGTCGAATCGCGCGGCGGTCGCGTAGAGCGCAGCTGCTTCCATCTCGACCGCTAGCACGCCCATCTTCGCCCAGAGATTGTTGTATCTGCGGGACTCCGGCAGATCCTCGTCATCCGTGTAGAAACGGTCGGTCGAAACCACCGTGCCGACGACGTAATCACGTCCTTCGGCTTCAGCTTCGGCTGCGAATGCGCTGAGAAGCTTGAAACTTGCGACCGGCGCGAAGTGACCGAGGACTCCGAAGCAGTCGGCGAAATTCGAGTCGGTCGAGCACCCCGACGCGAGGACAAGCTGACGCAGACGAACCTTATCGGTTATCGCGCCTGCCGATCCGATGCGCACGATGTTCTCAACGCCGAAGGAGTTGTAAAGCTCGTGCGAGTATATCCCAATCGACGGCATTCCCATGCCGCTCGCCATTACGCTGACCGGCACGCCGCGCCACGATCCCGTGTACCCTGCGATCCCGCGGACATTGTTTACGAGACGCGCGCCCTCAAGGTAATTTTGCGCGATGTACTTGGAGCGGAGCGGATCTCCTGGCATAAGCACGGTTTCGGCGAAATCGTCGGGCGTTGCCTTGATATGCGGCGTCGGATAGTTTTTCTCAGACATATTGTTATCCTTTCGGTTTTGTATTGTACGGTGTTTTCTGCAAATGTAGAAATATAATATGCAATTGCGGAAAATCAGTATCCCGTTCCGGTAAGCCCCGAAGCAAGCTTTACGATGCGGCTTGTGCCGAGCCTGTCGGCACCGAGCGAGAGATAAAGCTCGGCGTCCTCGAGGGATGAGATCCCGCCGGCTGCTTTGACCTTCAGTCCTGCCGGTACGTTTTTGCACAGCAGTTCAACATTGTGCGGAGTCGCGCCGCCCTTTGAAAATCCGGTCGAGGTTTTGATGTAGTCTGCACCGCAGTCAGCGACAACGCGGCACATTTCAACCATTTCGGCATCTGTCAAAAGGCAGCATTCAATTATTACTTTGAGTATCTTGCCACGGCACGCCGCGCGAACGGCACGGATATCTTCTGCCACCGCATCAAATTCTCCGGATTTTATCTTGCCGATGTTCGCGACCATGTCGATCTCGTCGGCTCCGTTCTGAGCCGCAAGCTCGGCTTCATGTGCCTTGATCTCGCTCGGGACATAGCCGAGCGGGAAGCCGATCACGGTGCAGATCTTCACCCGTCCGCCCGATCTTTCGGCAGCTGCCTTTACGTAACATGACGGAATGCAGACCGACGCGGTGCCGAATTTTATGCCGTCATCAACCACATCCATAATATCGCGCTCCGTCGCATCGGCTGCGAGCAGAGTGTGATCGGTGTGCGAGAGAATGTTTTTTATGTTCGCGTTACAGCTCATAGTTACCTCCGAGATTGTCCGACGTATCCGGAATATCTTCAAACTGGCGTACCGTCACCGTGAATCTTGTCTCAAACGCCTCGCGGATCAGCGCCTCGCGATCAAGTCCGGATTCTGCTGCGATAACCTTTGCTAGCTCGGGGCGAGTGCGCGGATGACGCGGCGTGAACACCGTGCAGCAGTCCTCGTAAGGCTCGATAGAGGTATCAAAGGTGTCGATGTTGCGGGAGATCTTTATTATCTCCTCCTTGTCGAGACCTATGCAGGGGCGGAAAACGGGGCGGTCCGCCTCAGCTTCCGTTGAGCAGATCGCGGCTGTCGTTTGACTTGCGACCTGACCGAGACTCTCTCCTGTGATGAGTACAGGCGCGCCGATGTGCTCCGCCGTCATTGACGCGAGCCGCATCATGAAGCGACGGAGGATCAGCGTGAAATAATCTTCCTCGCAGTTGTCGCGGATCATCTCCTGAATCTTCGTGAGCGAGATGATGTGTACCCGCATGAATCCCGTGTATTCCGTGAGCTTTTTTGCGAGAGTCAGAACCTTTTCACGGGCGCGGAGACTCGTGTAGGGAATACTTTCAAAATACAGCGCGTCAACGGAGAGACCGCGCTTTGCCATCATGTATCCTGCGACAGGGCTGTCAATGCCGCCGGAGAGGAGCAGCAGTCCCTTGCCGCCGCAGCCGTAGGGGATTCCGCCCGCGCCGGGAGTCTGATCGGCGTGAATGTACGCGCCGCGGTCGCGCACCTCGATGCGGACGACGGTCTCGGGCGCGTCAAGCGATACGTGCAGATGTGGCAGTCGATCGAGAATAGCACCGCCGACCTCGGCTGAGATCTCAGGGGATTTCATCGGGAACTTTTTGTCCGCGCGCTTTGCCTCGCACTTGAACGTTTTCTTTGTACGCAGGCTGTCCGCGAGGTAGTCCGCCGCAACGCGGCAAATGTCGTCAATGTTTTTTTCGGCAACTGCTGCTTTTGTTACGGCGACGAATCCGAAAACCTTCTTTGCCTGCTTGAGCATAGCGTCAATGTCGGACTCAAACGGATCATCGGATTCCGGTTCGATGTAGACCGTGCTCTGTGCGACCCGCACGGAAAAATTGCCGACTGCCTTCGCGCGACGGCGCAGCTCCTTCAGGAGGATCGTCTCAAAGGAGCCTTTGTTTGCGCCCTTGAGGATTATCTCGCCGTATTTGCATAGAATAACTTCTTTCATTTGTCAGTTTCCTTTCGATTTGAGCCGCCGGATACAGCGCCGCGCAGGCGATATCCGTTTCCGCTTGATGTGATTATTGATCCGTCGCCGAACGCGTCGTCCAGCTTGCGGCGGAGATAACAGATGTATACCGCGAGCCGGTTTTCGTCGGCATCTCCCCATACCGCGCGCGAAAGCTCTGCTGCGCTTGCAAAGTCGCCGTGATCGAGCATGGCTGAGTACAGCCGGAATTCCGTCGGGGTAAGCTTTACGGATGTGCTGCCGCATATTGCGAGACGCATTTCCGCATTTGCGGAAAACGGCGGAGCGGCGGGTGTGCTGTCCTCTGCCGCCGCATGAGCGGCAGCTCTCAGCTCGGCGAATGAGAACGGGCGGCAAAGCCGTGCGTATATTTCGCCGGCGCGATCGCGAATGACGAGCTCGTCCGAGCCGCACTCGACCGATACTGCGGCGCCGCTTTCTCCAAACATGAAGGTGTCGCAGAGGATCGCCTCGATCAGGCGCAGATCCTCCCCACTGTCGCCTGTTATGCGGCAGATCGGGCGCAGCTCGCGCGGATCTTCGGCTGCTGTGATACTGTTATTTTTATTCATATCATAATAATACAGTATCTGCGGCGAATTGTCAATCTTGAATTCTTGCCCGCAGGTTCGACATATGTGGAAAATGTCATACTGCGTCGAGTGATGGCAGACGTCGGTGAGCGGTGTGGGGAAAAGCGGGGGAACACGCAAAATTGGAAAAATATAGAAATTAGTGACTTGGTGACGATATTTGCGGTAGAATAAACGCGGATTTTTGTACAAAACGTTACTAAAAGTCGAAAAAAATTTGAAAATTTCAGAAAAAATACGTCTCAGGGTCTTGTAATTTGCAAATGTCTATATTATAATATCAGTAAGGTGGGTCAAAGTGGAGCCATATTACACTGAAAGGGGGAACGGAATCGCCATGGTGGGCAAGTATAACCATTCGCTCGACGCGAAGAACAGACTTTTTATTCCTGCCAAATATCGCGAAGAACTTGGCGACAGGATCACGATCACGAAAAACGTGGATCACAGCCTTACCGTTTACTCCAAAGCTGAATGGGATCTCTACACCCAGAAGATACGTGAGAAGGCAGGCGTGCAGGCGCGTGAGGTGCTTCGTTTTGTCAACGGAAACGCCTCCGACGTCGAGCTTGACTCTCAGGGACGTTATAAAGCAGGAACTGCTTGACTATGCGGGGATCGACCGCAATGTTGTGATAGTCGGTTGCGGCAGCTACGCAGAGATCTGGTCGGAAGAAGCAATGCGTGAGGTCGAGAACACCGAGAACACGAAGCACATACTTGACCTTATGATCGAGATCGGACTGTAATATGGAATTTTCACACGTATCGGTGCTTCTCGCGGAGGCTATCGACGCACTTGCGATTGATCCGCGCGGAACATATGTTGACTGTACTGCCGGCGGCGGCGGGCACTCGTTTGAGATCGCTTCACGTCTTGACGGCGGCAGACTTATTTCAATAGACCGCGACAGCGATGCCGTCGGTGTCGTGACCGAGCGCCTCGCGAAATTCGGCGACAGCGTTACGGTGGTGCGTCGGAACTACGGCGATGTCGCATCGGTCCTCGATGAGCTTGGCATAACTGAGATCAACGGTATCCTGTGGGATCTCGGCGTTTCCTCGTATCAGCTTGACGAGGCGGAGCGCGGCTTCTCCTATATGGCGGACGCACCGCTCGACATGAGGATGGACAGATCGGCAGCGCTCAGCGCGTATGATGTCGTGAATTCGTACCCGGAGCTTGAGCTTTGCCGCGTAATATACGAGTACGGCGAGGAGAAATTCGCCGGCAGGATCGCTCGGCGCATAGTCGAACGGCGCGAGGATAAGCCGATCGAAACAACGCTTGAGCTTTCAGGAATAATCGAGAACGCAATACCCGAGAAGAACAGACGCACGGAGCATAAGCACCCCGCCAAGCGCACGTTTCAGGCAATACGCATCGAGGTGAACGGCGAGCTTTCGTCGATCGCACCGTCGATCGAGGCGGGTATCGAGCGGCTTGTCCCGGGCGGACGTGCCGCCGTTATAACGTTCCATTCTCTCGAGGACAGGATCGTTAAAAACACATTCGCGGATGCGGCGAAGGGTTGCATCTGCCCGCCGGATTTTCCGGTGTGCGTATGCGGTATTAAGCCGAAGGTGCGGCTTGTATCAAAGAAGCCCATTCTTCCCTCGGAGGAAGAGCTTCGCGTAAACCCCCGCGCAAGAAGCGCAAAGCTCCGCGTTGCGGAAAAGCTTTAATATATAAAATATGATAGTATGTGCGCGTGGGCGCAATATATATTTGAAATGACAGCGGAAGCATATCGGCTCGTCTGAGAATGACGGTTTCCGGAGAACAGCCGATGAAAATTTACGGAAGGATCGTGTGACAATGGTATACAATGACATGGTGTACAGACCTGAGATGTTGAGCGAGCGTCTCAGAGCAAAATTCGGGGACCGCACAGCAAAGGTTTTCCGCGCTGATGTCATGAAGGATCGCGAGCGCGGCAATGCGTCCGGCGAGGTTTTGTCTTTCTTCGGCAGGACCGACGCTGTCAGAGCCGACCGCCCCATACCGAAAACCGCACGTCCGACCGCAAGAGCGAGACAGTCCGCACCGCAGAACGTTGCCCGCGCAAACGCAAGACCTGCACGCCCGAACGTGAATGCCCGTGAGGCGGCAGAAGCCCGCGCGAGAGCGCAGAGAGCGAATGCCGCTGCACGAGAGAGAGAGGCTGCACGCGTGAGAGCGGAGAACATCCGCCGCACACGTCCGGTGCAGAACACCGCTCCGCAGAACCCGAACGCCTATGCTACGGCATATGCAATGGGTGAGCGCATCCGCCGCACGGCTGCCGAGTATGCAAACGTTCCCAAGAGAAGATACGCCGTCGGCGCAGCTCCGTCCGGTGCACTCCGCCGCGGAAGATCGAATATACAGGGTTCGAGACACTGCGTTCTCGTCACATCCGAGGAGGTGCGCGAGAGGGACGGCGTGATGCAGCATTTCGCGTCCGTAATGTCGTCGATGTTTACGGCGCGCCATATAGCGGAGCACCGCACAAAGCGCACGCCTGTGCCGTTTGCGACCTGCGCGCTTCTCGCAATATGCACCATCATGGTGATGGTGGTCGTGTACAGCTTCTCGCAGATACACGAGTATTCGAGCCTTATAAATGACTACAAATCGCAACAGAAGGAGCTTGCAAGACAGGCGACCGACCTCGAGATCGCGCTCGAAGAGCGTGACGACATCCGCAATATAGAGAAGACCGCTACCGAGGATATCGGAATGGTCAGCAGCGATATGGTGCAGTCGAGATTCGTTTCCGTTGCGACTCCCGACAGAGTTGAGGTAGTGAAAAGCGAGGAGGATTCCGGAGGCGCTTTCTCGTCCCTCTTGTCCGTTCTCGGCGAGAAGCTCGGCTGGGTCGGCGACTATTTCGGATAAACAGAATAATAACCGGGTTTAGCTTGCGTCCCTTGGTACAGATCACATTATCCCGGATCTTGTACGGTGCGGTATTTATACATCCGGTGGGGAAATATTACGGTGGCGTGCAGCAGTGTGCGCCACCTTTCCGAGTTTTTTCGGCAAATGGAATTTTTGTCGAAAATGCGCCCGAGGAATAATTGCGGCGGGCGGCAAATATATTTTTATAAGACT
>ENA-UOOA01007167-UOOA01007167.1-human-gut-metagenome-genome-assembly--contig:-P61old-NODE-7167-length-10208-cov-4.660297_pt1 | contig 10208 bp, 10 predicted proteins | sample MGYA00242467_ERZ724014 | MGnify/ENA metagenome assembly ERZ724014
AGGCAACCAAGAAAAACATAGATTTTTCAAGGGTTGTCGCGGTTAATTCAGTTTCGCTATAAGGTTTTGTGTGGGGCATGAAAAGGCGGATGACAGCCTTTGAAACAATCAAAATGGCTTCTTGATAGCTTATTTTGACCCAATCAATAAGCACACAAAATTTTATAGGGAGGTTGAATTAGCCGGGGATGAGTAATCATTGTCGGCTGATTGTCGTGACCCAAATATACGGTTGTATAAACATAAGTTACAAAACGCCAACAAATTTTTCGGGGGGTGGGGAGAACCTTACTTCTCTCAAAAAACATAGATTGATTTTATGAGGAGAAGAAATATGCGAAAGAAAGAAGACATTTCAATAGACAATAAAAATCGTTCAGTATTTGAAAATTTTCATACAGCATCGATTCTTTTAGTCGTATACGACATTATTATGTCGGCAGGCGCATATCTTGCCGCACTTTGGATTCGGTTCGATTGTCAATATTCTCAGATACCGCAAGACTATTTTTTGGCATGGCTTAAATTCATGCCGGTCTATGCGGTTGTTTGTGTTTTCGTTTTTTTGGATTTTCAAATTGTATCAGAGCGTCTGGAAGTATGCAAGCTTCTCCGAGCTTGCGAGAACGGCAGTCGCATCGCTGATACTCGGAATCTTCTATACTGTCGGAATCACAGTGATATGTAAGCGTATGCCTGTTGCCTACTACGTGGGCGGAATTGTAATTCAATTCATGCTTTCATTGGCAGTGCGCTTTGCCTATCGCTTCATTCACTTGGAGCGAAACAGGCTGTCGTGGAGACAGAACAACGGCACGGCAAGCCGTGTTATGCTGATCGGCGCCGGTTCGGCAGGACGTATGATTTTGCGCGATATTCAAAATGCAAAAGAGGTACATGACCGGGTATGTTGCATCATCGACGATGACAAGAGCAAACGCGGTTGCTTTATCGACGGCGTTCCGATCGTCGGCGGCAGAGAAGATATTCTGCTGAATGCTGAAAAATACAAGATTGAAAAAATTTTTCTCGCCATTCCGAGTGCAACTGCCGAAGAACGCAGAGACATTCTCAACATCTGCAAAGAAACGACCTGTGAGCTGAAAAATCTCCCCGGTATGTATCAGTTTGTGACCGGAAATGTAATGGCAAGTCAGATGAAAGACGTTGCCGTGGAAGATTTGCTCGGGCGCGAACCTGTCAAGGTCGATATGAAGGAAATCTACGAGTTTATACAAGGCAAAACGATTCTTGTTACGGGCGGTGGCGGTTCAATCGGTAGTGAGCTCTGCCGTCAGATTGCGTCCCATGAACCAAAGCAACTTATCATCTTTGATATTTACGAAAACAATGCACACGCCATTAAGTTAGAGCTCCGCGACAAATATCCGAAGCTGAATTTAGAAGTCCTCATAGGTTCTGTGCGCGATAGCCGCAGGATTAATCAGGTTTTTGAAAAGTACAAGCCCGACGTTGTATATCACGCGGCAGCGCATAAGCATGTTCCGCTTATGGAGGACAGCCCGTGCGAATCAATCAAAAATAACGCTATCGGTACGTATAAAACTGCCTATGCCGCAATGACAAACGGTTGCAAACGCTTCGTGTTGATTTCGACCGATAAGGCGGTCAATCCCACTAATATCATGGGTGCGTCGAAGCGTCTGTGTGAGATGATAATACAGTCGTTTGACCGCAAAATCCGAGACAACAAAGCGGACGAGCTGCTTCCGCTTCACGTTCACAGTGATGATGAGGACGGAAGCATGTTAGATATTGCGAAGCTTACAAAGAACGCAAAGACCGAGTTTGTGGCAGTGCGTTTCGGCAACGTTCTCGGAAGTAACGGCTCTGTCGTGCCGCGTTTCAAAGAGCAGATCGCCAAAGGCGGTCCTGTAACGGTCACGCATCCCGATATAATCCGCTATTTTATGACAATTCCCGAAGCCGCGTCGCTCGTTTTGCAGGCAGGTACTTATGCAAAAGGCGGAGAAATTTTTGTGCTTGATATGGGTTCGCCTATGAAGATCGACACGCTTGCACGAAATCTTATCAAACTGTCGGGATTGCGTCCCGATGTGGATATCAAAATTGAATATACGGGACTCCGTCCCGGCGAGAAACTGTATGAGGAAAAGCTGATGTCCGAAGAAGGTATGCGCACAACACCGAACAAGCTGATCCATATCGGCAGTCCCATTCCGTTTGACGCAGATACATTCCTCGGACAGCTCCAAATGCTCATGGAAGCGGCATACTCCGGAAAAGAAGATGAGATCCGCACATTGGTGGAAGGCGTCGTCACAACCTATCACCCCACCGGAAAACACGGCTCGGAATACAAGGGCGAGACTTTTGAGGAACAAATGGATCTTGTCGAAAACAAAGAGCACGAGAAAGAAAAGAGCCTTGCGGCAGTATGAAATTTGTGGAGGAAATTATGGGGTTTACACCTTTTGAAAAGAAAGTATGGCTCGCTACGCCGACAATGCACGGCGAAGAATTGAAATATATGACCGAGGCGTATGAGACGAATTGGATGTCCACGGTCGGCGCGAATATCAACGAGGTGGAGCGCATTGCCGCCAAAAAAGCCGAGATGAAATATGCAGTGGGGCTTTCGTGCTGTACGGCAGCACTTCATCTTTGCGTGAAATCTGCAGGAGAAAAGCTGTACGGCAAGCCCGCTATCAGCCATGGTGCACTTGAAGGCAAGCGTGTATTCTGCTCAGACATGACATTTGATGCGACGCTCAATCCTGTCGTTTACGAGGGTGGTATTCCGGTGTTTATCGATACCGAGGCGGATTCATGGAATATGGACCCTGTGGCGCTGGAAAAGGCATTTGAAATGTATCCTGACGTAAAACTCGTGGTATGCGCTGAACTGTACGGCTTTCCGGGACGCATTGATTTAATTAAGAAGATTTGCGAAAAGCACGGCGCGCTGCTCATTGAAGATGCCGCAGAAGCCATGGGCGCAACACTGAACGGCAAACAGTGCGGTTCGTTCGGAGATTATTCGGCAATCAGTTACAACGGAAACAAAATCATCACCGGTTCTGCCGGCGGTTACTTACTTACCAACGACATTGAAGTGGCAAACAAGGTACGCAAGTGGTCCACACAGGCACGCGAGAATGCACCGTGGTATCAGCATGAAGAAGTCGGTTACAACTACCGCATGAGCAATGTGGTTGCCGGTGTAATCCGCGGACAGTATCCGCATCTGGAAGAACATATCGCGCAGAAAAAAGCGATTTATGAGCGTTACTGCGACGGGCTGAAAGATTTGCCTGTTCACATGAATCCTATTATCGACGGCGCTGAGCCGAACTATTGGCTGTCTGCTCTGATTATCGACAAGGAATATATGTGCAAACAGGTCAGAGACGATTCCAAGGCACTCTACATAAAAGAAAAAGGCAAAACCTGTCCGACCGAGATTTTAGAGACGCTTGCAAGTCTTAACGCCGAGGGCAGACCGATCTGGAAACCCATGCACATGCAGCCGATGTACCGTATGCACGAGGCAATTGGTCGTGAGGGAACGCTTCGCTGCCGTACAAACGCCTACATTGCAGGCGGCGTGACCGATGTCGGCGCTGATATTTTTGAGCGCGGCTGCTGTCTGCCGAGCGATAACAAAATGACAAAAGAAGCTCAGGCAAAGGTGATCGAGATCATCAAGAGCTGTTTCAATTAAATTTATCAAGGGGTTACATATATGTACGCGAAGTTTTGGAAAAGATTTTTTGATTTTACACTGTCTTTGTTGGCACTGTTCGTCCTTTCTCCCCTGCTTTTGATTTTAACGATAAGCGGTGCGATTGCCATGAGAGGAAATCCGTTCTTCACGCAGGCGCGACCCGGGAAGATCGACAAAAAGACGGGCAAGGAAAAGATTTTCAAGCTTATCAAGTTCCGTACCATGAGCAACAAGAAAGATGAAAACGGGAATCTTCTCCCCGACGAAGCAAGGCTCAATAGGTACGGGAAATTTCTCCGCAGCACTTCGCTGGACGAATTGCCGTCGTTATGTAACATATTGTGGGGGTCAGCCGGGTTAGTAGGTCCACGCCCATTTTTGGTTCGAGATTGCGTGTTCCTAACAGATGAACAACGCAGACGACACACGGTTCGTCCGGGACTCACGGGACTTGCGCAGGTGAATGGACGTAACAACATCACATGGGAGCAGAAGTTTGAATACGACTTGCAGTATATCGACAGAGGTATTACTTTCATTGGTGATTTGAAAATTATCTTGCAGACAGTAGGCAAAGTCCTGAAAAGAAGCGATATAGTCCGCGAAGGAACAGTGTCAGATGTGGATTACGGTGATTGGCTTATGATGGAAGGAAAAGTCGATCAGGCTACATATGATGAAAAGCAAAAAGAAGCAAGAGAATTGCTGAATGTTTGATTTTTCATACATTCAAGCAAAGAAGGTGATAAAAGCGTGGATGAATTAGTGTCAATCATTATGCCGTCCTATAATACGGCAAAATTTATATCTGAAACAATAGATTCGGTTTTGACGCAAACCTATACGAATTGGGAATTGATTATTGTTGATGATTGCTCGACAGACAACACCGATGAGGTAGTTAAGTCATTTTTGTCGGACGACCGAATTAAATACATAAAAAACGAAAAAAACAGTGGCGCAGCATTTTCAAGAAACCGCGCATTGCGTGAGGCAAAAGGAAAATGGATTGCGTTTCTTGACAGCGACGATTTATGGCTGCCGGAAAAGCTTGAAAAACAAATTTCATTTATGAAGAAAAATGATTACCACTTTTCCTATACAAACTATATTGAAATAGATGAAAATTCCGAAGCAAATGGTCGAAGAGTGACAGGTCCGAAGAAGATTAGCCGACACGGAATGTACAACTATTGCTGGATGGGATGCCTTACGGTGATGTATAACGCGGAAACCGTCGGGCTTATTCAGATCGCAGACATCAAAAAGAACAACGACTATGCCATGTGGCTGAAAGCATGTAAAAAGGCGGATTGCTATTTGCTTGATGAAACGCTTGCAAAGTACAGAAAACGGAGCGGTTCCATCAGCAATCACGGATACACAAAACTGATCAAATGGCACTATAAGCTATATCGTGAGGCGGAAAAAAGAGACATCGTAACCTCTGCTGTTCTGACGATTAGAAATTTATTTTGGGGTGTCTGGAAAAAAATCCGATATGTAAAGGGGTGACTTTGTGTTGGCAAAAGTAAGCGTGCTTGGGCACTTCGGAGCAGGAGAAACCCTCCTGAACGGACAAACGGTAAAAACCAAAATCATCACCGAAGAATTACAAAGAAGATTCGGGCGGGAACAGGTTTTGAGAATTGACACGCATGGGGGATGGAAAACGCTTGTAAAAGCACCGTTTCAAATAATTTTCGCACTAAAAAACAGTAAAAATATTCTGATTTTTCCGGCGCAAAACGGATTGAGGATATACGCCCCCCTATTATCTTTTTTTCGGCATTTTTTCAAAGGCAGAAAATTGCATTACGTTGTGATCGGCGGTTGGCTTTCGCAGTTTTTGACGAAACGAAAGGGTCTTGCGAAAGCTCTGAAAAATTTCGACGGAATCTATGTGGAAACAGGCACCATGAAAAACGCATTGGAGGCACGGGGCTTTGAAAATGGGTTCGTTATGCCGAATTGCAAAAAGCTGACGGCGCTTTCTGAAAATGAACTTGTTTATCCGCAAGGAGTGCCGTATAAGCTTTGCACTTTTTCCCGTGTTATGCGTGAAAAAGGAATTGAGGACGCTGTTAAGACGGTAACCGCAGTGAATCAAAGTTTTGGACGTACTGTTTTTTCTTTGGATATATACGGTCAGGTGGATGAAAACCAAACTGAATGGTTTGGGGCATTGCAGAAAACTTTCCCGGATTACATCCGCTACGGCGGGTTGATTCCATTCGACAAAAGTGTTGAAACGCTGAAAGAATACTTTGCATTGTTGTTTCCCACGTATTACGAAGGTGAAGGTTTTGCGGGTACACTCATTGATGCGTATTCCGCGGGTGTTCCGGTGATTGCAAGCGATTGGAAATATAATACAGAACTTGTGAACGAAAACGTCGGGTATGTCTATAAAACGCGGGACAATGCCGCACTTGCAGAGTTGCTGAGCGCGGTGGCGACAAATCCTACTTTGATACTTAAAAAGAAAAACGCTTGTTTGTACGAGGTTAAAAAATATCAGATTGAAAATGCGGTTAGCATATTGCTAAATCTGATAGAAGGTTAATAAAAATGATTGTTTTAATTTACGGAATTAAAAATGGTATAAGATGCTTGCAGGAAAGATATTGAAGACGACAAGGTTACAACTGTACTTAATTCTACATTAAACTTATCGAAGAAAAAATCCTAAAATAGCATTGGAGCAAAAACGCCGGTGAAAAACGCATTTTTAGTCTGTTTTATCACGTTATCACAAGCTCCATATCGTGCAATTCAGAGTGATGTACAATCTTTTCGGAGTTGAGATATATAAAAAATGCCAACATAATGGGAGAGTATTATGAATTTCAGAACAGTAATCAGAACAATAATCAACAAATTTAGAGAAAACACAGATGTACCAACATTGATTAAAAGGGGATTGACTGTTGGCTAATGTCTTTATTAATTTCGGTTGCATAATTGACGAAAGTTTCTGTTGGCTTATTTCTATCGGTAATAATGTCACCCTTGCGCCGAATGTTCATATTTTAGCTCACGACGCCTCGACAAAAAAAGCACTTGGGTTCACAAAAATCGGGGGGGTAAAAATAGGAAATGATGTGTTTATAGGCGCTGGCACAATAGTTCTTCCCGGAGTAGAAATAGGCAACCGTGTTGTTATCGGAGCTGGCAGCGTGATAACAAAAAGCATCCCCGAAAACAGTGTGGTTGTCGGAAACCCCGCAAAAGCTATTTGTACCTATGATGAATATATGGAAAAACAGCAAAACGCAATGAAAAACGCAGAAAAGTTCCGCTTCCGCCCTGATAAAAACGAACAAAAAAAATCAAATTGTTCTTGGCAAAGAACAGAATAGGATATATCGAATAAAAATGAAAATTGTTCAAGTAATGCCTGAATTTGGTCTTGCGGGCGCAGAGACAATGTGCGAAAATCTCACATATGAACTTATAAAACTCGGGCACGATGTGACTGTTATTAGTATGTATGATTATCATTCTGCCATCACGGAACGTCTTGAAAAATCAGGTATAGATGTACGATATTTGGGGAAAAAACTCGGTCTTGATATTTCTATGATACCTAGAATAAAAAAAATATTAAAAGAAGTTGGTGCTGATGTTGTGCATACACATAGGAATTGTGCTCAATATGCGGTGCCGGCTGCGATGCTTGCAGGAGTAAAACATAGGATACATACCGTTCACAATGTTGCTGAAAAAGAAAATGGAAAACTTGCGAGAAAACTTAACAAATTTTTTTTCAAACATTGCCATTTGATACCCGTTGCACTCAGCGAATTGATACGAGATTCAATCGTACAGGAATACGGCATAAATAAGGATAAGATCCCTGTAATATACAACGGCATTGATTTATCCAAGTGCGTGCCTAAGACGGATTATTCGGTCTATGGAAATTTCAAAATACTGCATATTGGAAGATTTTCAGAACAGAAAAATCATGTTGGGTTGCTTAGAGCCTTTAAGATCTTTCATGATAAGTACTCTGACAGTGAGCTTTGGCTGATAGGCGACGGTGAGAAAAAAACGGAAATTGAAAATTATGTTAATGAAAACAACCTCACATCAAATGTGAAATTTTTGGGGCTGCAAAGCGAAGTACATGGTTTCCTGCATAACGCGGATATGTTTACTTTGCCGTCAAATTATGAGGGAATACCTATGACACTGATAGAGGCAATGGGGACAGGGCTTCCGATTGTCGCAACTGCTGTCGGCGGGGTTCCAGATATGTTGGATAATAATAATTCAATATTAGTAAATAACAATGCTATTGATATTTCAAAAGGCATAGAATGCTATTATTTGAATGATGCGTTGAGAAGAAAACATGGATGTCGTGCTATTGAACATTCATATTCTTTTTCATCAACAAAAATGGGAGCAAAGTATAATGACCTGTACAATTGAGAGAAAAGAAAAACTAAATTTTTGCAATCATGCATTTTGGTGTGTTATTTATTTTGTGATAGCGTACTCACTTACAATCAATAATGCAAGCATTATCACTATCGCAGTTGTTTGCTCCGCAATGTACTGTATTTTTGCAAAAGTGGAGAACATATTTGCACTACTTTGCGGTTTGTCTATGTTTGAAGCTGTTTTTAAGGTTCAAGATGACAATGCATGGTTTTTATTGCTGCTTATTCTTTCTGCAAAAATACTGTTTAGAAGAAACATGATGATGAAAGCAGGATACGCAATTTCGTGCTTTTTTATTATTAGCTTAGAGTTCATTTTAGAATTTTCAAATGTAAGTTACGGTCAATTGTTGGTTGATTTAACATGCATTATTTTCGTATTTTGTGCATTTGGAAATATTGAGAACTTAAAAGTTAATGTCTATGATATTTTATTTTCTATGTCATTTTCATTCTTTGGTGTAGTTTATTATGTTTTGACTATGGATGGAGGAATAGGTAAATTCTTAAAATCGTTTATGTCAGCATCGTATGCATATAGATTTGGACATGCATACGGAGATACCGTCGGTGGTGCAATGGCTATACCTCTATATGCCGCTTTAATTATATCGTGTAGCATAACAATTTTGCTATTAAAGAAAAATGGTTCTTTGTATCAAAACATTTTGATTATTTTCTCTTCATTTGTGGCATTAATTGTAGGTGCGATGACGGTTAGCCGTTCATTTTACTTATGTTTACTTATAACTTTGCTATTCTTTTTGTTTTTTAAGAGCAACAATAATAAAATGTCTAAAATAGGCATTATATTGCTCATAATTGTTGGATGTGCATTTTTGCTTTTTTCAGAATCACAAATAGTTGAAAAGGTCTTTTCAAGTTTACAACTCCGAATGGATGCAGGAGTTGAAGAAGGAACAGGCGGAAGAACAGATATATGGTTGTCATGTGTTAATTATTTGCTTGATCATCCGTTGCGATTGTTGTTTGGTTGTGGTGCCTCCTATTATCCACAACTAGGTGCTCTGCTAAATGAAATGTTTTCCGCTGGCTCGCATAGTTTAATACTTGATTTGATGATGTCTTGGGGGATTTGTGGGACTGTGATAATTTCAATGGTGTGCATATTGCCATTAAAGCATGCTCTTCAAAGTGTACATAACCTGAGCAAGCACTCGTTTATGCCATTGATAACATATTTAACATTTGCTATGACCGCTTTGCGCTGTTGTAATATGAAAACATGGATGTTTTTGCTTGTTGCTTTTTCGTTTATTATACAGTTAAATAAAGGGGAAAATTATGATACCTAAAATATTGCACGCTTGCTGGTTTGGAGGGAAACCGATTCCCGAAGAGGCACAGAAATATATTGACACGTGGAAAAAATACAATCCGGAATATGAGATTAAAATATGGAACGAACAAACATTTGATATAACCTCAAATCAATATGCTTATGAGGCATATCAAAGCAAAAAGTTTGCGTTTGTTACTGATTATGTTCGCTTAAAAGTGTTATATGATTTCGGTGGAATTTATATGGACACGGATGTGGAAGTCCTAAAACCCCTTGATGATTTACTTCAATATCCTGCGTTTTCGGGATTTGAAGGACCGAACCGCATTCCTACGGGGACAATGGGAGCCGAAAAACATAATAAGTGGATAAAGCTTTTGCTGGATTATTATGATAATAAGCATTTTATTTTGGAGGATGGAAGCTTAGATTTAACGACAAATGTTAAAACCATCACAGATATTACAGTTGCAAATTATCCGATTATATTAAACAACACAATGCAGATTTTTGCTGACTTTGTTATGCTTCCATTTGATTATTTGTGTGCTAAGGATTTAGTTGACGGAGTTGTAAAAAAGACAAAGAACACTTACACCGTGCATCATTTTGCCGGTTCATGGACTTCTCTGAAAAAACGTTTTATCAAACTGTTGTTATCGGTATTCGGGTATCGCTTTGTTCAGTTCTTTGTAAAGATCAAGCATAAGATTGAAGGAAGTAATGAATAGATGAAATTAACAAT
>ENA-UOOA01007174-UOOA01007174.1-human-gut-metagenome-genome-assembly--contig:-P61old-NODE-7174-length-10200-cov-5.425234_pt1 | contig 10200 bp, 7 predicted proteins | sample MGYA00242467_ERZ724014 | MGnify/ENA metagenome assembly ERZ724014
AAATAATTGAACTTTATTTGCGGCGTGCGCGCCGCAAACTCTGCGAGGCTTTTTAGACTAATCCCACAAAAGGAGGCTCATTATGGTATCCTGCGTCCGCTCCCTTGGGCTGCTTGGCATCGGGGGCTATGAGGTGCGCGTGGAGTGCTTTCTTTCCAACGGTCTGCCCGGCTTTGACCTTGTCGGTCTGCCGGACGCGGCGGTGAAGGAAGCGCGCGACCGCGTGCGCGCCGCGATCAAAAACAGCGGACTGAAATACCCCGTCAGCCGCCTCACCATCAACCTTGCCCCGGCGGATACGCGCAAGGCAGGAACGCTCTACGACCTGCCGATCCTGCTCGGAATCCTGCAATGCAGCGGGGACTTAAAGCGTCTGCCCGCGGACGCGGCGTTTCTCGGCGAGCTCAGCCTCACCGGAGAGCTGCGCCCCATCCACGGCGCGCTGCCGATGGCGCTCGCCGCTGCGCGTCAGGGCATCCGCTCGCTCTATGTCCCGGCGGCGAACGCGGCGGAGGCAGCCTTCGCCGAGGGCGTGACGGTCTACCCCGTCAAAACCGTGCCGGAGCTGCTCGCCCACCTCTGCGGCGACGTTCCCATCCCCCCGGCGGCGGAGCCGGACCTCTCCGCGCTCGCGCTGCCGGTGCCGGATTTCTCCGACGTGAAGGCGCAGGACAACGTAAAGCGCGCGCTGGAGGTCGCCGCCGCGGGCGGACACAATGTGCTGCTCATCGGTCCGCCGGGCTCCGGCAAAAGCATGCTCGCGAAGCGTCTGCCCGGCATTCTGCCGGACATGAGCCGCGAGGAGATGACCGAGGCGACGGAGATCCACTCCGTCGCGGGCAACACCGGGGCGGAGAGCCCCGTCGTCACCCAACGGCCCTTCCGCTCTCCGCATCACACGGTGTCCTCCGTGGCGATGAGCGGCGGCGGCAGCAACCCGCGCCCCGGTGAGATCAGCCTTGCCCACACCGGGATTCTGTTCTTGGACGAGCTGCCGGAATTTTCCCGCGAGACGCTGGAGGTGCTGCGCCAGCCGCTCGAGGACGGACGGCTCACCATCTCGCGCGCCGCGGGCAGCTACACTTATCCGAGCCGCTTTATGCTCGTCTGCGCCATGACTCCCTGCAAATGCGGCTGGTACGGCCATCCGAGCGGGCGCTGCACCTGCTCGCCGAGCTCCGTGCGTCAGTACCACAGCCGCGTTTCCGGTCCCCTGCTCGACCGCATCGACATCATCGTGGAGGTCCCCTCGCTCGACTTTGACGAGCTCAAAGCCACGCCCGCCGGGGAGTCCTCCGCCGCCATCCGCGCGCGCGTCAACGCCGCGCGGCAGCGCCAGCACGCCCGCTTTGCCGAAAGCGCCACGAGCTGCAACGCCTATATGCAGCCGAAGGAGATGCAGCGCCACTGCGCGCTGAGCCCCGAATGCGAGGAGCTGATGCGCGGCGCGTTCGACGCGCTGGGACTCACGGCGCGAAGCTATGACCGCATTCTGCGCGTTGCGCGCACGATCGCCGACCTCGCCGGAAGCGAGGAGATCGCCCCGGCGCACATCGCCGAGGCTGTACAGTACCGAAGTTATCGCTTTGAAGGAGGAGAATAACGCCATGAAAAAGCTGATTTCCGTTCTTTTGTCCCTGACGCTGCTGCTCGCGCTCTTTTCCGCCTGCGGCAAGAAGGCAGACCCCGAACCGACCGCCGCGCCGGAGCCCACCGTTCCCTCGGCGGAGACGCCGAGCCCCACGCCGGAGCCGGTGGAGACGCCGAGCCCCTATCCCCTCGCCTTCGCCATCGGCGAGGCGGCGCAGGCGGACATCGACGGCGACGGCGCGGAGGAGACCGTCTGCGTCTCCCTCACCGAGCCGGACGAATACGGCTATCGCAGCCCCTGCCTCTCCGTGAACGGCGAGGACCTCACGGACGCGCTCCGCGGCTTTGACACCGCCCAGCTCGCCGATCCGGACGAGGGTTACTGGGCGCTCACGGACATCGACCGCGCGGACGGCGCGCTGGAGATCGCCATTCAGGACCTCGGTCCGAGCGACGACCCGTTCACAAACTTTTTCCATTATAAAAACGGCGCGCTGACTTATCTCGGCGGCGTTCCGGGGCTCATCCGCATGGACAGCGTCGACACGCCGCTGACCTTCCCCGGCGACGGCACGATCGAGGGCTACCTGCGCTACGCCGTGCTCCAGACATGGTTCGGCGACGCGAGCTACCGGCTCGAAGACGGGGAGATCACCCGCGTGGCGGAGGAGGTCTATTACGCCCGCCAGCCCCAGACCGTCACGGTGCTGGAGCCGACCGCCGCCCGCGCGAGCGCGGACGAGGCCGCGGAGACCATCACCCTCGATATCGGCACGGAGCTGACGCTGCTCGGCTCCGACGACAACGCTTGGGTCCTCTGCGCCGCGCCGAGCGGCAAGGAAACCGCTGACGCGCTCTGGCTCCACCTGCGCGACGGCTTTGAAATCGAGACCGCGGACGGCAGCTACGGCTATGCGTGGTCCGTGCTGGACGGGCTGCTTTTCGCCGACTGAAACTAAGACAAATCAAGGGAGATACCCCGAAAATGAACGATATGATACTGCTCAAGCAGGGCGAGATCGTCCTGAAGGGTCAGAACCGCCGCGCCTTTGAGCAGCGGCTCATCGCGAATATCCGCCGCCGCCTGAAGCCCCACGGCTCTTTCCGCGTTTACGCCATCCAGTCCACGGTCTACGTGGAGCCGGAGGCGGACGCGGACTTAGACGGCGCGTTCGACGCGCTGAAGACCGTGTTCGGCGTCGTGGCGCTCAGCCGCGCCGCCGCCTGCGAAAAAAGCGCGGAGGCGATCGCGGCGAAGGCGATCGAATACCTCGCGGACGATATGCGCGCGGCAAAAAGCTTCAAGGTGGAGACCCGCCGGAGCGACAAGGCGTTCCCGATGACGAGCATCCAGCTCAGCCAGTATGTCGGCGGCGAGCTCGCCGAGGCGTTCCCGGACACCGCCGTGGACGTCCACGACCCGGAGCTCACCGTCCACGTCGAGGTACGCGACCTCGCCGCTTACGTCCACTCCACGCCGACGCCCGGCGCGGGCGGCATGCCCGTCGGCTGCAACGGCAGCGCCGTGACGCTGCTCTCCGGCGGCATCGACTCCCCGGTCAGCAGCTACATGATCGCAAAGCGCGGCGTGCGGCTCATCCCGGTCCACTTTTTCTCCTTCCCCTACACGAGCGAGGCGGCGAAGGAAAAGGTCGTCGAGCTCGCGCAGGAGCTCACCGCGTGGTGCGGAAAAATGCGCCTTTGCATCGTGCCCTTCACCCATATTCAGGAGGAGATCCGGGATAAGTGCCCGGAGGCTTATTTCACCATTCTCATGCGCCGCTTTATGATGCGCATCGCCGACCGCATCGCCGCCGACAACGGCTGCGGCGCGCTCGTCACGGGCGAAAATCTCGGTCAGGTCGCGAGCCAGACCATGTCCGCCATGGCAGTGACGGAAAATGTCTGCGCCCGGCCCGTGCTGCGCCCGCTCATCGGCTTTGACAAGGAGGAGATCGTCCGCCTCGCGCGGCGCATCGGCACCTTCGAGACCTCCATCCTGCCCTACGAGGACTGCTGCACGGTGTTCACTCCGCGCCACCCGGAGCTGCGCCCGACCGTCGCGAAGGCGGAGGAAGCCGAGCGCGCGCTGGACGTCGGCGCGCTCGTGGAGGAGGCCATCCGCGGTGCGGAGCACCTCACACTGGAGGTCGGCGGCGAATGAACGCGGAAATTCTCTCCGTCGGCACGGAAATATTGCTCGGCAACATCGTGAACACGGACGCGCGCGACCTCTCCGTCGCGCTCAGCGAGCTTGGCATCAACGTCTACTGGCACTCCGTCGTGGGCGATAACCCCGCGCGCCTCGCCGCCGCGCTGGAGACGGCGAAGGAGCGCGCCGACTGCATCATCACGACCGGCGGGCTCGGTCCCACCTGCGACGATCTCACGAAGGAGACCGTCTGCCGCGCCTTCGGCTGCGAGATGTATTTTGACTGTCGCGCAAGCGCGGACATCGACGCATTTTTCGCCGCGCAGGGGCTGCCCGTGACGAAAAATAACCGCAAGCAGTGCTATCTCCCCGTCGGCTGTACGCCGTTTTACAACACCTGCGGCACCGCCCCCGGCTGCGGCTTCACCGCAGCGGGCAAGACCGTCGTCATCCTCCCCGGTCCGCCGAAGGAGCTGCGCGCGCTGCTGGACCACGGCGCGCAATGCCGGCGGCGGGCAGATCTTTTCGCATAATCTGTTGACCTTCGGTATGGGCGAGTGCGCGATCGAGACGCTGCGGCGCCCGGAGATGGACGCGCTGCAAAACCCGACCCTCGCGCCCTACGCGAGCGAGGGCGAGGTCCGGCTGCGCGTAACAGCGAAGGCGGAGTGCGCCGGCGCCGCCGAGACGATGATGGCGCCCGTCATCGCGCGCGTGCGCGAGGTGCTGGGCGACAAGGTTTACGGCGTGGACGTCCCGTCACTGGAGGCCGTCGTGCTCCGCCTGCTCACGGAGCGGGGCAAGACCTTCGCCGCGGCGGAGAGCTGCACCGGCGGGCTCATTGCGAAGCGCTTCACGGATCTGCCCGGCGCGTCCGCCGCCTTCCGCGGCGGCGTCACCGTTTACACGAACGAGGTGAAAATGCTCCTCGGCGTGGACCCCGCCGTGCTGGAAGCGCAGGGCGCGGTCTGCGCGGAGGTGGCGCGGCAGCTCGCCGTGTGCGTGCGCGAGCGTCTCGGCGCGGACTACGGCATCGGCGTCACCGGTCTCGCCGGTCCGGACGGCGACGGGGTGAACCCGGTCGGCACCGTGTTCGTCGGGCTTTCGACGCCCGGCGGCGACGCCGTGCGCGCCCTGCGCCTCGGCGAGCGGAGCGACCGCTCGCGTATCCGCACCCTCAGCGCAAGCCACGCCTTCGATCTGCTGCGTCGCGCGATTCTCGGTCTCCCGCTTGAAAACTCTTGATTTTTTCTGCACGCCCGAATATAATAGGACTGTTGGAAACCGATTTGCCTTATTTTCAAGGAGGAATAGAAAAAATGACATACGAGATAGACATCGCCGGACTAAAGCGCGAGCTGCCGCTCTGCCCTGTCAGCGACGATCTGCTCATCGGCGCCTTCGTCATCTTCGGGGACGTCGAGCTCACGGTCCACTGCGCCGCGGAGCTGCTGAAGCGCGCACCGGAGTATGACTACCTCATCGCGCCGGAGGCGAAGGCCATTCCGCTGCTTTACGAAATGGCGCGCCAGAGCGGTGCAAACAAGTATTTTCTCGCGCGCAAGAAGCCCAAGGCTTACATGACCGGCGTGCTGGAGGTCAAGGTCCAGTCCATTACCACCGCCGGGGAGCAGACCCTCGTCCTCGACACGGCGGATGCCGAGCAGATGCGCGGCAAGCGCATCCTCATTCTCGACGACGTCATCTCCACGGGCGAGTCCCTGCACGCGATGGAGATCCTCGTCGAGCGCGCGGGCGGCATCATCGCCGGCCGCATGGCGATCCTCGCGGAAGGCGACGCCGCCAAGCGCGAGGACATCATCACCCTCGCCCCCCTGCCGCTGTTCAACGCGGACGGGACCCCCAAGCAGTAAACAAAATGCAGTCCCTCCCGTGCCGGGAGGGACTGTTTTTTATCCCAAGCCTTAATTTTTTTTGCAAAAAACATTTTCTTTTTTCTTCGATTTGTGGTATTCTGGGGGTGGAAAAAACGTCCCGCTCCGGCGGGGTCCTACTGATAAAAGGAGGGGTTTATTCTATGAACAAAATCATTACCATCGGCCGTGAGTTCGGCTCCGGCGGGCGCGAGCTCGGCAAGCGTCTGGCGGAGGACCTCGGCATTGCCTATTACGACGGGGAGATCATCACCGCCATCGCCAAGCGCAGCGAGCTCGCCGAGAGCTACGTCAATCAGGTCGTCGAAAAGCGCATCGTCGCCTATTACCCCATCACCGTGGCGTCCACGATGGTCGCCATGCCCGGCGACGCGCTCTATTCCGTCAACCGCAGCATTTACGCCGCGCAGACGGACATTCTGCGCGAAATGGCGGAGAAGTCCGACTGCGTGATCGTGGGCCGCTGCGCGGACCACATCCTCGCCGACCACCACCCGCTGCGCATCTTCGTCTACTCCGACCTGGAGAGCAAGCTCGCCCGCTGCCGCGCCAAGGGCGGCGAGGACGAGGACCTCAGCGACAAGGCGCTCACGAAAAAGATCCGCGCCGTCGACAAGTCCCGCGCCCAGTATTACCGCTTCTACACCGGTCAGGACTGGGGCGACCGCCAGAACTACGACCTCTGCGTCAACACCACCGGCATCAAGCTGAAAACCCTCGCAGCCATCATCACCGAGCTCGTCAAGGCTATGCCGAGGGAGTAATTTCACCAAAATTGACAGTTCCGTGCAAAAGCGCGCCCGCTTCCGGGCGCGCTTTTTTCGCTTATTTTCACAAAAATTGGTACCTACGTTTGGAATGTTTGGCTTGTGATTTGTGCATAATTCTTTGTTTTTGGGTTAAATTTTTGTTGTTTTTTTTATATTTTGTGTTACCATCAAAATATACAAAGAAAAAGCCCCCGTTTTTTTATGAAAGGAGGAGCTCACGCTTATGAGCACGAACAAGCTGGACAACCGAACGCGCAAGACGATGGACGGCAACACTGCCGCCGCCCATGTTGCCTACGCCTTTTCCGAGGCGGCGGTCATCTATCCGATCACTCCGTCCTCCCCGATGGCGGAGAGCATGGACGAGTGGGGCGCGCAGGGCAGAAGAAACATCTTCGGCGAGCGCGTTTCCATTGTGGAAATGCAGTCCGAGGGCGGCGCCGCCGGCGCGGTCCACGGCTCCGTTTCCGCCGGCGCATACACCAGCACGTTCACGGCGTCGCAGGGTCTGCTGCTGATGATCCCGAACATGTATAAGCTCGCGGCGGAGCAGACGCCCGCGGTGTTCCACGTCGCCGCCCGCGCCCTCGCGACTCACGCGCTCAGCATCTTCGGCGACCACAGCGACGTGATGGGCGTGCGCCAGACGGGCTTCGCCATTTTGGCGTCCAACAGCGTGCAGCAGGTCATGGACCTCGCCGCCGTCGCCCACCTTTCCACCATCGCCGGGCGTCTCCCGATGCTCCACTTCTTCGACGGCTTCCGCACGAGCCACGAGTATCAGAAGATCGGCGTTTGGGACTACGACACGCTGCTCGGCATGACCGACCTCGCCGCCGTGCGCGCCTTCCGCGCCCGCGCGCTGAACCCGAACCACCCCCACCTGATGGGCTCGGCGGAGCAGCCGGAGACCTTCTTCCAGCACCGCGAGGCGTGCAACGGCGTTTATCTGGAGACGCCGGACCTCGTGGAGCAGTACATGGACCGCGTCAACGCCGAGATCGGCACGAACTACAAGCCCTTCAACTATTACGGCGCGCCGGACGCGGAGTACGTCCTCGTCGCGATGGGCTCCGTCTGCGAGGCGGCGGAGGAGGTCGTGGACTATCTGAACGCGCGCGGACGCCGCGTCGGCGTCGTGGAGGTCCACCTCTACCGTCCGTTTTCCGCGAAGCACCTGCTGCGCGTGCTGCCGAAGACCGCGAAGCGCTTCGCCGTGCTCGACCGCACGAAGGAGCCCGGCGGACTCGGCGAGCCGCTCTATATCGACTTCGCCGCCTCCCTGCGCGGCACGGAGTTCGTCCGCTGCGTGGTCTGCCACGGCCGCTACGGTCTCGGCAGCAAGGACACCCAGCCCGGCGACCTGCTCGCCGCGTTTGAAAACCTCTTCTCCGAGCACCCGAAGATCGAGTTCACGCTCTCCATCACGGACGACGTGACCGGCCTCTCTCTCCCGATGACGGAAAATCCCGACGTCGCCCCCGCGGGCACGAAGGCGTGCAAATTCTGGGGTCTCGGCGCGGACGGCACCGTCGGTGCGAACAAGAACTCCGTCAAGATCATCGGCGACCACACCGACAAAAAGGTGCAGGCTTACTTCCAGTACGACTCCAAGAAATCCGGCGGCACGACCATCTCCCACCTCCGCTTCGGCGACGAGCCGATCCGCTCCGCGTATTACGTCAAGCAGGCGGACTTTGTCGCCTGCCACAATCCGGCGTATCTCCAGCGCTTCGAGATGGTGCAGGACGTGAAGCCCGGCGGCTATTTCCTGCTCAACTGCCCGTGGACGGACGAGGAGCTTGAGACCAAGCTGCCCGCCCGCGTCAAGCGCTATATCGCGGAAAACAACGTGAAGTTTTACACCTGCGACGCCGTGAAGTTCGCCAAGGCGGTCGGTCTCGGCGCGCGGCGCACGAACTCCGTGCTTCAGGCGGCGTTTTTCAAGCTCGCGAACATCATCCCCATCGACGAGGCGGTCGCCTATATGAAGGAGGCGGTCGTCAAGACCTACAGCGCCAAGGGTCAGAACATCGTCGAGATGAACTGCGCCGCCATCGACGCGGGTCTCACCGGTGTCCACGCCGTCGCGGTGCCGGAGGCGTGGAAAAGCGCCCCGGAAGACGCGCCGCGCAAGCCGCTGGTCGGGCGCGACGAGCTCACGACCGAGTATCTGAACAAGATCCTCGTCCCGACGAACACCCTCACGGGCGACTCCGTGCCCGTTTCGGACTTCCTCTCCACGGCGACGGGTCTCGTCCCCTCCGGCACGGCGGCGTATGAAAAGCGCGGCATCGCCGCGGATCTGCCGCGCTGGATCCCGGAGAACTGCATCCAGTGCAACCAGTGCTCCTATGTCTGCCCCCACGCCGTCATCCGCCCCTTTGCGCTGACGGAGGCGGAGAGCGAGGGCGTGGACGGCGTGCTGCCGATGCTCGGCGACAAGACGAAAACACTGCGCTTCACCATCGCCGTCTCCGCGCTCGACTGCACCGGCTGCGGCAGCTGCGCCGAGGTCTGCCCCGCGAAGGAAAAGGCGATCCGCATGGAGCAAAGCCGCGACAACTATGTCCGCGCCGCGCAGAGCAAGTTCGACCATCTTTTCGGCACGGTCAGCGAAAAGCCCCTCCCCTTCGGACCGAGCACCGTCAAGGGCAGCCAGTTCCGCCAGCCGCTGCTGGAGTTCTCCGGCGCCTGCCCCGGCTGCGGCGAATCGCCGTATGCCAAGCTTATCACACAGCTTTTCGGCGAGCGCATGTTCATCGCGAACGCCACGGGCTGCACCAGCATCTGGGGCTGCTCCGCGCCGAGCTCGCCCTATACCGTCAACCGCGAGGGCAAGGGTCCCGCCTGGGCGAACTCGCTCTTTGAGGATAACGCCGAGTTCGGTCTCGGCATGCGCATCGCGGTCGACGCGCGGCGAAACGAGGTCCGCTCCGCCGTGGAACGCCTCGAACCCGTTCTGGGCGAGACGGCGCGCGCGTGGCTCGACACGATGGAGGACGTCGAGGGCGCGCGCACGAACGGCGCGCTGCTGCTCCGCGCCTGCGAAGCCATCCGGGACGAGAATCCCGATGCGCTTTTCGTCTGCTCCAACCGCGACATGCTGACCCGCCCCTCCGTCTGGATCTTCGGCGGCGACGGCTGGGCTTACGACATCGGCTACGGCGGCGTTGACCACGTACTCGCGAGCGGCAAGAATGTCAACGTTTTCGTCTTCGACACGGAGGTCTACTCCAACACCGGCGGCCAGAGCTCCAAGTCCACGCCGCTCGGCGCGGTTGCGGCGTTCGCCTCCGCGGGCAAGAGTGTCAAGAAAAAGGACCTCGCCCAGATCGCGATGGCTTACGGCTATATCTACGTCGCCCAGATCGCGATGGGCGCGGATATGCAGCAGACGCTCCGCGCCATCCGCGAGGCGGAGGCGTATGAGGGCCCCTCCCTCATCATCGCTTACGCGCCCTGCATCAACCACGGCATCAAGGCGGGCATGAACCACGCGATGGACGAGATGAAGCACGCCGTCCGCGCCGGCTACTGGAACCTCCTGCGCTATAACCCCGCGCTCATCGCCGAGGGCAAGAACCCCCTCACGATCGACTCCCCGGAGCCGCAGGGCGATTACCGCAGCTTCCTGATGGGCGAGGTGCGCTACAACGCGCTCACGATCAAATACCCCGAGCGCGCCGAGGAGCTCTTCGCCGAGGCAGAGCGCTCCGCCAAGCGCCGCTACGCCGGACTGCTCGCCAAGCAGCGGAGTCTGGAGCCGGAACAGTAATTTTATAAAAAAAGC
>ENA-UOOA01007175-UOOA01007175.1-human-gut-metagenome-genome-assembly--contig:-P61old-NODE-7175-length-10199-cov-3.692330_pt1 | contig 10199 bp, 13 predicted proteins | sample MGYA00242467_ERZ724014 | MGnify/ENA metagenome assembly ERZ724014
AACTTATGCTGCCCGAAAAGCTTCCCTACGGTAATTATGAAATTACAGAGCAATGCACGGCATACGGGTATGTGCTGAACGCCGAGCCTGTGGCATTTAAAATTGACGGCAGTAAAACGGTAGTAACCGTTGAAAAGCGTAATATGCCGCAGAAAGGTATTATTCGAATACAGAAAAACGGCGAAGTGTTTGCAAGCGTTAATAAGTCTGACGGTGTGTACCAACCCGTTTTTGCAAACAAGGGTCTTGCGGGCGCGGTTTATGAGATTACCGCCGCCGAGGATATTATAACGCCGGACGGCACACTCCGCTATGCCAAGGGTGCGGTTGTCGACACTGTAACCACCGATGAAAACGGTAGCGCCGCAAGCAAACCGTTGTACCTCGGCAAATATACGGTCAGAGAAACAAAAGCACCTTACGGCATGGTACTGAACGATGAGGCAAAGTCGGTTGAACTGACCTATGCAGGCGAAACCGTCGAGGTCACCGAAACAGCCGCCGAGTTCTATAACGAACGCCAAAAGGCAGAGGTGTCGCTCTCCAAAATTCTCGGTAAGGACGAAACCTTCGGCATCGGGAATAACGGAGAAATCCTCTCTGTGCAGTTCGGACTCTATGCGGCAGAGGAAATGACCGCGGCGGACGGCTCGGTTATCCCGACAGACGCTCTGCTTGAAACCGCAGGCTGTAATAAAAACGGCAAGATAACCTTTAAAACAGATATTCCCGTAGGCGCAAAGCTCTATGTAAAGGAAATTTCGACCGATGAAAGATATATTCTGTCGGATGAAAAATATCCTGTTTTGTTTGAGTATGCAGGGCAGAAAACCGCACTTGTGAAAATAAATGTGAACGACGGCGAAGCAATTAAAAACAATATCCTTTATGGCTCTGTAAAGGGTTTAAAAGCAGATAGTGAAAATGACAGCGTAATTGCGGGAGCATTGTTCGGGCTTTTCCGCAGTAATGAAACCGAATTTACCTATACGAATGCGATTTTAACCGCCGAATCAGATAAGGACGGTATTTTTACATTCGGCAGTGTTCCTTACGGCAGTTGGATCATTAAGGAGCTTAAACCCGCAAGCGGGTATTTGCCGAACGATGAAATTTATCCCGTTTTAATAAATAAGAACGGACAGGAAATAGAAATTAAGGTTGTAAATAACCGCGTCCCGGAAATCCGGACAAAGGCCGCCGTAAACGGTGAGAAAACCGCTGTTGCGGGCGGTGAAATAACGGTTGCGGATACTGTATATTATAATCACCTTATACCGGGCAGGGAATACACCGTAAAGGGCATACTTATGGATAAATCCACAGGTGCGGCGCTGCTTGTAAACGGAAAGAAAATTACCGCCGAAATAACCTTTACACCCGAAAAAGCTGAGGGAGAAGTAATTGTCCGCTATGCCTTTGACGGCAAGGGTATAAAATGTCAGACGGATATTGTGGTTTTTGAAGCCTTGTACTGTGACGGAGAGGAGCTTGCGGTTCATGCGGATATTGAGGACGCAGAGCAGACCGTAACGCTTACCGTGCCGCCTGCGCCGTATATTCCTGCTCCGAAAACAGGGGACAATTCAAAACTCGGCTTTTGGATAGGTCTTGCCGCCGTTGCGCTCGGCGGGGTTATATCCGCAGGCATTATCCGTATTAAATCCCGAAAGGATGACGACGAATGATGAAGCGCGTGTATATCTGCGCTCCTCTCGGCGAAATACGGAAGAAAACCTTAAAAAAGTAAGGCGGTATACCGAATATGCTTTAAGGTGCGGTACGGCTCCGGTCGTGCCGCATTTTTACGCGGAGTGCCTTGACAACGCAAAGCCCGCGGAACGGGAAATGGGTATATCGGCAGGACTTGCGCTTTTATGGCTCAGCGATGAAATGTGGATATTCGGGGATACAGTTACAAGCGGTATGCAGAATGAAATACAGTTCTGCAGAAACCTCAATATCCGCGTCCGTAATGTGTCGGACGAAGAAATTATGAAAGTAATCGGAGGTAAAAAATATGATTAAGAAAACGGCAAAAATCCTTTTCTGTGTTTTGCTTGCGGCGGCGGTTTTGTCTGTGTTTTCGGTAACCGTATTTGCAGCGGGCGATGTGGCGGGAGCTATTGAGAATACATGGAACGCAGCCAAGGGTCAGATTCAGACTGTCGTTAATAATGTGGTCTTTCCCGTGTGCGATATGATACTCGCAATTCTGTTCTTTGTAAAGGTCGGAACAGCGTATTTCGATTATAGGAAGCATGGACAGTTTGAATTTGCGGCGCCTTGTATCCTTTTTGCCTGCCTTATTTTCTGCCTTACCGCACCGCTGTATATCTGGTCTGTTATTTGAGTTTATTTATCTGGACTTTCCGCAAAGTATGTGGTATGTTGTTGTGCTTGAAGAAAGGAGATGATTCGGGTGAAATTTTTTGAAGAACTGTTTTCGGGTCAGCTGCACCCAATAGAGGATGTAACATCCAACAACCCGGAATACAAGCTTAAAGCTAAAGAATTAGCGCTGTATTCCGCGAGGCTTGAAGGTGCGCTGACAGAGGAACAAAAGGAACTGCTTTGGCAGTACAGGGATACTCATTCGGATATAACAAACATTCTGCAGACCGAGGCATACCGCATAGGCGTTATACACGGAATGAAAATGAAAGAAGAGCTTGAACCGCCGAATTGAGAGTGTCGAAAATTGCCACTCTCCCCACCGGGAATTCCGCTCGCAAAAATCAAGGATTTTTGACTGCGCTCTATCCCCGTGGGTATCACCCCAGTGTTCTTGAAAACCGCTTATTTGGCGGTTCTTTCGCTTATAATGTGTTTTTCCGCCGCGCCTGTCGCCGGAAAAACGGAAATTAAAAATCTAAATATTATGCTTTTTAGAAAGGGGAATTTTTCTGAATTGGCTAAACGACCTTTTTGCCGGACTGAGTGAAAAAATGTCCGGCTTTATTTTTGATAAAATGCTGCAATGGATATATCTTGCGGTATACAGCGCCGTTGCGGAATTTTTTAAGCTTATGGGCAATATGGGCGCGGATATGTTCGGGCTTGAATGGGTAAGGGCGACGGTAAAGCTGTTCGGGCTTTTCGGGTGGTCTTTGTTCGCTGCGGGAACGGTTGTCGCCGTCTTTGATACCGCAATAGAGTACCAGTGCGGAAAGGCGAATGTTAAGACTGCCGCGCTTAATATTTTAAAGGGCTTTTTTGCCTGCTCCCTTATAGGCGTACTGCCTGTGGAACTGTATAAGTTCTGCATAACACTGCAAAACATATTTTCGCGGGATTTAGCCGCATTAGCTGCAGGTACTAAAAGCACGGGACTGTCGGAGCTTAGCTTGTCCGCGCTTACAAACTTCTTTTTAACGGACATAGAGGCTAACATAAGTCTTTTCAATACGCTGTCATTGGTCGCGTTCGCGTATTGTATTATAAAGGTGTTTTTCGCAAATATAAAGCGCGGCGGAATATTGCTTATACAAATGTCGGTAGGCGCGCTGTATATGTTCAGCGTACCGAGGGGATATGCGGACGGCTTTAATCAGTGGTGCAAGCAGGTAATAGCTATCTGCCTTACGGCGTTTTTGCAGACGACCCTGCTTTACCTCGGACTTATAACCTTTTCGGCAAATATGTTAATGGGGCTCGGAATTATGCTTGCGGCGGACGAAGTGCCGAAGATAGCGCAGACCTTTGGACTGGACAGCTCCGTAAGGGTAAATATGATGAATGTGGTTCACGCTACGACTACGGCGGTAAATCTTACCCGCAGCGTGGCAAAGGCTGTTTGAAAGCAGGGAGTATTATGGAATATTACAAAGAGGCAAACAAATTTTCAAAGAAATACGGTATGGACGCATTTAAAATAATTGCCGCATATGAGGACGCGGCGGATATTCCGCAAAACGAGCAGTATGCCGGCTGGTACGGAGATTACGGTATATTCGAGCCGTCGTTAAACGAGGATATGACCTATGATAAGCTCCTCTCCCGTTACGATGCTGGGCTTAAATACCTCGGAATTATCCATGAACAGGCAAAAGCGGTATGCAGCAACTTTTTGTCAGATCAGCTTGCGGAGCATATCCGTGAGCAACTGAGCAACCATAACGCCGACGCGGAATACCGACCGGTATCTGTTATTACAAAAATGGATACGCCGGAGTTTACAAAAGAAATGCTCGAAGTTGACAGAGATATGGAGGTTGATTGTGACATCGGGCATCAGATCACCTGCTATCTTGAAACATGGTTTGATGTGGACAAGAAATTCGCATTGCACATAAATGATATGGATGATGTATGGCTTAATATGTACGGGAAATATGACCCATATGCCGATACACTGCGCATTGAATGTGAAATAGATAAGCCGGGCGGCTGCGTGTATTTTGATTATGTCCCGACTGATGCGGAATCGCAGCTCATCAAGGATATGATAACGCAGAAAATCCGCGAGGAATACTGTCAGACGCCGCAGGAGTTCTGTGAGGAAGCAAGAACTATTGAGAACGGGGGAATAACGCAATGACGAGATATATCTACCCGCAGAACCTCAAAGCCACCGCTAACCTCTGGCTTTGGAGTATGCGTGACTTTGTGATTTTGGCGATAGCGGTGCTTTTGTCCGCCGTAATATTAGTGCAGCTTAAAACGGTTATGCCCGCCGCAGTAACGCTTTGCTACGGTTTTCTTACTATTCGTATGGACGATACAACCGTGCTTGACTTTATGCGTTACGCCGTGAAATACCTTATATCTACACAGCAATATTTTGAATGGGGATAAAATACAATATAATTTTATTTCTATCATAATAATACTTGACAATGTTTCGGTTGACCGATATAATGTGTATAGGTGATACTAATGCAAGACACACTAAATGATATGGAACAATTATATGAATACGGTCTACCGGAATATTTACAGCATGATCTTGACGCATATAAGGACGGGCTGAAAAACGGTTCATCGCTGATAGATTGTCTGTGGTGTGAGCTGTACGGCAGCATAAATATAGCTCAGATAAATGACGGAGCGATTACTGCCGAACATGCGGACTATCTGTGGCAAAAATTTCTGTGGGGAAACGGCGGGATTGAGAATGGACATAAATGAAATTCTCAAAAATAGAGGCATGACAAAATACCGTCTTGCCGTTCTCAGTGGCGTACCTCACACCACGCTAAACAATATATGCAGCGGACAGGCAAAAATAGAAAAATGTTCAGCCGAAACACTGTATAAGTTGGCACAGGTTCTTAAAGTGACAATAGAGGATTTGATAACCGATTCTATGAAAGGAAAAGATACAGTGAAGAAAACAATACCTTTTGAACTCTTTAAAAGCAATGTTTGTCACAGGGTAAAGGATTGCGGAGATATTCCGTTTATTGTAGAAACGCTGAAATCAAACGAAATACGGAATTATTATGATAAAGAACAGTATCCGCAAGCATTTTACCTGTTGGCAATGGTAGATTATCTCAGCCGAGAAAATAATCTGCCCCTATGCAATGCTTACAGCGATATGCGAAGGCAAAGGCTTGCAACGCCCATATATCCGCAAAGTGCAATTGCTATGGCTAAAGTAATGGATGATGATACCATAATTGAAAAAAGCCTTGAAGATTCAATCCCCGAATTCAGGCATTTTAACATAGCCGAGAATGAGGTGCACAATGTCATTTGATGAAGTTGCCTTTAACAAGGAAGATATGGACATGTATCTGCGCGAGCTTGCCAAAGTATTTCGCAAGCTGAACGGCAAAACGATGCCTGCTGAAATTATACTTATCGGCGGAGCGTCGGTGCTTATTAACTATGGCTTTCGCAATTCCACATACGATATTGATGCCATTATAATGTCATCATCTGCTATGAAGCAGGCTATCAATCAAGTGGGAGATAAGTTTAATTTAAAAAACGGTTGGATGAATACAGATTTTATGAAAACGAAATCTTACTCTTCAAAACTGACGGAACATTCCAAATATTATAAGACATTTTCCAATATCCTTGAAGTTCGCACTGTTACAGCCGAATATATGGTTGCCATGAAGCTGATGGCGGGCAGGAAATATAAAAAGGCAGTTACGGAACTGTATGGAGAATGGTCGGCATTGCCACAGTCGTCAATTGATTTCATAGAGCAAATGATGAGTTCTGAAAATTACGGTGAGATTTTTGAAAAAACGAAAAAAAGCGAAGCTGAGAATAAGGCGACACTGCAATCGTTTGAAACAAACTATCCCGGCGTATTGACAGAAGAAAATCTTGATGAGGTACTCCGACGTGCTTCAAAAGTAACATCTGAAAAAAATGAGGATGAAATTGATGAGCAATCAGATTATCCTACACCGACCATGTAAGACTAATAATAAGCAAAGGCATCGCAAAAAATGCGGTGCCTTATTTTTTACGAAACCAAGGTGATTAGATGATAACAGCAAAACAAAAACACGGTAAAGGCCGTTCGGTGCAGGAACTTATCGGCATCAGGACCTTTACGAAATACGGACTTATGACAGGCAGGGGAGAACTGCTATTTTTTCGTGTAGCTCCCACCAATATATCGGTGCTTTCGCATGCAAATATTGAAGTGAAAATACGCCACCTTATGATGGTGCTGTCGGCTCTGCCGGATATTGAGATAGTCTGCACCGATTCATCCGAATGCTTTGACGATAACAAAGCCTATCTGACCGATCGGATTGAAGCAGAGGATAACGGCAGGGTAAAGAAGCTTATAAAAAAGGATATAGACTTTCTCGACGCCATTCAGGTAGAAATGGCTACCGCCCGTCAGTTTTTCTTTGTTGCACGACTGAAAGGACAGAAAGAAAAGCAGGTATTTGAAACCGCCAACCGAATTGAGAGCAAAATCTCCGGCGAGGGCTTTGAGGTACATAGGCTTAAAAAGCCGGAAATAAAACGGATTTTAGCGCTATACTTTGATGCGAGTATGCAGGGAGATACAATGCCGAATATTGACGGGGAGCAGTATTTTCAAATTAGAATTGATTTTTATATATGCAATGTGATAAAATATCTTTAATGAGAAAAGGGGGCAATAAGCTTGAAATGCACCTTTATGCATAAGCGTATTCCGGTTGCTGAAATCGAAGTGGATAACGCTGCGGGTTTTATACTGAAAATATATAAGATATATGCTCCGGAGCATTTGCCTGTCGGCGTGTCGTTTAAGGACGGTGCTGCCGACCGTGCAGCCTTAAATGATTGGTGGACCGACCGCTCAATTCCGGCAAGCCGCTCGGGGATAAGAGAAGCGCTTGAAACCTTGCAGATACCGAGCACGAAAATGCTGCTTGTCCGCTGTTACGGACTGAGCCTTTCCGACCAATATTGGATATGCCCCGACGGGTCGGGTCTTAATTGGGACAAAGTAAATTTTTTCAATAACGATTTTTCCGACGATATAGGCGACATACTGTTCGGCGGGAAAAGGAAAACGGGCGCGCTTAATTTCAGCACGCCGGACAGCACCTCGGACGGTAATCTGAAAAAGCGTTGGAAAATTATAAACGGAAAACGCTGCCTTATCAAAGGCGGGAGCAATCCGTTCAGACAGCAGCCGTTTAATGAGGTTATAGCGGCAAAAATAATGGAGCGTTTAAGCATCCCGCATATTCCGTATACATTGATGTGGGATAACGGCGCGCCGTATTCCGTTTGCGAGGACTTTATAGACGAAACCACGGAGCTTATACCCGCATGGCGCATATTGCAGACAAAGAAGAAAAGTAATAATACCTCGGTATATACGCATTTCAAAGAGTGCTGTGAGGCTCTCGGAATAAAGGGCGTCGTCCCGTTTCTTGACCGTATGATAGTTCTGGATTACATTATTGCGAATGAAGACAGACACCTTAATAACTTCGGAGCAATCAGAAATGCCGAAACGCTTGAATGGATAGGAATGGCACCGATATATGACAGCGGTTCTTCACTCGGCTATGATAAAATTCCGGCAAAGATACACTCCGGCAGAGATGTTGTTTGCAAGCCGTTTAAAAATCATCACAGTGAGCAGCTAAAGCTGGTTTCGGATTTCGGATGGATAGATTTTGAAAACCTTTCGGATGTGGGCGAGGTTATAAAAGAGGTTCTGTCATCGGACGGCGCAGAGGAATATATTGACGACAGCCGGATAAACGCAATAACCGACGGGGTTAAAAAAAGAATTGAAACGCTGCGGCAGTTGGCTCTCTCCGAGCGCCCGGTTCAGGCGGATACAGCAGAGGATGATGTGGCGGAGGATATAGCCGAAGATTATACAATGAATATGCTGTGAAAAAATCGGTCGCTAAACATACTCAGCGGCTGATTTTTTACGGCAGAAAGTAAAACAGGCGGCCGAGAAATTTATAAAGCAAACAGATAACCTCTTGACTTGTAGGTTATCTGCGGGGTATAAGAAGGTGCGCCGGTTCGGTGTAAGTGATATGTCCAAACGAGGGGGAAAATATTGTGTATGAAACCAAGATTGTTTACGGCGACGATCTGCGCAAAATGGTTAAAACCGTAAAGGGTTTAAAAAAACGCGATTGTTTCGGCAGAATTGAAAAATTTTTGCACGGTACAGACAGAACGCGTGTATGCGCTCTTTACGGTTTGAAAAGAACGGGAAAAACAACGCTGCTGTTGCAGACTATTGCAGAAATGTGAAGAAGAATTCAGCAAATGCTTTTATGCAAAAATGAACACCGAAAACACAATGGCTCAAATTACGCGGGATTTAGAGAAGATGTTTGATAACGGCTATCGTTACGCCTTTATTGATGAAATTACCCTTATGAAAGACTTTATTGATTCCGCCGCACTTTTTTCGGATATCTATTCTATGATGGGTATGAAAATTGTTCTTTCCGGCAAAGATTCTCTCGGCTTCTGGCTTGCGCGGGATAACGAGCTGTATGACCGTGTGCGTATGATTCATACAACATTTATTCCGTTCAGAGAGTACAGCCGATTGCTCGGAATTGACAATATTGACGAATATATTCGCTACGGAGGTCTTTTGAGTCAGGGAGAGCTTGATTTTGAAAATGAAGATGTTATCGCCGATGACGCTTCTTTCAGGGATGACGAATCAACAAGAAAATATGTGGATACGGCAATAAGCAGGAACATACAGCACTCGCTTGCCTGCTGCCGGTACGGTCATAGGTTCGGACCGCTCAGAGAATTGTACGAGGCGGATGAGCTGACAAGCGCCATCAACCGTATTGTCGAGGATATGAACCACCGTTTTCTTGTAAGCGTACTGACAAGAGATTTCGTCTCAAGCGATCTGGGCATAACTGCGCACAATCTAAAAAACGAACGGGATTTGCAGAAAAGAACGAACATTCTTGAAGCAATCGATAAAAAAACCGTTACCGAGAAGCTGATGAAGCTATTGAACATTCGCAACAAAGCCGAGCAGACCGTCGAGATAACACCGTCGCAGGCGGCGCGAATCAAGGAATATTTGAAGGGCTTGGATCTGATTGTGGAATGCCCTGTCCGCAATGCCGAAATGGGGCTTGAAAAGGAGGAACGCATACTGTTTACTCAGCCCGGTATGCGCTATTGTCAGGCACAGGCGCTTGTGTATTCGCTGATGCAGTATGAAACCTTCGGGCAGCTTACGGAGGATGAAAAAACATTCATCACCGACCGTATTCTCGAAGAAGTGCGCGGCAGAATGCTTGAAGATATCGTGCTGCTTGAAACTATGAAAGCGCTCGGAAGAAATTACGATGTGTTTAAATACCAGTTCGCAACCGGCGAATACGATATGCTTATCTACGGAAGAAACGAACGCGGCTGCGCTGCATATGAAATAAAGCACAGTGATAAATGCGTAAGTGAGCAGTCAAGGCATCTGCGCAATGAAAATATGCTCTTGCTTACCACTCCACGCTTCGGTACATTAGAGGGGCGCTATGTGCTGTATCTCGGTGAAAATAAGGATACCGAGGACGGCATTGCCTACCGGAATGCCGAACAGTTTTTGAAAGCATTGCCGGAAATTTCGCTTACAAGCGGACTTGAAGAAACCGAATCCGAGGATGAAACAGAGGGCATGCAGCCGACTATGTAAAATTAAAAAGTGTCACAGCAGTCAGCCGTTCAGGAATTACCGAACGGCTGATTTTTTATATCTTTTTTACGGCAGAAAG